>Ga0163150_10000253_pt1 | contig 100736 bp, 88 predicted proteins | sample OliLakLV19P2IB_FD_148628 | JGI IMG/M metagenome (GOLD analysis project Ga0163150, IMG submission 148628) | Freshwater microbial mat bacterial communities from Lake Vanda, McMurdo Dry Valleys, Antarctica - Oligotrophic Lake LV.19.P2.IB | ecosystem: Environmental > Aquatic > Freshwater > Lake >...
GTTTTTCTTCAACTTTGGACATCGGAGTGATGCCTCAAAAATCCAATGCGAAACGGGCATCCGTTGAAACTTCGGTTTTCTATTCGTAACGATAAATAGTTAATTTTGCCCCACAGATTCTGCGGAAGAGCCGTAAAGTTAGGGTATGAGCACAGCAGCATTCCTCGATCAAATGCTAGAACCCGTAACCTCGGTTATGTCGCGTGAGTTCGCCGAAAGTCTTCTTAAACTCAAGGCTGACCCGACTTTGCAGGCCCGCGTCGAGGATTTGCGACGTAAAGCGAATGAAGGAACGATAACCGTCGAAGAAGCTTCTGAGTATAAAGATTTCGTCGAGGCGGTCGATGTACTTTCAATTCTTCAAGCAATGGCAAGGCAAACTCTCGTTCGCCAAGCGAGCTAGTTGACGGAAATTATTTCGCGAGAATTCGTACGGAAGCGAGCTGGGTTTTGTTGTGAATACTGCCGGCTACCGGAACAAGCAACGCCATTTAGCCAATGCTTAGACCAACAGGTTAAGAGACGCACTTTGAGTGTGACGATTCGTGTTCATGCTTTTGCTTGCCCTCGTAAGTATCGAGTGATCCGCGACCTGACGGTCATTCGCTTTCGCTTCGCATCGATCTAGCGCGCTCAATTCTCGCTTTTAAATCGACCTTGGTTGGATCGAGTTCTACAATTCTACCATCCTCCCAGGTAACGATGGATGTTTCCGCTTTTAGCGCCGCATCCAAGACATCCTGAGCCGCCACTTCGGCAGCAGCGTCGGCGAGTTTTCCGTAGTCCTTAGGAGTAGGCTGAATCATGCTAAAGTTCTGGTACCGTTTCGCGAAACTGATCGTAAATTGATAGGTTTGAAATCGTCAAATCTGAACCATTCCAACGGCATATCCGAACAAGCGGAAAACCTACCGCATTGTACACAAACCACTCGTCAGCGATCTGGGAATATCGATTGGCGAAATTGGATAGTCCCGCCGCGAATCGCCGTCGAATAACAGACTCCGGAATGTCATGACCTCCCTGCGTCACACGACCCGCCACGCGCAGAACAGCCAGAACCGCACTCGGAAGCCAAAGAAATACGATGATGACGCGATAACCTAAGTCAGCTTTCATATGAGCAAGTCGGCGTTGATGCGTTCGACGGGCGAGCGTCGACTCAAAGCCGAATGAGACACGCGATTTGCTTAGTTCATCAAAGCGGGTCAGCTTAAGCTTACCAGCGAGAAAAGCTTGACCGGCTGGGTTGAATGGCGACAACCCAGCCGCGATCATGTCTGCGTTCAAGAATTCGCCGATTTCTGCAAACTCGGGAAGATACCGCTTTGCGAATGTTGTCTTGCCGGCACCATTTGGACGAGCAATGACCAATACGGTAGGCGATTTCTCATCCATGGTTTGCATAGTTTGATTGTATCGATGTATTCGAGACGCAATCTACTCGTTACCCAGAAATGGGCTCCCGTGCCACCGAATCCTTCGTCGTCCAGTCCATCGTATCTGCGAATCTATATCAGCTCGACCCTCGATGTCGTACAGGAGTCTGATGGCTGGATTTTTGTGCGAGACGGGGCTGCGATGGCCGCAATCAAAATTGTATCCGGTGGCTACACGTGGACATCGCCCTGGCAACACGGCGATACACAGAAGAACAAGTGTTTTGTGCAGTCCGATTTGGAGGACTCACCCGTCATTCTGATCGCCAACCACAGCGCCGACTACGACGATGATTTCAATGCGTTTAAAACCGCAGTCAAGGCGCAGCCAATCCGATTCATCGATGGCGTCCTTCATTTTGCCACGATCGAATTTCATGGCTCGAAGCAAGCCTCCAAAATCAAGGGTAAGCCTGTTAACCTGGCGCCCGCTCTTGTCTACGATTCTCCTTTCATTCGCTCGAATTGGGCGAGCGGACTTATCTACATTCGAAAAGGCAACAGTACCGAGATCCTCGACTTCCGAGATTCGAAGAATCCGAGGAAGGCGATCGACGTACCTGTAACATCAGACTTCCCGTCAGGAATTGGGAGTGATCAGCCGATTGTTTTTCGCAAACCGTGACGATCAAACCCAATAGGACCGCGAGACGGTTTGGTCGTGACCAAATAAAATTTCGGAGATTCTGGCTGGTCAGTCCGTATCGCTTCTTGGGAAAATTGCACTTCTTGGGACTCTGTCTTAGGCGAGAAGAACCTCGTCGATTTCAGATCAGCCGCTGTCGAAATCTGAGCATCGACTTGGCGAACAACTACGTGATGCCCGTCGCGCCTGAAGAACTGGCTGCTGTCGCCTAAAACGTCATCGTTTAGTTTTGTGTTTGTCGTGGGCGAGGATTACCAATTCGCAACTTCCATCGCCAAACCCATTGAGCGGCGCTAAGGCGTTACAGGTAGTTCTTTGATCTGAACATTGCAAAACTGAACCAGCGATGCGCCCCACTGGCCATCCTTGCGTTCCGCATGAAGCTGCAGCGCCAAGGGGCCCTTCTTTGGCACACCGGGTAGCTCCGCGTTTTCGATGATCAGCTGGTCATTGAGCTTCACCATCAGTCGATCGCCACGCATGACAATGTAAAAGGTGTTCCACTCGCCCACGGGACGATCCGCTTTCAGCTTCGGCGTGACACTTGCCTGAACCGCTGCGGACATCTTGGGATCGGTGCGATAGCCCCAGACTTCGCCGGACCCGACCGGCCAGCACCAGATGTTCACCTGCGACTTGTGCTGACCGCGCAGGAACACGCCTGAGTCGGTGTTTGGCACAGCGATGGCGATGAGATCACCCCTCTCGTCTTTTTTGAAGCTGCCATCCGGCAGAATGATCCGCCCCTTGGAGTTGGTGAACGGACTTTCTTTGATCCGCCAATCGATCGTCAGCTCGAAGTCGCCGTACTCTTTCACCGTCCACAACTCCCGATCCCCCGGCCCCTCGCCCTGCGGATTGCAATCGATCACACCGTCGACGACCCTCCAGTCCCCCGGCCGCGCTTCCCGCGTGACCCAGCCGTCGAGATCCTTGCCATTGAAGAGCGAAACGAATCCGTCGGCGGCATTTGCACCAATTGAGGACGCCGAACCGACGGCAAACAGCAGCGCCAAAGACGTGAGGAAGATTCGTGGGTTCATGATGGATGTTTAGAAAACGTGAGCTGCGGATCGTCATGACATTCTGGAGTTCTGTCCGCATAGCATCTTCTGGAGGCCCGTCAAACACGATTGCCTCAATCGTGTGCTGGCTATCTGCGTTCTGAGTCGAAACGCAATTCGGTGAGTTCGGGCAGGGGGCAAGACGACCATTATTCGCTCCGAGGTTCTTTGGCTTCGTTGACAATGCACTTAGAATGGCAAGGGCAATCACTGGCGAAACCACGACCAGAGTAGCAATCAGGTAGACCATACGTTTTGTGATACTTGGCATTGGGGAATCAATCGATCGGTTATTGGAGCGTCTTTGATGAAGCGTTCATGCTGAAACTCGCTCATGGCCTCGCCCAATTCATCGCCGTGATGCTCAGTTGCAGCACTGTCGCCAGTGATACCCATATAAAATATGGCACTTGTGCCACTGAAACCCAGCGGTAATGACGCCACACGGCGACCATCATCCAGATAATTGTTGTCCAAACGATGAGAATGTCCACTGCTGCAAACGGAAGGTTTCGCAATCCAAATTGAATCGGCGTGAAGATCAGGTTTGCCACGAGATTGATGGCGAATGGCAGTGCGACCAACCAACTGACCTTACCACGGAATGCTTGCACGAAAATAAAGCCAAAGCTAATGAGAATGATCGGGTAGAGAATCTGCCAAATCATCCCAATGGTCGCCGGTTGAGGCGTCCAGGTTGGTTTCGCTAGTGAGTTGTACCATTCGATCCAGGGCATTTGATTCACTGCTTTCATGCAAACTTCCGCTGATCAGCACATCATCCGTGTACGGATACAATTGCTGTTGAAGATGTATCATAGCTTCCCGAACGCTTAATGCAGACATCGCAAGGAAAGTCCCAGAAAACTATCGTAACAAACGATAGGTCTACCATCATGAAAATCCTTTTCCTTCACGGTTGGCAGTCGGTGGTCGGTGGTGTCAAGCCAACGTACTTGAAGAATGCTGGCCATGAAGTCGTCAACCCACTGCTCGATGACGACAATTTCGATGTTGCTTTGCGAATGGCTCAGTCGGATTACGACGAGCACCGACCTGATGTGATTGTCGGTTCTTCTCGTGGTGGGGCAATCGCGGTGAATATTGCCAACGGCGAAACGCCACTGGTGCTGCTCTGTCCTGCTTGGAAAATTCACGTTGAAGTCGATGAGAATGGAGAGTCCAATGTATGGGCTGAACCCGAGCAAGACTATGATTGAGTAGTTAAGGTAGACATCGCACATCAAGGAGTGAAGCAAACTATGAACGCAATCGATTATGAAATCCGGCAACTTGCCGATGAACTTCAGCCGCCGGAAACGGGGAAGCGAAGCAAGATACTCATCGACGACGCCAAGTCGAAAACGATACTGTTTGCTTTCGCGGTCGGAGATGGCCTTTCCGAACATGTGGCACCGCTTCCGGCCATGATTCAAATCATCAGGGGAGAGGCGACGCTAACGGTCGGTAACCAATCGGTCGAAGGCAAGTCAGGCACCTGGATTCACATGGCTCCGAAAACGCCGCATAGTATCCTTGCTAAATCGCCGGTCGTCATGTTGCTGACTTTGCTGAAGTAAACCGTCTGCGTAAATCCCCAGCATTTTGTAGCCAGCTAATTTTTATAGGATGGGCTTCGTGCGATTCTCCGTTAGAACGTTCTCTATTTCTTCCAGCCTGGCTTGAGGTTGTTGTCTAACCGAGGTAACGGTCGTGTCCGTTGTGCGATTTTCACGTAAATTAGGACCGACGCAGACTCTTCGGGATGCAGATTTGATATCGTCTATTAGATAGTAGAGACCGATTCAAATCCCGTCGTTTTAAACGAAAGCGAGATTCCTCAATGCGAATTACACGAAACAGGACGCTTTTATTGCTCGTTTATGCCATCTTGTCTGTGCTTGCGTTGTCGCTCATCCAACTGAATTCGGTATACGCCCAAAGCGAGGCTGTGCCTTCCGAGATCGGGACTTTAAGAAAATTCAATGTCTTGTTTATCGCCGTCGACGACCTACGGCCCGAACTCGCTTGTTATGGCGTCTCGTTCATGCAAACGCCAAACCTCGATCGTTTAGCGTCTCATGGAATGTTGTTTGAGCGAGCTTACTGTCAAGTTTCGGTTTGCAATCCGTCCCGAGCAAGTCTCCTTTCGGGGGCTAGACCGGAAACGACTCGAGTATGGGACAATCAACATTTCTTGCGTCAGTTTCTGCCCGACGTTTTGACACTCCCGCAGTATTTTAAGAATCATGGATGGCAAACCATTTCGCTTGGCAAGATCTTTCACAACAGCGATCGCGAGCCGGGGCAAGATCCGATTTCCTGGAGTGAGCTTGCCTGGTTCAAAGGCAAAACTGGGCGTGAATGGTTCTCGAAAGAAACCAATGATGAATTGAATCGCCTAAGAAACTTGCCTGAAAAAGATCGTCCAGCTCTTATTCGTGGCCCTCCCTTTGAATCGGCTAATGAGCCGGATGATGCATACCCTGATGGCCAGACTGCTTTAAAGGCAATCGAAACATTGCAGCGATTGAAAAAGTCGGAGAGCCGGTTTTTTCTCGCGGTAGGCTTCGTCAAGCCGCATCTTACGTTCAGTTGCCCGCAAAAGTACTGGGATCTCTATCCCGCTAATAGTATTCGGTTGCCGAGCAATGATTCCCCACCGAAGGATGCACCACGTCCTGCAACTTTGGATCCGTACGAACTGCGTTCCTACGGTGGTGTCCCGGCTGGCAACGTGAGCAACGCACTCGCAATGGATCTGATTCGCGGCTATCGATCTTGCGTCAGTTTCGTTGACGCACAGATTGGGCGGGTAATCGATGAACTGGATCGTCTCGGGCTACGTGACGATACGATCGTAATTGTATGGGGTGATCATGGTTATCACATAGGCGAGAACGGTGTGTTTACCAAGATGACCAATTTCGAGCGAGGAACTCGAGTTCCACTCATTTTGAGCGTACCGAAACAGAAGTCTGCTGGTCAGAAGACTCGTGCGCTGGTCGAATTAGTCGATGTCTACCCGACGCTCGTCGAACTAGCAGGTTTACCGCTACCGTCGCACCTGGAAGGCGCGAGCCTTGTACCGCTCCTGGAAGATCCGGCTCGATCATGGAAGACGGCCGCCTTTAGCGAATACGCGCGGCGTGGGAGTGCGACCGCGATGGGTCGCGGTCCGGATACTTTTATGGGACACTCGATTCGAACCGATCGTTGGCGATATACCGAATGGCTTGATCCAAAGAAAGAAGAGGCCGGACGCGAACTCTATGATCATGAAAACGACCCCGCCGAGAGCGTGAATCTTGCCGTTGATCCCGCGTACAACTCAGTCGTTTCCGATTTGGCGGGCCAACTGCGTGCGGGCTGGAAAGCCGCGAAACCGCGCGCGACGGAATCGCCATAGTCTCGTTGTTCTTTTCGCATATGATCGACAAGTGTTTATCAACCGATGAGACTCATGCTAACACCCCTTTTGCGACAGTTCCATAAACGTCCGTGAGCCGAAAGTCGCGACCGCTGTACCGAAATGTAAGCTTTTCGTGATCGAGGCCGAGCAAATGAAGAATGGTGGCATGGAAATCGTGGACATGCACCGGGTTTTCCACGACTTCATTGCCAATGTCGTCCGTTTCGCCATAGGTGATTCCTCCTTTCACACCACCGCCGGCCAACCAACAAGAGAAGGCAGAAGCGTGATGCGTGCGATTCTTTGCGCCGGGCTTTCCATCTTGATTCCAAGGAGTTCTTCCAAATTCGGTACAGAACACAACCAAGGTTTCCTGGAGTAAACCGCGAGCTTTTAAGTCCTGAATCAATGCCGCAACCGGTTTGTCAACTCGCATCGCATACTTTTCATGCTCCTTGATATCACGATGTGCGCTATCCCAGTTCGATTGGCAGTTCCCAACCGAATCGATAAGCTCAACAAACCGGACGCCGCGTTCGATAAGCCGCCTTGCCATGATGCACTGCGCTCCGTAGCTGGTGTTATCGTCAGCCTCAACGCCGTAGAGCTTGAGCGTTGTTTCGGATTCTTGTGAAAGGTCAAGCGATTGAGGAGCGACGATCTGGAGATTGCGAGCTGCGTCAAACGTCGCCATCCGCCCAGCCAGCTCGATATTGCCCGCGTTGCGCTGCAAATGCAATCGATTGAGTCGTTCCGCCAACCCAAGTTCCAAGTCTTGTAGGCCAGACGCTTCTTGCGGCTTTACGTTCTCAATGGGTGAATTCCCCGGCTTGAGACGAAGGCCGCGATGCGCCGTTGGCAAGAAGACAGAGTCCCAAAGTTGGGCTCCAGAATATGGAATGAATTCTGAAATCACGACATGCGGTGGCAAGTTCGGATTCAGCGTCCCCAGTCCATGGCTAATCCACGCACCGATGCCTGGCATCGCAACATTGGTGGACCCCGTATGAAGTTGTAAAGTTGCGACACCATGCTCAGGGAGATCGCAATTCATCGATCGAATCAACGCCACATCGTGCATCACTTCACGAAGATGTGGAAAAAGGTCACTGACCTGTGTCCCGCATCGTCGGTTCGGACGGAACGTCCAGAGCGGGGCCTTCAGAAATCGAGGCTTCTTGGTGTCGTCGTCACTCGAATTCGAATCCCCAACTCCGATTTGCGAGTCGTGGTCAATCGTTAAGCGGGGCTTGGGGTCAAACGTATCGACGTGTGAATATCCACCGCTCATGTAGATATAGATAACTTGTTTTGCCCGCGGAGCAAAATGAGGCTGGCGAGGAGCATACGAAGAGATGACGCCTTTTTCATCTGCCAACAATTCCGCCGCCGAAAGCCCAGCCAAAGCGGTTGCCGACCGGCCTATGAATTTGCGGCGAGATGTGGCACAAGCCACCTGATATTTTTGAATTGTCTGGCGTTTCACAGGGCAGCTCGCGTTGTTCCACTTACTAGTTCAAATATACAAATTCGTTGCTCATTAGCAGTACTTTTGCGAACGCAGACCAAGCGCCCAGTTCGCGATGATTATCGATGATAGTCGCTCTCGCGTTCCGAAGGAACTCCTGAGCAAACTTCGATTCTTCGTTCTCCGGCACGCGACCGTACGCCATTCGAAATGCGAGCCCGATGCGTTCCACCTCGTTATCGATGGCTGGTTCAATCAGCAATCGCTTTGCAAATGCTCGTGCCTGATCCGTCGCGAAAATCGAGTTAAGGAGATAAAGCGTCTGTGTTGAAACATCGGCGCGGTCACGCTGCGTCGTGGTTTGATTCGGATTCGGACCGTTGAAAAGCCCCAGGTATGGGTGCGCGAAAAATCGTTGTGTCATGAGATATACACTCCGATGATTCGAAGGGTACTCAGCGGCATCAAACGGATAATTCAGATTGTAGGCCTTGCCATCCCACCACTTTGGAAAAGGCGGCGGTTGATTGTCCTGACTTTGATCGAGCGTCCCGCCCACCATCATCATTGCATCACGTATCGCTTCTGCTTCGAGACGACGTGGTCGAAATTGCCAAAGATAGACATTGTCGCTATCGAGCTTCCGCGACTTAGCGTCATTCGTCGAACCTAAGCGAAAGGCACGCGATAGCAATATTTGACGATGGAGCCTTTTTATCGACCATTTCTCTTCCACGAAGGAATTGGACAACCAGTCCAGCAACTCCGGGTGGGTTGGAGCTGTCCCCATGGTACCAAAGCTATCGGATGATGCGACGATCCCGCGTCCGAAATGCCATTGCCAAACGCGGTTTACCAATACACGGGCCGTCAGTGGATGTTCAGGGTGGGTGAGCCATTCCGCGAGCTCAAGCCTTCCCGAGCCTTTGTCGATCGTGAGCGAAGGGACGTTGCGAATTGCGCTTAACGCACCGCGCGGTACAACCATGCCTTGCTGCTTCGGATCGCCGCGAAGCTGAATTGCAGCATCCATACACTTCCCTTCCGCGACCGAATACGCCATCGCTACCGAAGGATCTCCCCATTGCTCGATGAATGCCGCTCGGACTTTCGTAACTCCTTTCGTTCCTTCCTCAAACCACTCGCGCAGCTCTGGATACTTTTCGCGAAGTTTCAAAAGCTCAGACTCGATTCGCGAAATCCCCTTTCCTTCCTGGCGTGCCAGCTCCAGTTCCTCTTTCAGTGTATCGTAGTTTTTCTTCGCCTTAGTAAGCGCCGGCGTACTTCGAATTTGAAGCGTGTAATTGCTCGCTTGTTTCATCCGTTCTTCTTCAATGTTTCGCTGTTGGGCATCGAAACTCAACGAAACAAGATCGACCGGGGTTTTGTACTCCGATGAACCGCAGAAAGGATAGCGTGTGCTCTCGAAGATGCCGTAGAGCGCGTAATAATCGACCGTGGGAATCGGATCGAACTTGTGATCGTGGCATCGAGCACATCGCATCGTTATGCCCATCAAGCCACGTCCAAGGGTATCGATCGTATCTTCAATGGTTAAATGTTGGCCTTCATTGATCTTCAAGCCAAATCGGCGCGAGGCGGCGATGAATCCGGTAGCGATCGTTTGATCTGCATACGTTTCAGCATCAGCCGCTGATTTCGCCAAAATGTCACCCGCCAATTGCCAACGAACAAACTCGTCGTAAGGCAAGTCGGAATTGAACGCCTTGATAACCCATTCGCGGTAACGATACATCCATGGAATCGGATAGTCGGCAAGACAACCAGCGGTGTCAGCATAACGCGCGACATCTAACCAGTGGCGACCCCATCTTTCACCGTAGGCCGGTAATGAGAGCAATCGATCGACCAGCTCCCCATAGGCCTTGTCCGCATCGAGCGCGCACGCTTCCAGAAACTGTTCCTGCTCTTGCAATGTTGGAGGTAGACCCGTGAGATCAAACGTGACTCGCCGCAACAACGTTGTATTGTCTGCAAGTGCAACGGGAATGATTCCCTGCTGGATGTGTTCAGCGGCAATAAAACGGTCGATTGGATTTCGATTCCATTCAGGAGAATCGATCGAGGGCGGCACGATCGAAGGTCGTCTCGGTTGAAATGCCCAGTGATCAAGACCTAGCTCCCTAGGCGAAGCTGTCATGATCTCTTCAGAGGTCGGAAACGTCGATTGATCAATCCAGTTTATAACGACGCTCAGCTCATCGGACGTAAGCGGTTCGCCTTTCCCTTCCGGCGGCATCGTTCCCTCGATGACCTGCTTGACGATCAAACTATCAGCGCTTTTTCCTCGGATGATGGACGGGCCACTCTCACCACCCTTGAGAACGGATACCAAGGTACTCAAATCCAGATTGCCCATTGTTTTCCGATTATCACCGTGACATGGGAGGCACTTTGCATGCAGGATTGGCAGCACCTGATGTCCAAAAATCTCGCTAGCACTTCCATCAGCCGCGTGTAACGCAGCCAGCGGAAGTAGCCATGCGGTGAAGAGGGTAAGAGTGCGTATCATGGAGCGAACCATATGGAATGGACAATAAGGCGCAGCAAAACAATCATTTGCTGAAATCGGGGCGCGGCAGTTTCCCGGATCGTTACGATGAGGCTCTCGATGAGCGCCAGGTTCTTTTGTTCGTCTCTTCCCCAAGTGCTCAAATAACGCGCATACATGGTCTTGCCAAAGTTGCCCTTTTCATCCTGGTGCGCGGCGATGAATTCGTTGAGAAACATCGCCGCCGCAGTCTTGTCGTTGGGATCAATCTTCGCCTTCCTAAGCGCTCCATGTACCAGCGCCACGCCACGCGGTGCGACGCTTTCAATGTCGTGCCAGCGCTGATTTGCTTTGGTGATTTTAAGCGACTGCTGATATTGCGGTGTTTTTAAGTTGCCCGCGAGATTAACGCCTTCAGCCAGAAACCACCCTCCACGTGTAATACTGTCGCCCACGAAACAAATTCTGTCGCCATCCTTGAAAGGCTCGACGACGGAGGGCACATCTGCGGCGATGGAAGACCCGCAGAGAACCAAAAGGAAGACGTTGGCCGTCAATCGTGTTCTAATCCGATTCGTATCGCTTCGCAGCCAGCCTCTTGAAAAGGAGGATGAGCCGGTGAATGCGCGGGGTGGGTATGATATGTTTCTTGTTTTCATTTTTGCAAGCGAACCAACGCAAAGCGACTCAGCCGTGAACGGCCAACAACAACTGTTGAAATATCGGCATGAAGGATTCTAAGCGATTTCTTAATGTAATACGTCAAGGAGCGCCTGATAGCAGCAGCCGCAACGAGATCCGGGTCACGCTTGCCGCATCTGGAATATCGGAAAACTCGTCCCAAAGGGTATTCCACACCAGTTCCAACCAAGTACTCGACATCGTACTTTGCTTCCTTTCCAACTGACGTAGACCCACTGCAACGACTGGTTAGCCAATTCGTTGACCAACGCAGTATGTCGGTTAGGCGTACAATAGCCGTTCAATTGGAAGTGATTGTAAGTGGCCTTTCCCGAGGATGCCTTCCACATTCCTCTGCCCGCCGATTTTTCTATGGGCCGGACCTGTGCCGAAGGCGTCACCTTCCGCTTTCCAAGTGCCGTAGTCGGCGCCTTCGAAGTCGGTAATGAGAATGTCGTCGGCAGCGACGGGGTTGGAGGTAAGGAGGGCGCAGAGCGCCGTGGCTTTGAGCAGTTTGTTCATTGTTCAGCTGTTTTGGTGAGTTGTTGTTAGGAAGCCACAAACGCCACAGAGATGAGGAGACGAACTCTCAAGGTGCCGTTAGCCATTCGAAATTGAATCGCGCGAGGCGGAGCGCTGACCCGGCGAAGCTGAGCTTCGATCCTGCCCCATAAAAACAGAGGATCGTACCGGACTTCGCGACAGCGATGTCGGAGTAGGCGCTCGGCCCGTCTTCGATGAGTTTGTTCACCGGCCAAGTTCGGCCTTCGTCTCGGCTCAGTTTCACGCTCACATTCTTGCGCGCTCGGCTCTTGCCCGGTTCTGGCTCGCCCTCGCGACCTCCTTCGAGGTTGTGGGGGTTGGAAAAAAGGATCAGACTTTCTCCGCCGTGGTCGTAGCGGACGATTCCTCCCATGCATATCGGCTCGAAGAGGGTTTCGTCGAAGCGAGGCGTGCTCCAGTTTGTGGCTCCGTCAGGGCTCGTCGTGACGAGGCGGCGATGGGCTTTGGATTCGCTGCGTACGTTGAGCATGACACTGCCGTCCTTCAACTCCACGGCGATGGTTTCATTCGGATTGATCCACTCTTGGGTGTTGGGCACGGCGATCTCGCCGGCCTGCCAGGTCTTGCCCTGATCGACGCTGTAGATCGTCGCGGAGACGCTGGGGCGGTGGGCATTGACGCCTTCACCGGTGGAGAGCCAATGCCGGGGATGTGGTAGATGTTGTAGGCAGGGTCTTCGCCGACGGTGAACAGATCCTGTTTTTCGAAAAAGGGTTCGGCGCGGAGGCCGGTTCCAAAGACGGCGAAAAGGACCACTGAGAGAATGAGTTGTTTCATAGCACGATCAGGTTGGGGTGATGAAGTATTTAACAGAGTGCCGAAGAGTGTCCCCTTGACGCGAGAGGCTTGGGAGGGTTGAAGTTTGATCATGGCAGCAAAGCGGACATCAGGCCCAAGGCTGATCCGCGTGTGAACACGAGATCGGTTTTGGGAGAGGCCGGGTCCGCTGGCGCGGGCAACAAGCGAGGCAAATACGGCAGCGGTCATCACCGCGCTTGCTTTATCCTGATCGGCTACCGCGGCGACGCGAGGATCGTCGCTGGCGACATCGAGGTCGTTGAAGAAACAGAGCATGACAACACATCAAGTTGTAAGGCGGCGGTTTGACTATGAAGCTGCAGCCCCGCCACCCGCAAATTACTGCTCGGAATTCGCTTTTTTAACTCTTCCGCGCTCATGCCGCCCTTGGGCCGGGGTTGGAAGGGGTTCAAGCCGCAGCGCGAACAACTTTCATGCGATTGAAGTATGATCCGACCGCCATATCCACTACAGCTGCGTCTCCGCTAAGAGTCGATTCAGAAGATCGCCAACGCCTTGGGAGCTCGCGACTGAGCCACCAACAAAATAGGAAATATTGAATTGGTCGAAGAACGCGACCAGACGACCGCAGAATATCTAGAGTCAGTCCCAATTTCAAACGACGCCTAGTGAACGCGAACGGGTGGCGGTATTCGGTCGACTTCTTGCGCCGCCGCACGCGACCATCGAATCTTTCAAGTGGCGTTCGATTCAGATTAAAAACCGGATTCGTTTCACTTTGGTCCTCGCTTCCACTTCCCCGTAAGCACAGTTCCGGTAAGCTAATCGTCTGTCGTGTTTACCCGACGCTGTTTCGACGTAGCGTCATCAAGTCCAAAAATTACATTATCGAGGAGCAATTCATGCCGAAGGTCAAAAATGCAGCGAAGAAATCCAACTCCACATCAGGCTTAGGTATGGTGGGAGGTGCTGCCGCAGGTGCTGCCGCAGGTGCGGTGGTAGGCCCAGTGGGAGCAGCCGTTGGTGCTGTTTTGGGTGGCGTTGCCGGAGCGAATGCAAAGGCGATCGCCAACAACTTGACGAAGTCCGTACCCAAGTTAGCAAAGAAAACATCGGCAAAGGCAAAGCAGGCCGTTGTATCGAAAGTCGACGTTAAAGCGGCACCATTGACGAAGAAGTCGTCCACAAAGAAGGTGTCGTCCAAGAAGAAGGTGTCGTCCAAGAAGAAGTCTTCGGGGAAAAATTCCACGAAGAAGCCAGTTGCGAAAAAGGCTCCGGCTAAGCCCTCGAAGAAAACTGCCGCGAAGCGAAAGTAACCGCTAAAATCGAGCAGTTTGCGTCGTTGTATACTGAGTACGCACCCGGTTGCTTCCGCCTCTCGTAATCCTGGTCAATGAAGCATTCATGGTTTTCAGCGAGTGCAGAGCCGTATCGTGCACCCGGACGCCGCCCTTCATAAGTTTCGCCTTTATTTCCACGATAAGGACCATTGACCCGCGTCTTGGGGCCACCATTATCGCGTGTACTATCGCTGCTTATTTTACTCTAGATGAGCAGAAGACTCAGGCTCGCTCGGAGGCGTGGGCATGCCTTGCTTGACAAGTTCGAACTCGGTCATAGGCACCGCCAGTTCGGTGGGGACGATGGGTTGCGCATCGAAGTATTGGGCATAGGCCCGGATAAGTTCCGCACCAAAGAATAGGATTTGCGAAGAGTAATAAGTCCACACAAGCACGACAACCAACGATCCCGCCGCCCCATAGACCGAACCGATGCTCGCGCTGCCAATGTACATGCCGATTAGGAACTTGCCTAACATGAACAGTACTGCCGTGAAGACCGCGCCGATCCACACGTCTTTCCAACTCACGGTCACATCCGGCAGAAGCTTAAAAATTAAGGCGAACAAGAATGTGATGACGAGAAATGAGACGAACATATCTAGGATATAGGCCGTCCAGACCGTGCCGGGCAGCCGCTGGCCAAGCCATTGGGTGAAGGCCGTCAAGATGGCGGTCAATAGCAGCGATACCAGGAGTAAGAAGCCAGTCCCTACAACAACCGCGAATGCCAACAACTGGGTCTTGGCAATCGTCCAAAGCCCTATGCCTGGCTTGCGTTTCACTTCCCAAATGGTGTCGAGCGAGTCTTTGAGCTCGGCGAAGACTCCTGTCGCGCCAAACACCAAGAGGCCAGCACTGATCACCGTCGCAAGTCGACTTTGATGGGGTTCACTAGCCTTCTGGATCAGGGCTTCGATCGCGATCGCCCCTTCTTTGCCGACTAGATGGTCGATCTGGTCTACGATCCCGCCTCGAGCCGCTTCTTCCCCGAAGAAATAGCCTGCAACCGCAATAGCTATGATTGTGAGTGGCGCCAACGCCAGGGTCGTGTAGAAAGCCAATGAGGCCCCCAGCCTCTGCGCTCGATGCTGGATCCAGCCGCTGGTCGCCTCCTTGAGCACTAATCCAATCACAGTGATGCGCTTCATCGACCACCTCAGTAAGGCCCGCAGCAAACTTAACCGATTGTACTTCCCAACTGCTGCGAGGCGAGGGTGATTATATCGCTGCGCCTGCGGTTAGCGAAAGCCCTCGCTGCGGCGCAACTCGGCGAGCTATGGCCGGTGCACTCGTGAAGGAGATCAAAGGCTTTACCGGGAGACCGTCTTGTTCCTGCTGTATGGCAAGTACTTTTCCCTGGTCAATTCATCGCTCGAACAAAGAGAAGCAGATGAAAGTCGACCCTATGCCTCCCGCTGGGAGCCATTCTTGAGAGACTTTCGGTGGTATCTCAAACGTGTATTTAGGCGAAGCTGAATTCCCTCCACTTCGGTGCCAATCGACCCTTTCTTTTGAACCGACATTCACAATCGCCGTTAAGTGCCGAACTTATTCTTAAGCATTATTATCGACCCATAAGTCGACAATGTGGAAAATGGACAATAAAATTTGGGCTCTTCCGCAGATTCTGTGGGTCAAAATTGACTATTTAGCGTTACGAATAGAAAACCGAAGTTTCAACGGATGCCCGTTTCGCATTGGATTTTTGAGGCATCACTCCGATGTCCAAAGTTGAAGAAAAACAACCCACCAGACGATCAGTCCGGCGGGTTGCCGCCTCGTTTCGTGTATCTATGCGATGACCGGGTCACTTGTTGATTTCGTTTTCATATTCGTCCAACATGTCTTTCGGTGTGCAAATTACGGGAAATGGAAGTTCAAAGTCATCCAACGCATCGGCTGGCAAGATTGGACGCAAAAGTATCTCGCTAGCCAACCGATCAAGTTCCTCGCCGATGGGTAACAATGGAACGCCATGGAGATGCTCGATTCGTTCAGCAGCCAGGGTCGCATTCCCCGCATTCGCGTCGTCAACAACGTATTGTGCAGTCACCAAGCTATAGCGATGACGATGAAAATCCCACCACGCCCGAGTAATCTCCTGCCGCATCACCGAATCTGGAGAAGCATTGGGATTTTCCCGCAGAAAACTGACGATCGAAGTCTCAATGTAGACGGTCTGCATCTTTTACTCAAATCGACGAATGTCCGGCATCATCTGGGATCGACGAAAGACTTTCGAGCAGGCAAGAAAACGGACCACCCGTCCTCCGGTGTCTGCCATGGGTGAACTCCTAATCAAACGCCAAACGGCGTCGATGTCATACTTGCGTGTCATTGGCGACGAAAGAATCCATGTAAGTCCGAGGTTTGGGAGTTGGGAGCCATGCTCACGCTCGCCATAGTCGTCAAGCCAATCAACCTGTGGCAGTCAGTTTAGCTCATCCGATCGATCAAATACCGCAAGTTCTTCGTGAGTTCGCGCAATCAATTTTCTAATTCCGGCCTTGGTAAAACCCTTTGAACCAATCGGATTTGAGATTTGTAGTGAACGCAATCGCTCTTCTAGCTCTTTCAGTTCAAGTTCTGCCTTGGCGTATTCTTCATCATTGTGAATCATAATTGAATCTGCACGAGGCCTTTTCTCACGTTCGTAGGTTCACGCGTCTTTGAAAAGAATGGTACCCAATCATACCAGTCCCGAGAATCTTCTGCAGCGAACAATTCCTCCGGATTTCGTGAAATCAACATTGATTCTCGTTCAAGCGCGTCTTGGCGACCCTTGAAAACTTGATCTTGGAAATCATGCGACAAGAAAACGACCGCATCAAGGTCATTTGGATTTTCGTCAGCAGTCACAAAGCTACCGTCGATCAAGAAACGCGATGCGCGAGTTGAACGAGCCAACGCCAACCACCGCATCAATCGAACGATAAGACGCTGCCGTCGCGACGAAGAAATTCCGAAACGAGCAACTACCTCGTTTTCAGTTGCGGTATGCAAGCCTTCCGGCAAGTAACCGTCGTCTCGAAAATCAGGAATCATTGTTCAGTCTAACGAGCGTCCTTTCTATACACCGAACGGTTGCATTCATCGAGTCGCCGCTGAAGAGCCCCCATCAGGAATCGGCTGATCGGCGACTTCGATGCAATGCTTTGTTCGTCCTAACGGCCCTTGATCAGCCAAATTAACGATGCGGTGAGCATTTCGTTTTTGGATCGATGCAAAATAGTCTACGATTTTGTTCGGATCATGTTCAATCTCCGCCGACATTGCGTGTCGAACCCGGCGAATCTCCTCAAGAATGTTTGGTGTCGTCATTGGGTCCAATTCTCTCCAAGCAGTTCCATTGGCGTAACAAGTTCGGGAACGAACAAACCAAGTATACCATTCAGGCGTCTTATCTGCCCAAATTTCTTCGCATTTGCAAGATGCTGGCAATTCCACGTAACCAGAAAATCACACCGATGATACGAAGCTAGAGCCAAATGGAGAGCGTCGCCGAAGGGATCTTTTGGCATCAGTTTGTGTTTTGTGTATGCATCGACGATCTCCGCAACAGCCGAGTCAATCGTAAGCAATTCGATGTCTTCAAGCATTTTGATTGCTTGATCGCGACCAGGAAAGTCGCCGTTCTCAAGTTCTGACAAGACAGCAGAGCTGGTTACGATCCGGTCTGTATTGACCGTTGCGTCAAACCACTTTCGAGTCCAGTCTCTTCTGGCAATCATTTCGGGCTCGGAACGAACCTCGTGATAAAAGCTCGGAATGGTCGTCTCAATGTAGTAGATTGCCATCATAAACTCTTTGGACGAACGACCGTATTCAATCGGTTGCCGCGATTGGACACACTATCAGGTGACGCATCGACGGCAACTCGATTGCAATACTTTGTTCAGCGATTTTCTTGCGTTGCCAGGAACGTACTATTCTTTGAGTTTTTGCAATTCTACGCTAAAGGTCCAGTCCGATTTCGGGAAGAGCGAGACTTTAGCATCGCCGTTCAATAATGCAGGGTCAAGATGGATTCTAAATCGACCGTCAGTGTCTTTTTCAATCGCAGTTGCATTCTCTTTGAGATGAATAGCGACTCTGGACTGCTTGTCGTTACAAGACAAAACGGCGTTTTCAACGAATTCCCCCTTGAAAAACACACGTACTGCTTCCTGATCCATTTTGTTTGTGGCCTTACGAATCCTGGTGCGAACCTGTTCTGTTGGAAACATCTTCGCATAGTCAAAACGTACTTCTGTACCAAAATCCTCAAGTTGGGGTGGTGCCAATTTGAGTGAGTAAGAAAGCTTCATATGCATTGACCCCTTCGGCTGGTTTGATTCTATCCACGGATCTTCGATTCTCAGTTGTTCTGAAATTGGAATCACGAAAGTTCCGTCTGACTCAACTGCCACAATCTCCGATTTGCCCGCACGTTTCATCGTAATAACAATATCACGAAGCTTTACGTCCGGGTTTCTGCTTCGCACAGAAAGCCGAAGACGTTGTGACTCAATTCCATCGATACTCGCAAATTCCAAGGCTGCCAACTCGGCAACGGTCGAATATCGCAGACGCGCGACCTCTTCTGCGTTTGCGAGTGAAGAAACAAGCAGTAAGCAAATCAATAGGATCGCGATGATTTTCATAATTCGCCGAACTTATTCTTAAGCATTATTATCGACCAATAAGTCGACGGAGTGTCATCTTATCGCTGGTTAACGGCCAGTTCAAGCAATTCGTGCTGGTTAACGGCCAGTTTCGCCAAACGGGGCCGATGGATGAGCCGTTACGCGATTTTAGGAAGTTTTGGTAGAAGTGCCTGTATCTTACTGGCAGGATTGCAACGCTAATCGGACAGCGCGTTGCCTGAAAGGGAGACTGCTTCGTGGTCGGGCTTTGCATGTTATGGTCGGAGTTTCGCGGATCGAAATCCGACGCGCGCTGGAGAAATAGGCGCTAAAAACAACGCCGCAGGCGCCACGCAGGGAGCACGCAACTAGCGAACGAAAGCCAAAGATTTTGGCCAAAAACACGAAAAACCCAGTAAAAACAGGGGAAATCGAGCGGAGAGGACAGGATTCGAACCTGCGGAAAGGAGTAAACCCTTCACCGAATTAGCAATCCGGCGCTTTCGACCACTCAGCCACCTCTCCGGAAACGCCTATTCTGTCAGAAAACCGATGTAACGCAAGATGACTCTTGTAAAGGAAAGTTCGATGGTCGTTCCGAATTTGTCCGGGCTATTCCGGTTTCCGAAGCGGCGGCCCCGGATTTTGTTCGCGGCGGGGACTTCCGGGCTGTTCGCTATGTGCGGCACCGAATGGAGCGCTAGGCCCATTCTTGCCGCTAGGACCATTGGGTCCTCCGTTAACTCCGGGCCCTCCCGGTCCTTTGGGGCGTCCTTTGCGATCTTTCGATTCGAGATATCGCTGGGTGTCCTCGGAACGCCGCATGTCTAAATCTTCTTTGCTATCGGGTGAAAGTCGCTTGTATATTTCAAACATCTCGTCGACGGATTTTTCCGTCCTCATTTCAGGACGTCGATTGAGTATCCAGGTTGCGAGAACGTAAAGTTGCGAATTAGGAGAAACGCCGTCGAAGAGACGTTGGGTTTTTACCGAAACCCCTTGGTATAACGATTCCAGCAACGCATACTGGCCAGCCGCGTCGAATCCAAATTGCGTCGCCGCACTTGTGGAATAGAGCCTCCAGTAGAGCATGTCTTCCAATCGTGGATTCTGGTCATAATACGATGGGCTTGACGATGTATCTCTGAGGTAATTAAAGAGTTCGGAACGAGCCCATTTATCGATGAAGGCTTTTTCGTCGGCGGACATTTTTTCGATATGTCGCAAAGCCAATATGAGGCAGGCTTCCTGTCGAACCGCGATCACCTTGCGGTCATTGGGAAGCGAGCGGATGTTGGCTCGTTGATTCATCTTCAAAGATTGTAGGACTCCATACATCGCAGTTCCAACTTGGTAGAGTTCGTCGGCGTCAGGTTGGCTGCGCAATTCTTCGTAGCGGTTTTCTAGGTCGATCCGTTCGTCGACCGGCATGCGTTCAAGCATCTGCATTTGGTTGTACAGCATTTCCTTTTCATGGAAAACCAATCGGCTCGACCATTTCGCAACCGTCTCTCGGCTACTGTTTTCTGGAATCGAGGGAATAATACCATCGCGAAGACTCTCAATTTGCAAGAGATCCTTCCAGGCCGGCGCATCTTTCAACTGCCGCAACATATCGAGATCTGGAAAGTCTATAAGCATTGGTCGAGCATTTGCGAGAACAAGATCGCGTGCTTCTTTCACCAAACTCTTTTGGCGAACGTTCATTCCGAAAAGACTGCCGGCAAGGATGGAAAATCCTGTGACCACCAACCAAGTCGTCCGCCGAGAAACCTTTGAAATGCCGGGAATACTCAAACCAAGGAACGTCTTTTTCTCACTAAATTTTTCAAGATCGATCGCCACTAACTCCAGCGTCGATTGCGTAAAGTGTTGGTTCAATGGCGTCTCTGGAAGTTCATCTAAGAGCTCCCAAGTGCGGCGCATCTGAGCTAGCCGCTGTCGCAAGGCTTCATCGTCGATCAATCGCACTTCAAGCTGAGCTCGTTCTTCGGTGCTCAATTCCTGATCTAAGTAACAGGTGAGCAATTCATCGTCGGCGTCGATCGAATCGGTTGGCATTTGTTGAGTCATTCTGCTGGGACCTCCGCAGCCTTTGACTTGTTACGGTTGAACGGTAGTGAACCGACATCCATTTCGACGGTAGCATCATCGTGCGGAACGACGTGCCTTGGCAGCATTCCCTCGTCCACGTAAGGCTGGAGAAGCAACTTCAAGTTGACGCGAGCCCGGCTAAGCAACGATTTTACGGCTTTCACCGATAAACCCATCGTGTCGGCAATTTCTTGGTACGACAGTCCTTCAAACTTGCTGAGCATCATCGCCATCCGCTGCCGCTCGCCCAGTGCTTGAACGGCTTGCTTCACCATGTTCGATCGCTCCTTGGTATCGACAAGCCTTCCTGGCATCGCACCGCTAGCCGCCAAAGCAATGTGCTCGATCCCAACATTGGTTGTCGACGGGCCAGTCATCTTGCCGATCTGATATTCCTTGCGGCGCGATCGGTCACGGACACTATTGCTGGCGACATTATTGGCGATTCGGTAGATCCAGGTCGTTAGCTTCGCAGTCGGTTGGTATGTCTTCCGAGCACGAAAAACTCGAAGGAAAACCTCTTGCACCAAATCTTCGGCAACTTCTTGCGAATTAACCCAGCCTTGCATTAAACGACCAATTCTTCCCTGATATCTGGCTACAAGGAGTTCAAAGGCAACTGCGTCGTCGTCCCGGACTCGCAACATCAACGCCACGTCCGGATCAACGTGAGTGGGTAGCTCGTTGGAATTCGACTCCATGAACTGGAACGCTCCTAGTTTGGGAAAAGCTAACGGATAATTTGTTCGGGAAACCTGGCAGGTATCCCAAGTCATTCTACCACGGCACCCGTTCTGGGAGGATCATTCCTATGAACCATTTAACCCACCAGCGGCGAAAAAGTTTCCTTCTTCGGCCTTTTGCTGGAACTAACCGAGCTTAAAGACAAGGACGGATGGATTTTCCGTGAAAGTTCAACTAAGATTTCGCCATCGAACGATGAGAGGCGAAAACGGCGAATGACAGCGTATTTTGTGGTGACACGTGGATCCGATTTAGATCATCGTTTCGCGCTGGACCCAACTGTCGAAAATAAGCTTGGCCGTGGTCTTGGGTGCCAAGTTCTCGTCAGCGATCCACTTTCTTCTCGCGTGCAGGCAAGTATTCGGTTTCAGTCGTCTCAATGGGTCTTGACGGACACTGGCTCGCGTAACGGCACCCTCGTCAATGGATCGAAGGTCGACGAAGCCGTTTTAGTCCACGGTTCCAAAGTTCAAATCGGTGGCACCGAATTGGAGTTTTTCGAAGAACCTGAACAGACTCGAAACGACGTCACAATTGAAACGATCAATCTGGCTCATTCGTTGCTATCCGAAAATGTGCCGTTTACTAGATCGGCGTTTTCGACCCTTCGCGACCGAAAACGTTTGGAAGAACTATTGGATTTATATCAGCTCGCATCCAACTGCCTCTCGATCGTCGATCAGAATCGCACGATCGAAATGACATTGGAAGTCCTTCGGCTGAGAACGAAAGCGACCGTCGCTGGCTTTCTATTTTTAGACGACCATGGAGCCCTTCGACCACAGCTCATTCTACCCCCCGATGGCGTCGGTAAACTCCAACGCTTAAGCAACAAGCTAACGGAGTTGGTCTCGCAGCAAATGACGGCGATTTGGGCAAAAAACGAGCAGCGTCGGCATGATCATGACGGGTCATTAAAACACTATACAGACGCAATATGCGTCCCTATCCTTCAGGATCAAAAGACGGTTGGAGCGTTGCACTTATATCGTGACACCGAACAGTTCGAGGCCCATCATTTCGATTTCACTATCTCTGCGGCGAAAATCCTTAGCTCTTCGCTCGCTCGAGCTCGAACCCAGGAAGCACTGCAAGCTAATCATGATCGATTGATTGCCAAGAATGCTGACTTCGATGAATTGCTTGGCGAGAGCGAACCGATGAAGGAGCTCAAAGAGCGCATCGTTCGCATCGCGCGCGCCAGCGGAACGGTTTTGATTCGTGGCGAAAGCGGCTCGGGTAAAGAGCTTGTCGCAAGGGCTATTCATCGAGAAGGCCAACGAGCGGGCCGCCCGATGCTCAGCGTCAATTGCGCCGCAATCCCATCGGAACTGATGGAAAGCCAACTCTTCGGGCATACCAAAGGTGCATTTACCGGGGCTGACAAAGATCACAGTGGCTGGTTTCAACAAGCCAATGGCGGGACGCTATTTCTCGATGAAGTCGGTGAACTAACCCTCGGTGGCCAGGCCAAGTTGTTGCGAATCTTAGAAGGACATCCATTCCTGCCGGTCGGAAGCAGCAAGGAAATCCGTGTCGACGTTCGTGTGCTCACCGCAACCAATCGAGACCTTCGTGATTTCGTTCGAGAGAAACGATTTCGCGAAGATTTATATTATCGACTCTGCACCTTTGAACTCAACATTCCACCGCTGCGGCAGCGAGGTAGCGACATCGGCTTGCTATTGGACCATTTCTTCGATCATTTCCGACTTTCACACGGACGGCCCAATCTTGCAATGTCGCCTCAAGTTCGCGAGCGATTATTAAAATACCCTTGGCCTGGAAATGTACGCCAACTGCGAAACGTCATCGACAGCGCTACGGTACTTGCCGTCGGCGACGAAGTGCGTCCTTCTGACCTAGCGCTTCACGAGACAAGCGTCGAACTTTTCGATACCTTGAGGATCGATAATTGGGAGCAGCGATTGATTCGTGAATCACTCAAGCGAACCAACGGCAGTATCCCGGAAGCAGCCGAGATGCTCGGCGTCTCGCGCGCAACGCTCTATCGGAAATTGGAAAGCTACAATATTCCGAAGGATGGTCGGGAAACGTGAAAACCAGTATCCTAGCGCCGTTCCGCTCACAGATTGCGGTAAATAACGTTACTTGAAATAGTCGAACTCGCAACGAACGGTCGGAATTCTAGGTTCAGCAACGTTTTAATTATTCACTTTTTATTGCAAAGGTCGCTACAACGGTGACGGATAACCATCCCATTCAACGAGCCCTGATCAGTGTCAGCGACAAGCTTGGGCTCGTCGATTTTGTATCGGGACTAAAAGCTAAAGGCGTCGAAATCTATAGCACCGGTGGGACTCGCGCCCATCTGCAAGAAAGCGGCATCGAAGCTATCGAAGTTTCGCAATACACCGGCTTTCCCGAAATGATGAACGGTCGACTCAAGACGCTTCATCCTAAAGTATTTGGCGGAATTCTTGCTCGTCGCGACGTTGATGAAGACAAACAATCTCTTGCCGAACACGACATCGTCCAATTCGATCTTGTCGTCGTCAATCTATATCCGTTTCAGGCAACGATCGCTAAGCCGGGAGTGACGCGATCGGAAGCCATCGAGCAAATCGATATCGGCGGCCCGAGCCTCATTCGAGCCGCTGCCAAGAATTATGCTTTCGTAGCCGTCGCCACTCGCCCCGAACAGTATTCGTCGATTCTAGACGAGTTCCAGTCGACCGGCGGGACGTCGCTGGTGCTTCGTCGACGACTGGCTGCCGAATGCTTTACGGCAACCGCAGCTTACGATGCCGCAATTGCGGAGTATTTCAATGCCGATGAAAACGAAGCGAATTTCCCTGCCGAAGTCAACTTGCATTTCGTTCATAAAGCTTCATTGCGCTACGGCGAGAATCCACATCAACGCGCCGCGTTATATCGTTGGTCGAGCAATCAGAATGCCTCGCTGCTTACGGCAAGGCAACTACATGGCAAAGAGTTGTCCTACAACAATCTTTTGGATCTCGATAGTGCTTTGACGATTGCGCGAAGCTTTGTTCGGCCAGCCGCTGTGATTATCAAGCACAACAATCCATGCGGTGCCGCTTGGGCTCACAAATTGTCGTTTGCTTGCCGCAAAGCGTTTGAAGGCGATCCAGTCAGCGCGTTCGGTAGCGTCGTCGGATTCAATCAAACCGTCGATGCCGAGACGGCCAAAATGCTCTGCAAGCCCGGACTGTTCATCGAAGCGATTGTTGCTCCCGATTACGAAACAACGGCTTTGGAAATTTTAACGACGACTCCCAAATGGCGCAATAACGTGCGATTGATGCAAGTTGGAAAACTAGAGCCGATCGGCCGTGAGCTCGAATATCGATTCCTCAAAGGAGGCGTCTTAGTTCAAGAAGCCGATTCGATTCCAGCGTCGCGACTTCAGTGGAAGACAGTTACCGAAGCGGCGGTCGCTGACTCGCTTTGGGAAGACATTTCGTTCGGCTGGGAAATGGTCCGGCATGTGAAAAGCAACGCCATCGTGCTCGCCAAAGATGCGGCGCTCGTCGGCGTTGGCGCCGGACAGATGAGCCGGGTCGATAGCGTCGAAATTGCGATTCAAAAAGCCGGCGATCGAGCGGCCGGAAGTATCCTGGCTTCCGATGCCTTTTTCCCGTTTCCAGACAGTATCGAGATCGCTGCCAAAGCCGGAATTATCGCGATCATTCAACCGGGCGGTTCGCGAAAGGATGACGACGCCATCGCCGCGTGCAACCAACACCAAATCCCAATGATCTTCACGGGACGCCGGCATTTTAAACACTAGCTTCGATATCTACCATGCCAATAATCCGGACGTCGTTTTGCATGTGCAACTGCAACAACCACGATTCGTTCCAACGTGTGCCGGAATACGATTTGGAATGGGAACTTCATAACACTGCAAGATTGGTGTCGATCATCAATATGTACGAAACGTTCCGGATCGTCAGCAATCGAAGCAATTGCTACATCAACTGCAACGAGAAAATTGCGTGCCGCAGTCGGGCTACTCTTTGCGTACCACTCGGTCGATTCAGAAAGTTCGGCTCTTCCGCAGAATCTGTGGGTCAAAATTGACTATTTATCGTTACGAATAGAAAACCGAAGTTTCACCGGACACCCGTTTCGCATTGGATTTTTGAGGCATCACTCCGATGTCCAAAGTTGAAGAAAAACAACCCACCAGACGATCAGTCCGGCGGGTTGCCGAGCGCCTTTGGCGCATCGGAGCCATCCCTTGTAAATCCATCCGCCAAACTCATTGCACCATCCAAACCATAGCAATTTTTTGGGTAAGCATTTCCGATCAGAAAGCGAACCTTGGTTTTTGCAATCACTCAGTCGAGTGTTTTCCTTGTATTTCACGGCTAAAATCGATTGCGGATCACGAAAACCACCCACAGTTTCTGCGGAAGAGCCATTTTTTCATGGATTTACAACTCGACTCTAACGCGCAAACGGTGAGGGACGTTCAGAACTTCAAGCAATTACATCGGCTTTACTTGGGGGTCTCGACTAGTCAATGGATTGTTGCGACGGTTCTTCTTTGGTTTATTATTCAAAATGGCGGAAATAGCCCTTGTTCGCAGGTACGCCGAAGGCCGAGATAAAGTATTGATCGGGTCCGATCGGATTGTGAAGCCGATGCACTCTGGCCGATCTTCGAAGACGGCGGTAGCCGATCGAGTGCGATGGTCTTACCCTGAAGCTTCTTACCGACGCCTGGTCTTTGGACCTGGACCGTATAGACCGAGGTCCGCGCCGTGATGAAAAGTGTCTTGAAGTCAGCGCCACCCAATGCGCAGTTCGAAGGACTTTCCGGAACGCGAATCGAATCCAGAGATTTACCGTCAGGAGCAAGAACTTGAATGCGGCTTTCAGAAGGTTGAGTGACATAGATGTTACCGCTGGCATCGACCGCCAACCCGTCGCCAGGTTTTGTTAGTTCTCCCAGCGCCTTGCCCGACCCGAGCCTTCCTGGACTTTCAATCGGATAGGCCATCAAGGCGGCTCTGCCAGAAAGTAAAACATACCGCGTCTTTTCATCCGGTGCCAAACGAACACCGTTTGGACGCGGTTGGTCGTCGATGATACGTGTCACCGCACCATCGGGTGCCGCGTAGTAAACCGCTTCTTTGTCCTGGGGAAGATTTCCTGCGCGAAATGCGGGATCGGAAAAATAGACTCCGTCCCTCTCGTCGATTGCAAGGTCATTGGGCGCGATGAAACGTTTTCCATCAAAGGTGTCGGCGACGACTTCGATCTCTTTCGTGTCGACGTTGATCGCGATGATCCGTCCGCCGCGACCTTCGCATGCGATCAGCCGACCGCGAGGATCGAAAGCAAGTCCGTTGCAACCATTCGAATTCTACAGCAGGGTCGTCAGCATCCCATTTAGATCGATCTTGTAGATGACGCTGGCTTGCGGGTCTGTGAAGTAGACATTGCCGTCCGGATCGGCCGTTGGTCCTTCGATAAAGCGAAAGCCACCGTGCAGCTTCGTTATGCCGGATTCGATCGGCATTTTGGAACTCTCGCTCGCCGTTCGGACGCCGCGGAACCCGAGTCCGAATAGCCTTCGGGTGCCGCTGAAGCGCGCGACGTTACGCGAGGACACCCGGAGATCGAGTTCTGGATTCCAGAAGTCTCCACCGCGATAGCCAAAACCGAATTCCGTATTGAAGGCTGGTGGCGGATTTGCTGGAATGCGAGGCCACGAGGCGACGTCGCTAGCTCGGCCATCCGCGTCGATCGCTCCGTCACCATGTTCACCTGCGAACCTTCTACCCGCCGCGCTGGAGAGATTGACCGCCATCTCCACGACGTTGCCGCTCAGATCGTGCGCTCCGTAGTAACTCTCGCCTCGCATTTCGCGTGTGGCTTTATCCATGTGAATACCGGCTCTTAGCGGACCGGAAATCGTCCTGGCGAAATGTGTATTCGCATCGAGGGGCAACGCCGTCTCGCGGCCGCGGCCGTCAATTCCATCTTGACTGTCGGTCGCTACGATCTTGTTGCTTCCCCAAGCAAACGCGATCTCGCGAGAGCCGCTAGATTCCTGATTTGTCAACTTGACATTAGTCGCACTCGGATAGGGCAAGACTGCGTCAGCGACGATTGCCCCAGCAGAACCTGCCTGAGTCGAAGGTTGCTGGGTCGGATCCGGTTGGCCAATGTTCGGGCGAGTCGGCCCGGGGCGATTGGCGGGTGCCACTCCTCTTCCGACGCGTCTTCGAGATTCTTGCAGTTCTTGCTTGCTTACCAAACCATCGCCGTCGGCATCGGCCATCATCGATCGGTCCTCGAGCCGCTCCATACTTAGTGCTGGGAGACCGATCCGCCGTCGCGATCGCCGTTTCGTTGTTCGAATGCCGCGAGATCTGAAGACAATTGTAATGAATGAGGCAGAATTAACATCGCTGGCGTTTTCGCTACTCTTCGCTGTTACCGTCGTTTCGACGATGGGGTTACGTCCGAACCACTGCGGCATGGCGCGCAGAGTCACAGCAACGCACGCGCACAGAACAGACGCTTGAATTGGCAGTCGAAGGGTTTGAAGTCGTCCTGAATCGATATAGTCCCGCCAGTTCAACCTTCAGCTTTGCTGGTGATGACGAGGAGCCGGCGAGTATGCCGCTGGTGTCCACGGAGTCCGAAGCAGCCTATCAGCGCGCAATCGGGATATGTCAGGCGTTGCCCAGTTCCTCCAAATTATACAAAGACGATGAAATTACTTTGCGGCGGCAGATGTTTGCCAACGAACTCTTGATAGCCTCGTTTCACGCATCGTCTGCTTCAGTAATTCGCATGCAAGGCCGCCTCAACGAAGCGATGCAAGAATTTCAGATTGCGAAACGGACCTTGCGTCGTTTAGCTGATGAACGTCCATTCGACAGGAATGCACGATTGCAGTTGGCAACGGTCCTTATAGATTCGTGGTCGGGACTGGTGCCGCCACGATTGGCAACGCAAGCAGAATCCGAATATCATGAGGCTCTTACAATTATCGATGAGCTACTAATCGCCGAACCGCAGAGTACGACTTGCCGATTGCTCCTCGCAAGGTGCTATCGATCGATCGCGCCAGTGTTGGGACGACGACAACAACGCGCAGAGGCAATCGAAGCTACGGCCCAATCCCTTCGCATTCTGGAGGGACTTGTCGCAGAGCATCCGAATGCGCCTGACTACAAATTCGAGTTAATTGCGACCAATCTCCAACTCGACGTTGACTCGCCTGGAGTACGAATAGAATTGGCTCGACAGCGATTTTCACGAGCGGTCGAACTGGCCATAGAATTGACACGTCAGACTCCAAACATGCCCCAGTACGAAACGATTCAGTGTCGAGCTGAAACACAACTTGGCATCGTACTGCGCCGAGCAAATGAAATGGATGCCGCGCTAGCAAGTTTGAACGACGCAATTTCTGGCCTTTCGGCGGTCGATGCTCGGCGTCCCAATGTATTTCTCGTTCTACAATCACTTGCGGTTGCTCAGCTTGAACTTGGTGAATTACTTTGCGAAATCCACCGTAATGTAGAGGCGGTCAAACTATTGCGATCTTCCACGGAACATTTCGATACCATGAACGAGTCGAATCAGAAAAACGCTCGTCTTCGCCAATACCTGATACGATCACGCCAATCTCTGTCTTCCGCTCTTGCTTCGTCAAGGAGTTTGGATTGAGCAGGTCATCATCTGCAGCATGTCCTGACAATCTGCAGGGTAGTAAATACGGCAAGATTTCAAGTACAAAACTACGTAAGTTCTGTTAAACTGGGTGTCTGATCGTTTTCCAAATAATGAGCGGATGGTTGCGAGTCAATGCATTACCTTGAATCGTGTGGACTACGTCCAAGGTCAAGGCAACGGACGCCCTGTGTGGTTGACTGAGTTTTCAATCGTCGATTGGTCTAACGGAAGTGGCGACTGGTCCGAAGAGACGAACTACAACTTTATTCTGGAGTTGTTGTGGCGAGCCGAAGCCAAAGCCAATTTGGAGAAATATGCGGTCTTTCTTTTTACCGGCGATTCACCCACGAATCCATGGGATTTAGCCAATCCAAGATCCAACTTCCGCTTCACCGACGGTTCGTTGACTCCGTTTGGGAAAGCGTACGCCGCGTGGGATAACGATACAACCATTCGCAACAACACGCCTTATGTTTTGCATAATCGCTCTGCGTCCCATCGAATCGCCAACAATGGCGGCAATAGTTTTAACGCTTCGAGTATTCGAACGGAGGATGCAACGGTTCAGTGGCAATTGCGAGATGCGGGAAGCGGCAAGAAGTATATCGTGTCTGGCAAGGACGGTCGATTGCTTCGATACAACGGGACGATTCTCGATTTTGCTCCAGCCAACACCACAGGTACAGCCGTCGAGTGGACCATCAGCCAAGAGCAATACGGGTGGCGAAACATAATTCACCCTCAATCCGGCAAGTATCTACAGATGAATCGGACAAACAATGCGAGCAACGCACCGACCTCGCTGACCTATTCGATGGTAACTGCGGCAGCAGCAACTACTACAGCGTCCAATTGGTGGTTCGCCAAGCCATACGACCCTATATCCGACGTTGGCCCAGTAGCTGATTCCTCACTTGTGGCAAATCAAGTTAATGAAAATTCGCCGGTGGGGACGAGCGTGGGACTAACGGCATTGGCGATTGACCCAGATCCAGGCCAGACTGTTACTTACTCGCTTACCGACAATGCCGGGGGACGATTTGCAATTAACCCAACGACAGGAGTTGTGACCGTTGCTGGACCGCTAGATTACGAAACTACTACCAGTCATTCCATTACGATTTTAGCGACCAGCTCCGATAGCACCACCAGCATCGCCGTATTCGTAATCAACGTTTTGAATGTCGCTGAATTCAGTTCAGTAACCAATCGGCGGGTTTTCTACAATCGTTCGACAAGCAGCGTGTTCGGCAATGGATCAGGGAATCCGATTAATGCGATCGATAATACCAAGAATGCGTTGTTGCCTGGCCAATCCACTTCGTTTGCCAACTACACGAACTATAGCAAAGGGCTCAACGGAATCGTGGTGGATTTTGTGAATCAGATTGGAACGCCGACGGCGGCTGACTTTCAGTTTGCAACTTGGAATGGATTCGCATCGTCGGGCTTCTTAGCGTCGGCGGTGGTTCCAACGGTCACTGTCTATCCGGGTGGGGGAGTCGCTGGATCGAACCGCGTGAAGATTGAATTCGCGGATAATGCCATTCGAAATACGTGGCTTCGCGTAACCATGCTTGCTAATGTCAGGACAGATTTAGCGGCGAATGACGTATTCTACTGGGGCAACGCAGTCGGTGATATGAACGTGGGGAATGTCGGGGCGCCGATCACTGTTCTTAACGATGCTTTGGACTCAACAGCCGTTCGTCAGCACCTATCAACCGGAGCAAATTCAGCGGGGGTTACCAATAGCTACGATGTCAATAAAGACGGAAGCGTAAATGTAATTGATATGTCGCTCACGATGCAAAATCGATCGACACGCAGTATTCGCTACTTTACCGCTCCATTAAGTTTGCGATTGGCAGTCATACCGACGTCGTCGCGTTTGCTCTCTTTAAGCGTGCCTATTCTATCACCCATTTTCGTAAATTCGCTGAATTCCTCGATTACCGTGGATGCAAAATTAGTCAAGGCGATCCAAGAAACAATTCCTCAGCTTAATCAATTGACGGCCGGAAGGACGGCATCGATTCCAACGTTGACGCCTATCATTTCAGAACCCGCGATTACATCGACTGTTGCTTCGAAAACCGCTGCGACTTCATTGTTTAAGAGCGTCGATGCATTTTTTGCAGCCTTTGAGGTAACCTGATCACTACAGATGCCGGTTGGCAATCAACAAGTCAATCCGAAACCCTCTTACGGAAGATTCTCTGTGTTTTAAACCCAGAAGTCATTCAGGCGAAACGACTTGTGAATTCAGTGACCCTGCTCGACCAACGTCGTCTATTTCATTGCGTGTCCTAGGGTTTTCATTTGGTTTTCTTATCGTGGGATCGACGATTGGTCTGCAGAACATGATAGAACGTCAGGTCCTAGCACGGATAGAAGTCATGTTATTCGGCAAACTTGGCACAGACGGAACTCTTTCTTGATTTGAATGCGCGTTCAAACGGAAAAGATTAAAGATTTCTATCACCAACCATGTCCTATCGACGTACGTTTTCCATTGCGTCCCCAGTTTCGTAACGTTCTTTCGCAGAGGCGCATTTTAATGAGAAATGTCATAAGTCGGTTTACCTTGTCGAGTATGCTAACGGGGATGTTTTTATCGCTTTGGACATCCACTGGGCATGGGCATTCGGGGCCGGAAATCGTGGGCGTCGAAGAAGACTGGGAAATGGTTTTGGGAGAGCCGGATCCAAACAAGTCTGCGCCTCAAATTCTGACTTGGATGAGCCCGACTCAAACGCTAGAAGATCAGCATTTCGGAATTGATTTCAATCTAATTCAGCGGCCGGATTTTTCATCAGGTGGCTTTCAAACGCGGGCCTTTGATGGAGAATCGCTCATTGAAAGTAGCTTCAGTAAAAATGGTGACAAATTTTCGCACGCGGGCGAATCGATTCGGTGGACGCAACGGATGTTTTTATTGAACAACCAGCTCTCTTTCGAAGTTGCGAATGGTACGAGTCAATCGTGGGGGACTTTTGGTAACGCGTCGACACGGGTCAATTTTTACACGTCGCATGTATCGAACTTGAACAACTATAGCCCTAACCGCTCTGTCGAGTGGTCCGGAATAGGCTTTGGCGCAAATCGTGTCGACTACCTGCGTCTCAAAACCGTTCGGTTGTTTACGGTTGATGGGAACGTTAATACCGTTTCATTAGCCGTCGATATCGAATGAAATTCATGGCTCATGGGGTTGTTTCGCGTTCTTACTAAGATTGGTACGAGGTCCATATGCGCAGCTTCAACAAATACGGAAATCTGCCGTTTGCCCCGAATGGATTCTTAAGACGAAGGAATCGTCGCGGCGTAACGCTTATCTTTGCCCTCTTTTTGATGTCGACGTTGATCGGAATGTTAGCTTTCTCGATCGATATCGGTTACCTCGCAACGTCCAAAGCGGAGATGCGGCGCACCGCAGATGCGGCAGCCCTAGCCGGTGGCTGGCAATTGATTGACTGTAAAGTCAAAGGAGAAAGCTCGATGGTTTCGAGTTCAATGCTGAGGACTGCCGCATCGCAGGCGGCATTAGCAAATCAGGTCTGCAACAATGGTCCGATTCTAAACACGTACGGAACAAGTTCAGATATCACGGAAGGCTATCTTGAGAGTCTCACGTCAAGTTCCGTATTGAGTTCGAATTCAGCGAATCCGTTTCAAGCGGTGCGGGTTCGCGTCCAGAGAACGGCGGAATCGAATGGGATCGTTCCATACTTTTTCTCGAAGGTTTTTGGGGAAACGGGACGTGAGATGTCTGTCACTGCGACCTCCGCACTCGCCACGCAGATCAAGGGCTTCGCGACACCGGCAAGTTCAAACTTAACTCTCAATCTCCTTCCGTTCGCCCTCGACTTGCAGACATGGAACGACATGCTCAGCGGCGGCGGAACGGACCTCTACAACTACAACACCGTTAGTAAAACACTCACGAGCGGCAGCGACGGGATTCGCGAAGTCAATCTCTATCCGCAAGGAACAGGATCGCCAGGAAATCGCGGAACCGTCGACATCGGCGGCTCCAATAACAGCACCGCAGATCTCGCAAGGCAAATCGTCTATGGAATTTCCGCAAGTGATTTTATCGCGCTAGGGAAACCACTAGTTCTCGATGCGAATGGAACGATGACCCTCAACGGGGATACGGGTATCAGCGCCGGTGTAAAGGACGAATTGGCGTCGATCATAGGGCAGACTCGCATTATTCCTATTTTCTCAAGCGTAAGTGGAAACGGGAACAACGCGAATTATACGATTGTCCAATGGGTTGGCATCCGCATTCTGTACGTCAAATTGACTGGAGCGATGAGTTCAAAACAACTGATCGTCCAGCCATCTCCTGTCATCGCCAGAAACGTTGTTCCTGCCGACTCGAGTCGCATTTGGAGTAGTTCCGTCTTTTCGCCGGTGATTCTCGTTCAATAACTTCGAAAACATTCTTCGTCTGCCCCGATGCTAAGCCGATGCTCGCGGGCCTCTCATCATGCTACCTCGGAAATCGCAAATGAAAAAACAAGGCACACGCGTCAGAAACCGACATCGAAAGGCCCCCATTCGAATGGGGGCAGCCATGATTGAATTTGCAATCGTCGCACCGCTCATGATTCTATTTACTCTCGGCATCATCGAGATGGGAAGGATGACGATGGTGAAACAGGTGCTCACGAACATCTCACGTGAAGGCGCAAGAATGGCGACACTTCCCGATGCAACCAACACCACTGTTCAGACGCAAATAGAGCAACTCTTGACCGGCTCCAAAATTACCGGTGCAACGGTTGCTCTAAACCCTAGCTCGATCTCATCAGCTCCAAGCGGAAGTCTTGTAACCGTGACGATCGCCGTTACGGCTGAAAACGTGAGCTGGCTGAATACGCCTCTCTTTATGGGCGGCAAATCACTGACCGCGTCGACTTCGATGCGACGCGAAAGTCTTTAACGCTGATAGATCGGTAAGACCAGGGGCGTTGGCAGCTTACGCTCAACAAGCGCAGGCGAGGCTAAGTCGGCCTATGCATCGGTTTACTTTGATGAGAAGTGGCAGCGACCAGACCGAACCGGTGACGCAGCGCGACCAATTGCAAATGTCGACTCAAACTGTTTGTCCTACATGAATGCCTTCGGAAAACTCTTCGATGGCTTTTTCGCAAAAGGCTTGAAGGTCGGCCGGACTTCGACTGGTAACAAGCCCTTCGTCACAAACACAGGCTTCATCGACCCAGTCTGCGCCTGCGTTCAAAAGATCGGTCTTCAAACTTGGCCATGAGGTCAATGTTCTTCCTTCAACGACACCTGCTTCGATGAGTATCCACGGTCCGTGACAGATGGCAGCGACCGGCTTCGCATTCTTAAAGAAATCTCGAACGAATTGGACGCTCGCGTTGTCGAGCCGCAATGCGTCAGGGTTCAATACGCCTCCCGGAAGCACAAGTCCATCGTAATCATCCACAGATGCGTCCTCGATTTTTTTGTCGACCGAAAAGGAATCTCCGTGCTTATCGTGATGCATACCTTGAATCTTCCCCAACTTTGGAGAGATCAGATAGACCGCAGCGCCCGCTTCTCTCATCTTTTCCCATGGCTCAGTCAATTCTATCTGCTCGAATCCATCCGTCGCTAAAAATGCGATTCTCCGACCAGATAATGCTTGTGTTGCCATGTTCGTTGCTCCTAAGAATTGATGAATCGAAGTACTTTACCTTGGATCGAGTCGCAAACGTTGCGCCATACTCATTCACGAAACCGGTAACGGAAACTATCAGTCGCGTTATCCACAGAATCAATTACGCAAGCATGTGATGCAGCGCGATCGGAAATCGATCAGTCTGCATCTGAAACATGCAGGGAGACATATCTAGCTTCATCGCAATCGTTATTGAAGAGTCCCTGGGAAAATGACCTTCAAGACAAGCACGCGGAACTTTTTGCGCGGATCTTGAAAGAGGATAATGAAATGGGGACTCGAGTAGAGAAGTTGCTGGCGATCGACACTGAGCTATGTCATGACGATTTCGAGATCGTCCAACGAAGCTTGGCGTTACTACTCGATCGAGTAAACGCAGCGGAACCCAATGAATCAAAATTGACCGAACAAGTAGCGAAAATTGTGGAGCAAGCTCTAGCGTTCGTCATCAAGGCACGAACACAAGAAACGGCGATTGCGACGTGGTTCATGGAAGCGTTCAACCGAGATCGGGGAGTTGGTGATTGAACGAGCCAGTCTTCTTTGCATCCCCTGCCGACTCGAGCTACATCGCCCTGTTTCCATGAGGAGTTTTTTGGGCACGACGTTTGCTTTATTCCCAGATATATGTCGTATGTCACCAACTTAGATTCGATTTGGAATTGAATGGTCGTTAAGTTTTCTGGTGAACGAGCTTTCAGTAGAAAAATCACTTTTGGAGTTCTAGCATGGTAAAGTCAATTTCGGAAAATATGTCAAACGCAGGCGCAGCGGTTGCCGAGACAGCCAAGAACGTTGGCAGCAGTATTGCAGAAAGCGCTGAACGAGCCGTCGAGTTCGTCAAAGAAAAAACCGGCATGGAGACTGTGGACGTGGGTGTTGCAGGCATTCACGAGCATATGGATGTGATTGCCTCGTGCGGCAAAAAGGTCGGCGTGGTGGACGACGTCGAAGGAAATGTGATTAAGCTCACTCGCAAGGATAGCCCCGATAATCAACATCATTTTATTCCCACGACTTGGGTAGCCAAGGTCGACACTCACGTACATTTGAACAAGAATTCAAGAGATACGGAGCAGGATTGGAAAGCCGATGCAACCTCGTGCGGCTGCACGGATTCATGTTCCTAGATCAGTTCTATGACGAAGGTTCGTCATCAGTGAACGGGTGAATTGAATTGCACCGGAGTTGCGATGGTAGCTCCTGGTTTGCAAAATGTCATCACAATCTGCAGAGTCGATCACTCCGCGAACATCCTCAAGGCTCCGCCGACGGAATAGGGTCTGCGCGACATACGGCTTGGTGAGGTGAATGGGGACGTGGTCGTTCTGTGTCACACGCCAGTCGCTGAGCTGCTTGCGAAGGGTGTTGAGTAGTTCGGCGTTTTCGGGTGTGCCCGCGAGATTGTGCTGCTCGTTGGGATCGGTTCGCAGGTCGTAAAGCTCCTCGATGGATCGTCCGGATCGCAGCCGATCAGATGGGTCATGAACGGGTAGTTCGGATTGAGGTTCAGGATATATTTGTGCGTGCACGTGCGGATGGAGCGCTGCGGTGACCAGTTGGCTTTCCAGGATTCATAATTTTTGTCTGCTCCCGTGTCACTGCCGAAAACGACTTCCATATGTTCGGTCTTTTCGCCTTTGAGCACGGGTAGAAAACTCCGGCCGTCGAGGTCTTCCGACGGCTTCCCACCGGCGGCCTCAATGAATGTGGGCAAGAGGTCGGCGAGACTGATCATGGCATCGGAGGTCGCGCCTGCGGCCACTTTTCCCCCCGACCAACGAACCAGCAGCGGCACGCGCGTTCCGGCATCATAGAGGCACCATTTGGCGAGCGGAAAATTTGATCCGTGGTCGGAGGTATAGATGAACAGCGTGTTTTCCCCATAGCCACGTTTCCTCAGGACTTCTTCGACGGCTTGAATCGTGTCATCCAGAGCCGTCACCGAGGTGTAGTAATCGGCAAACGCGTCGCGCGTTTCCGGCGTGTCGATGTAGTGTCCGGGCAAAGTCAGTTTCGCCTTGTCATAATTCCGGTTCTTCATCCACGGCATGTGCGGGTTGCCGGTGTTGACCTCGATAAACAACGGCTTTGCCTTGTCACGAGCGGCGAGGAACTCATCCACCATCGCGGGCAGTGCCTTTGATTCATTGGTGCCAGGCTTCCATTCGGGCTTCTTAAAGTCGTAGGGAAACGCGCTCTCAGGGTGCAGGCTGGTTTTACCGATCAGCGCCGTTTCATACCCCAGCGGACGCAGATAGTCAGACAGGGTCTTGGTGCCCTTGGTGACGTTGCCGCCGAAGACATGGCCGCCATTTCGAAAGGGCATCTTACCGGTGTGGATCACGGCGCGCGAGGGAGAACAGAGGGTGCTGGCGGCGAAGGCGCAGTTGAATCGCATCCCCTCGGCAGCAATCCGGTCCAAGGTCGGCGTCTACACATCCGGGTTGTCGTAACATCCGGAATCAGAGGCTCCCTGATGATCAGAAATGATCATCACGATGGTAGGCTTCTGCGCATCGGCGGCGCGCATTGGGGAGAGCGGCGCGTAAAGCAGCGCAGTCAGGAGTAGGATGGTTGGTTTCATGGCTGTTTGGGTTCCTTGGAATCCGGGTCCGGCGATTACTTGCCCTTGATGGGTTTGCTCAACACGACCAGGATTCGATTTAATTTAGGTTTGTTGGCATGGAAGCGATCCTTCTCTGGGAAGGCGACATATTATCTTTTGGGAAACCACAGTAGCTAGGTTCAGGAACGGGCTTGAGGGGTGATGTTTGGGTTTTGGTGTTTTGGTTGGACCACAAGGCACGTTTGTGGAGGCGGATACATGTCGAAAAACCGCTGGGGCACCACGAATGACAAGTGCGGTTTACTGATACCATGGACTAGGAAAAACGGTTTTTCGTGCTTTTGCTTGAGCCATCCCTGGGTGTTTTTGAGGATGGCCGCATCGGGTATGGTTGCTTATCGGTAAGCTTCTGGTTTTTTCGCGCCCTTATCCTTGTTGGACTGGCGCGATGCCCGCCCTCCCACGCGTCGGATTTGCAGCCGCGCAGGGACCGCTCGGGTAGTGGCCCTTCGCCTCCAACTCCGCGGCGAGGGGCGCGCAGCCGTTGTCAGATGTCAAAATGACGAGCGTGTTTTTCGCCGCGCCGCTTTTATCCAGCGCGTCGAGCACGCGGGCGATGATGGCATCGGTCTCTATCACGAAGTCGGCATAGGTGTTGAGGCAGCTTTTGTTTTTCCACGCGTCGGACACCGCATGCGGAGTGTGCGGCGAGGTGAGCGGGAGGTGAAGCTGAAACGGCTCCGCCTTCGCCGCGCGCTCGATGATGAACTTCGCCGCGCGCTCGCCCATGGAGGGCAGGATGTCCTTGAGCTTCCAGCCCTTCAGCGCGGGCCCTGGCGAACAGGCGAAGCTGCTGTCGTTTTTGTGACGCGGCAGAAACGCACTTGGTATGCCCAGCGTGTGGTCGTTTTCGATGAAACAAAACAGCGGAAAGTTCGGCGCGTCGGTTCCAAAAAAAGTGTCGAAACCGTGTGTCGTCGGCCCGCCTGAAATGGGTTTGGTGAAAACCGCCTGCCATGCCGCGAGGTGCTCTGGTGTTGCTTCAACGCGTTGGCCGGCCTTTTCCGGAGCGCCCAGGAATTTGCGATGCTCTTCCGAGAAGGGCCAGTCCATGCCCAGATGCCATTCGCCGATGGCGGCGTTGCGGAAGCCCTGCTGTTTCGTGAGGGTGCCGATGGTCATGCGATCCGGCGCGATGCGCGGCGCTTTGAATACTCCGAGAATGCCGTGTTGAAGTCGTGAGCGCCAATGATAGCGCCCTGTGAGCAGCGAGTAGCGAGGCTTTTGCTGCGCGTTGCATGTCGTTCGAATACGTAATGCCGAAGCAATGATCGAAGCCTTGCTTTGTAGGCAAGAAATCCGGCGGATCGCCGAGATGCCATTTGCCGATGCACATCGTGGCATAGCCCTCTTTCTTCTAGAGGTCGGCGATCGTATTCTCCTGCGGATGTAATCCATTGGGTGCGCCGGGACCATAGACTCCCGGCACGGAGACACGGGCTCCGTAACAAACCCATGTCGTCGATGAAGATGACGACGACGTTGGGCTTGGCCGATTTGGTTTCCGCCGCGTGGAGTCCGACGGGCAACGCGAAAAGCAAACCGATAACGAAGACGTGGAATTTCATGGTCGCTATTTCTCTGGAGCTTGAACGAGCAATCGGCGAATGAAGCGAAAACGCGACGGCGTGTCGGACGCATGAATGATTCTAGTGCGAGCCCCACGACTTGGATACGGTGTGCCGGTCCACCGATCTTCGTGGGGTCGGCAGCAAGAAGCAACCGTCTCTTCACCGTATCGCAAGAGTCTCATACCAATTTTCCTTCTTCAATGCACTGTCCAAAAGTCCACGTCTAACCGATTCAATGAGACTCTCATTAGCCCGAAGTTGCGAGAGTGAAAAAAGCTCCGATGAACTTCCTAATAAGTCGGCGACAGCGGGGTACACACTGTTCACGATGATGTGGCCTGCTTCCATTTCGGATCGAAGGTAAAATGCGATCGTGGTATCGGAAACCGACTTGGGGACTTCTTCGGCAGTAACATGCAGAAGTTTGCGAACGGTGCGTCCCAATAGGCCGCTTGATTGTCCTACACGCACACGAAATGTTTCCCATGCACTTCGCCAGTGTCTCACGCTACGCCAATTTGGAAGATTCTGAAGAACGAGTTCCTTCTGTGACATCCAGCCGCCAAAAGTCTCTGCTAACTCCGGGCGGCCGACGACGAGCGCCTGAGCATATGCCAGTTCTGGTTCTCCATTGTCGACTATGCCAACTTTTCCAAAGCCTGAGTCGTTCAAGATGTTGGTAGGTGTATAGATACCATCCATATCGGGCATTCCCAGAATACTCAAGTTCTTTGCCGCGCCGGGAGATATTTTGGTGATGGGGTATGGCAATCCATGTATACCTGCTCTTTCAAATGGTATTCGCACGAGGTTCGTACAACTGGCACACGAACCGCCAAATACATCTGTGAAATATCCGCCCTGCGGTGCCCGACGGGCTTGGAAATCAAATGCAAACGTCTCCATGTGATCGATTTCAGCACTTAGTTTCTGTCCTAAATCGTCACCTAAGTCCATTCCATTAAGCTTGGGACGGACCCATTCGGAATACCAACTGAATTTAGGATGAAGCGCGGTGGTAATAGGCACACTCCGCCACCCGCCTTCATAAATTTCGATGACGGATGGCTGAAAAAGCATTTGCTTCGATTTCGGATCCTTGATACGCCGCGTTACATACAGCATTGCATGCGGTGCGATTCCCGGTTTCTCCAAGAAGCTTTCCAAAAGACCATCGCCAGGGATATTCAATTGGACGATGCCAATGTCCCCGGAGTGTAGCTCGACGCCTCGTATACGAATTCGATCGGGATTTCCGTTTACAAAATCGACATGCGTCATATTCGATTTGTATAGCCAAAATGACGGATCAAATTTGACTGATTTCCTGCCTGGACGGAACTTTGAAATCCGTTCCGGCCCCAAAAGTCGCAATTGTTCGGGCGAGTTGCCCAGTTCTTGCAAACCGACTCGCGCTACCTCCGGAAGTGCGGATTCGGCCAACAAAGAAGCGAGAGCATCATTGCTTTGCGTGTCGCCAATCTGTTTCTGCCTGTAGAGTAGGTTCTGCACGGCTTCACCGTGAAGCAGCGTGCGCACGGAACCAAGCAATTCACAGACCTGACTCAGCCCATCAGCCCTCAAAGCAGGAACGAATGAAATCAATCGGTGAGCTATTTTCTTGGCCCAGAGAGATCGCATAAGTCTAAGTTCGACCAAATCCTCGGCTGAAACACAGTTGGCGAGCGCGTCATATCGCCGATTGATTTCCTGGACATATTGCAGTCGCTTGCACGAGCTTCCGATTTCAGTCAACGGTACCCACTGGCGCATTCGACCAATAAGTAATTCAGGCTCTATGGAATGGTTAGTCACGTCGCCCAACAAGCAATCGGATAAGGCAATTGTCATGGAGAATAATCAGGAATCTGTTCCCAAAACTCGATTTACGATCGTACGTTTCATGTCTGATTCTCCGTAAAAACTAGTTCTTGTCCACTATCGCATAAAGGACCACAACATAATGTCCCGCAAGTCGTATGCCGTAGCTCAACTAATCTCCTATAATCTCCGAACAATGCGAGAATGAAACAAAGTTGACGACCGCAATGGGCATCGTGAAAATGAATCGAGCTAATTGATCGACTCGATTTCTTGCCTCGAAGCCTCACAAATCCGCCCACCGGCACAATCGTTTCGACAGAATCCGGCCCCGTACGACATTCGTAGCTAAATCGCACCATTCGTGAGCTACCCTGTGCAAGTGCGGTCCGCATTGATTCGATGCCCAACCACCCTTTTCAAAGTCTTACGATTCGAGATGAATAGTTGAACGATTGCCTGTTACAACTATGATGGGGGCACTTAAACAATCCACTATCATAGATTTTCATCAGCTTTGAGTGCGCATCGAGGGATTTTTACATGATGATCGATCTGGCAGAAATGCTGACTCCATTTCCCATTGCGATAGTCGGAATAGGGTGCCGTTTACCGGGGAATGTTACGGATCCAGTATCGTTCTGGACTTTACTGCTGGAGGGGCGGTCGGGGATATGTGAAGTTCCGGCGGATCGTTGGAGCAATAAACGATTCTACCACCCTGACCCGGAATGTTTGGATTCTCTGATTTCAAAGTGGGGTGGCTTTGCACGCGGAATCGATGAGTTTGACGCGCGTTTCTGGGGTATCTCTCCTCGCGAAGCCGTGCGTATGGATCCTCAACAACGCTGGTTGCTTGAGGCTGCTTGGGAATCAGTCGAAGATGCTGGCACCGCGCCTAGTCAATTGCGAGGAGGGGGGGTCGGCGTTTTCGTAGGAATCGCCGGCAATGATTATGGAGGATTGCAAGTTCCCTATCATGAGATCGTCGACGCGTATACCAACAGCGGTAGTACGTCGAGTATCGCATCGAATCGCATCTCCTATATGTTGGACTTGAAAGGTCCAAGTCTTTCTGTTGACACGGCTTGTTCTTCATCTCTCGTCGCTGTTTGGCTTGCTTGTGAAAGCATGTGGCTAGGCCGATGCAGCTCGAGTCTTGTCGGTGGTGTCAATGCGATCATCACGCCTCATGCGTCGATGGGATTTAGTCGCGCTTCGATGTTGTCGCGAAGCGGTCAGTGCTTTGCCTTTGATTCCAAAGCGAACGGTTATGTCCGGGGCGAAGGGGTAGGCGTCGTTTACCTTAAACCACTGGACCAAGCACTTCAGGACAACAATCGAATTTACGCCGTGATCCGCGGTGCAGCTGCCAACCAGGACGGACATACTTCGTCCATGACAGTTCCCGGGGTCGAAGGTCAATCGGCAATGCTTCACAAAGCCTACGAAGTCTCTGGGATTGATCCGCAGAATGTTGTGTACGTTGAAGCACACGGAACCGGAACACCGGTAGGTGATCCAATCGAGCTCACAGCACTTGGCCGTGTGCTTGGAAAAGGGCGGTCACCGAAACAGGCTCTTCTCATCGGTTCTGTAAAGTCCAACATTGGGCATCTCGAAGCAGGGTCGGGAATTGCTGGTTTGATCAAGGCGGCATTGGTATTGCACCATTGAACTGTCCCCAAGAACGCAAACTTTCAAAAAGCCAATTCGAACATCCCCTTCGAGTCTCTTTCGTTGCGTGTCGCTTGTGAAAATCAGCCATTACCGCAGATCGATGGACGTCTACCTGTCGTAGGCGTCAATTCCTTTGGATTTGGCGGAACCAATGCACACGTCGTTCTTGAAGCAGCACCCGTCCACCAACCATTGCGGCTTCCACGAGAATGTCCGACGCGACCGCTGCTCCTCCCTATCTCGGCAAAAGACGAATCGTCTTTGCATCGCTATGCCACCGCATTTGCGGACCGACTGGAAGACGGGTCGATTCGAATCGCTGACTTCTGTAGCACGGCTGGATATGGGAAGGAGCACCATGATCGACGTCTTGTTGTGGCGGGCAAGGATGCCATTGCACTTCGTCGGAGACTCCGGGCATGGCTGGCGGGTGCCGAGGAAGTCAAGGGTGTTTCGCTGGGACGCCCGACCAAGTCGGATAAAGAACTGACCTTTATCTATACAGGTCAAGGCGCTCAATGGTGGGCGATGGGACAGCAACTGCTGGAGCGCGAACCGGTTTTCCGCCAAGTGCTGGATGAGATCGATGCGCGGCTTGAGCCATTGTCGGGCTGGTCACTTCTTGCTGCGATGAACTCAGACAAGGAGAACTCGCGGATTGAACGGACCGATGTCGCACAGCCGGCTATTTTTGCGTTGCAAATTGCATTGACCAAGCTGTGGGAATCCTGGGAAATTAAGCCGACGCGCGTCGTTGGACATAGCGTGGGCGAAGTGGCCGCCGCTTACTGTGCTGGCATCTTTTCATTGGAAGATGCCGTCAAGGTCATTTACCATCGCAGCCGTTTACAAAATTCCACCGGAGGATACGGTCGCATGCTTGCAGTTGGCGTCTCCCCGGAGCAAGCCGACGCAGCAATTGGAGACGAACATGCACGGGTTCAAGTCGCGGTGATCAACAATCCCAATTTGGTCACCTTGGCCGGCGATACGGAACCGCTAAAAAACCTCGCCGAACAATTTCAAAAACAAGGCCGATTCCTGCGATGGTTACCTATTGATTACGCGTTTCATACGCATCAAATGGACCCCATTCGGGACGAACTGCTGGACGCGCTCGACGACATTCAGCCTCGCAAAGCAAAGATTCCATTCATTTCGACGGTTACGGCAGGAGAGCTAAACGGAACGCGGCTTGATGCCTGCTATTGGTGGCGTAATGTTCGTGAGCCGGTTTTGTTTGGGCCTGCGATCATGTCCATGCTCGAAGGTAAGTCACAGAATTTCTTGGAGATCGGCCCACATCCTGCCTTAGAAAGTTCGTTGCGAGATTGTCTGGCGGCAGCGGGACGCACCGGCTTGGTTCTGCATTCATTGCGGCGTGAAGCGGACGAGAGCAACCAACTTCTGGAGAATGTAGCTCGATTGCATATCGACGGCTTCCCAATCAACTGGCAGGCGATCACGGGCAGTACTGGCTATGCAGAAAGACTGCCGACGTATCCGTTTGCTCGCGATAAGTGTTGGTTGGAAACAGAAGCGTCGCGTCAAACGCGTTTGGCGGAGCCTGATCATGCTTTAATTGGGATTCGATCTGATGATGCACAGCCGACTTGGAGAATCGAACTCGATTTGCATCGTCTCACTTTTCTCGATGACCATCGCATGTGGGATAGTGTTGTGTTTCCAGGCGCTGGTTATGTAGAGATTGGGCTTGCCATCGCTCGAACGATCTTTCCAAACGAACCCATGGTCGTCGAGAATATTGTGTTTCGCAAAGCAATGTTTGTATCGCAGTCGGACCCGTCAATCCTTCAAACAACATGGTCGCAAACCGATCGGACCTTTTCGATCTATAGTCGCTCACGAAGCCGCACAGATTGGGTACTCAACGCGACCGGACGGATTGTCGCAGCAGCTACAACGTCCCATCATGGGTTGGATCTTGACAGGATGTCGGAATCCTTAACTGAGTTGCTGTCCCGTGAGCAGATGTACAACGACTTCTTGAACGCAGGATTTCAGTTTGGTCCAAATTTTCAATTGCTCGACTCCGTACGGCGGGGAGCAGGCAAAACCGTTGGCGATGTCATTGCAACCGATACTATTATGGATCAGTGCGAAGAATTTGTACTCCATCCCTCCATTTTGGATGCTTGTTTTCAGATTTCCGCAGCGCGCCCTGGCAGTAAGAATGCAACCGATGATTTTCTACTTCCCGCGAGTGTCAAACGCATTCAGGTCTTTACTCCGCGACCACCGCGCAACCTTTGTGCTTTCGCGAACTTAACGTTGAATGAACCGACTGCGGTCGAATGCGATATCTACTTGGTAACTCATGAGGGAGAATGCGTTGCCGAGATTCGGGGATTCCGAGCCGAGCGAGCGCCACAAAACCGAAAAGCCCTCTCGGACTCTGAGCAAAACCATTATCAAACGATTTGGCGGCCGCAGCGTATCAAAGGTTCACTTTTGCGTTCGGCTCCATCGTTGCCGGTTCCTTCCATTTGGGCAGCCGCCGCTGCGGGAGTCTTGGACTCTGTCCGTCAGGAAAAGCGGGCTGATATCTATTGCACAGAATTTGTGCCGAAGATCAACGCAATCACGCCGATCGCGATCCAGAATGCCTTCATAGAACTGGGTTGGAACCCCAACATCGGAGATCGATTCACAACCAGCGCTTTGTTGTCACGACTCGGGATTGTTCCCAAGTTTGAACGGCTCATGCACGCTCAACTCAAGCAGCTAACAAGTATAGGAACGATCCGGCAGACGGAGGAAAGTGATTGGCAAGTTGTCGTAAAACCTTCTTCGGGGGATTTCCGGGGAGCGTTGGAGGCTTTACGGAAATCTTACGGCTTCTCGGAAGAGATTGATTTAATACGTATGACGGGTACCAATTTGGCTGCTGTTCTTTGCGGAGATGTTGACCCAGTTCATCTTCTGTTTCCGGCCGGTTCCTCGGATATGCTCAGCGCCTTCTATTCGCGACAAGCTGACTTTCCTTGTATGCACGAACTGATAAGGGAATCTATCCGAGAGATGGTCGCCTCCTTACCGCCGAATCAGGCGATTCGAGTGCTCGAGGTCGGTGGCGGAACAGCTTCGTTGACGAGTGCGATCCTTGCCGAGCTCCCCGAGGATCGAACAGAGTATGTTTTCACCGACGTGGGAGCCGCTTTCCTAGACGCCGCCAAAACAAAACTTGCGGAGTATTCCTTTGTCGATTTCAAAGCGTACGATCTCGAAAAGGATGCTAGTTCCCAAGGTTTTCAATCGCACTCGTTCGATTTAATTCTGGCGACGGATGTGCTCCATGCGACTGCTGATCTAAAGCTAACTTTGGCCGCTTTAAAGTCCTTGCTAGCCAGCGATGGGGTTTTACTGTTTGTCGAAGTGATGCAGCGAATGCTTTATCCGGAAGGTCTGGTATTCGGTCTGCTGGATGGATGGTGGCGATTCTCGGATCCTGAGCTGAGAACCGATTCACCGCTGTTGAGCCGAGCTCAGTGGCATTCGTTGCTTCTCGATTGCGGTTTTTTGCAGCCTGCGTCGTTCGCAACAACACCGAACGCCGACGAAGCCGTACACGTCGCCTTTGTGGCTCAAGGACCGAGCGAAGTCTCACGTGCCAGCAATCGCGTTGCTTCGCTGAATGATTCCACCTTTGTCGCCTTCATCGACGAGCTGGGGATGGGCGACGCGATCTGTGATCGATTGACTGACTTAGGTGCCCAAGTTCTCAAGATCCGAGCTGGACAAGATTATTCGCAAATGTCGGAAGATCAATTTTTCATCGATCCAACCTGCGGAACACACTATGAGCAAGTCTTCGGGCTGGCCGCGAAGGACGGACGTAAGCTTGGTGGTGTGATCCATTGCTGGAGTGCTGATCTTCCATCCGCTTCCACCATATCGACGGATCGTCTTCAAGGTCTTCAGCCGATGGGTGTTTTATCGGCGTTGCGAATCTGCCAAGCTAATCCGGATGCTCCCAAGTCCTGGGTTTTGGTTGATCATGTTTACCAAATTGATGAAGCGGATCGATGCGAAGGTCTAGCCGCCGCACCACTCGTGGGATTTATGCGCGTCGCTAATAATGAGCTTTATCCTACTCGAATGAAGATCCTTGATTTGGGTGGCGATCGATCCCCTGACACGTTGGATGCTTGTGTCCAGGAGATCGTCGGAACAGCGAGTGAAGCGGAAGTTGCGTTTCGCCACGGCCAGCGATTTCTTCCCAGGCTTGTGCGGAAGCTGCCTGAGGAGCTAGCCGCGCGAACGCGCAGTCCCTATACAGATCCAGAGTGTCCCATTCCATTTCGATTGGAGAGCCGAGGCACAGGATTTCTGACGAATCTCGGTTGGTGTGAAACGCATGTTCGAGAACCAGTTGCCGATGAAATCGCAGTTCGAGTCGAAGCTGGCGGTATCAATTTCCGCGACGTAATGAAGGCGCTCGGAACATATCCTGGAAACCCTGTCGACTTGCATTGGTATGGTGATGACTTCGCTGGCACCGTTGTGTCCGTCGGCCCCAAGGTGACCAATATTCAGATCGGAGATCGTGTTGCAGGAATGGCTCCCTACGCGTTCCAATCGAGAATTAATGTCGACACTCGCATGGTGTTTCGACTACCTGAATCGATGAGTTTTGAGCAAGCAGCAACTCTACCAACCGTATTCTTGACCGCCCACTACGCGATCCTCCATCTTGCACGGATGACTGCAGGTGAAAGCATTCTCATTCACGGCGGCACCGGTGGTGTTGGACAGGCAGCGATACAGATTGCCAAAAACTTAGGTTTAACGATCTTCGCCACGTCAGGTTCTGACGAGAAACGGCAACTCCTCAAATCACAAGGTGTCCATCACGTCTTGAACTCTCGCACGCTTGAGTTCTCAGATCGTATCAAGGAAATCACCGGCGGTAAGGGAGTTGATGCCGTTCTCAACTCGCTCGCGGGGGAATTCATTCCCAAGAGTTTGGAATTGCTCGCTCCTTATGGACGTTTCCTTGAGATTGGGAAGATCGATGTCTATAGCAACTCGAAGCTAGGGATGTTGCAGCTCAAGGACAATATTTCATACTTTGTGATTGACCTAGGGCAACATCATCTTTCCCGTCGAACGCATCTTGCCCAGCTCTTTCTGGAACTATCGACGCAAATCAATGCAGGTAGCTACATGCCCCTTCCGCACACCTGTTTCCCCATCAGCCAGTCCGTCGATGCCTTTCGATTCATGGCTCAAGGAAAACACATTGGCAAGAATGTATTGACATTTCGGGACCCGAACATCAGGGTCCGTTCAACATCCGATCCATCGCGAAAGTACCGCTCAAATGGCAGCTACCTGATCACAGGGGGTGCTGGCGGATTCTGCCTGGAATTGGCCAGAGCGATGGTGGAGCAAGGAGCTCGTCATCTTGTGCTGATGAGCCGAAGCGGACCTCGTGACGAAAACAGCCGTTCGATCATCGATCAAATGCGTCAGATGGGTGCCAATGTAATCGACGCGCGAGGCGACGTAACAAGCTCCGAAGACGTGCAACGAGTCGTGGCGATGATCCATGACTCGATGCCTCCTTTGGTAGGAGTTTTGCATGGTGCGATGCTTCTCGATGACGAGTTCATTTCGGACTTGACCCTAGAACGCTTTGAGACAGTTCTCAATGTTAAGATGCTCGGTGGTTGGAATCTTCATTGTGCGACCCAACACCTGCCGCTTGAAGACTTTATCTGTTTCTCTTCAGTGTCTTCCATCTTGGGAGGACCGCGTCAGTCCAACTACAACGCCGGCAATTACTTCCTCGATGCGTTGGCGCACTATCGACACGCTCGTGGATTGGCCGCTCAATCAATCGATTGGGGTGCGATCCGCGGTGCGGGTTTCGTGGAGCGAAACCAAAAGACCGCCGACTATTTAGAAAAGACGGGAATGCTCTCGATCAACCTGCCAGACGCCATACGTTCCTATCATGAGTCGATCGAGCTAGATGTACCGCAGATCAGCATCGCCAAACTCGACTGGAGTTTGGTGGCGAGTTTCGCGCCGTTGCTGAACGAGGTCTCATTCTTTGAAGAAGTTGTGCGGTCGAAGAAAGCGTCGGGAGCAAGTGGCTCGTTTGCCACTCGGCTGCGGAATGTAGAAGCCGAACAGCGACTTGAGTTGACGAAGTCCTTTATTGCGGCACAGATCGCCAGCGTGTTTGGAGTGACTCCAGTGAACGTCGACTATGAAACCCCCATCACTCAAATGGGACTCGATTCCCTGATGGCCATCGAACTCAAAAATCGAATCGAGAAAGAGGCCGCCATATCATTGCCGATGAACGACATACTGAGCGGACCGACTCTTTTTCAGTTAGCAAAGGTTGTTTTGACTCAGATGGATAACCTCGAAGGTCCAAAAACCGAAGTATCAACGGTGATTGTGGGCGATGAAATACAAGATATAGAAGCGGCAAACACAACAACCGAAAGTTGGTCGCCAATTGAAACATTCGCCTCGCCAATCGGAGAATCGCCGCTCTTTTGTTTACATCCACTCGGTGGCGATATTCAATGCTACCGCGACTTAGCTCGATTAATCCAGGAGCGATCGATCGTTCCATTGCGTGGACGGGGCGGTGACGGACTTAACCCTCCACATGCTACACTGTCCGAGATGATAGCTGACTATTTGATCGCTATCCGTTCTGTTCAAGCGAGTGGGCCCTATCATCTGGCAGGGTGGTCCGCCGGAGGTATTTTTGCGTACGAGCTAGCACGTGTGCTGAGTGAAAATGGTGAAGAGGTTGGTTCGCTAACACTTTTTGACACACCATTACCTTCCATTTACGCCGGGGTCCGCCTGGACGATGATGTTCGATTTCTATTCGATCTTGGGCGATTTGCAAACTGGTTCCAGGGCTCCGAAATTGATGTCGATAGTATCTCGTATGACCATATGAATAGTCTGGACGAAGAGTCGCGCTGGAAGTTCGCGTTTGATATCGCTCAGTCGAATGGCGCCTTGCCCAAGGGAACTTCGATCAGCAATATTCGGCGAGTGGTACAGGCCGCTAAAGCGCACGCCATAATGATTCGAGACTACCGGATCGAGCCGATCGATATCATAGTAAATTTGGTTCGCCCTGCAGAACCGGATGTCTTGAGTCAAATGACAGGACAGGTACTGGCGTATGACCTGGGTTGGGGAGAAATTCTCGAGGAGCGACTGCAGTTACATCAATCACCGGGTGATCATTTTAGTATGATGCATCGTGAGAACGCGGCTATCCTGGCGGAGATTTTGAACGCAACTTGTCGGCCTTGGCAGGATGCAACGCATTCGAATGAGTTTAAGACATGAGTGAAGGAATCTGTTTTGTAACCGGCGGATCGGGACAACTTGGCAGTCATTTGATCGAGCAACTGATCGATCAAGGCGAAAGGGTGCGGGCTCTCTTGCGGCCGTTAAGCGCGACGAGATTCCTGTTTCCTGAGCAAGTAGAAATCGTTCGCGGTGATTTATTGGAGCCCGATTCCTTGCTGCCAATCATGAGAGGCGTCAAGACGGTTTATCATTGTGCCGCCCAATTAGGAGATTGGGGGCGGTGGTCTGATTTCGTGTCCGGGTCAGTAACCACGACGCGCAATCTCGTCGAAGCCAGTCATCAGGTGGGGGTTTCCCGATTCGTACACGTTAGTTCAATGGCGGTATATGGTCGACCGCCATTGCCTGGAACAAGCCAACAATGGGACGAGCAAACTCCCGCCGGACAGAACTTCCGCTGGTTTGACTATTATGGGCGTGCCAAACTTGCTGCTGAAAAAGTAGCCGTTGAGTTAGGTCGACGAACAACGATTGTTCGTCCGACTTGGATTTATGGTCCGCGAGATCGGACCATTTTGCCTCGCATGATTCAAGCTCTTCGGGATAATCGAGTTGCCATCGTCGGTTCCGGCAACAACTTGCTCAATCTGATTCATGCTCGGGACATAGCGGCGGGAATAGTGTTAAGCGCCAAATGCGACGGAAGCGGTGGCGAAACATTTAACTTGGCAAGCACCGGCGAGATAACCCAGCAACAGTTTTTTGATCGAATTGCTGATAATTTTCATGTGCCGCGTGTAAATCGCCGAATACCGCTTCGCGTCGCGGACTCATTCGCTTTGCTACTTGAAATCGTTGGACGAGCAATCGGTCGATCAAAACCGCCATCGGTTACCCGGAGTGGGATCGCGTTGTTGAGTCGACCGGTACTTCATAGCAGCGAGAAAGCTCGTCGGGTACTCGGTTGGCAGACGCAGGTACCGATCGAAGACGGGCTCCAAGAAACCTTCGAATCAATGGCACACGGGGACAGCTAACATGTTGGATCTAGCTGTCAAATACGCCTATTTGTGGTGGCGAACGCTTGAGCTCAATCGCTTTCTCGCGAGCGCCAAACGCTCTCAGGAAATCCAGCGTAAGAGCCTTTTCGCCAAACTAAATCGGCATGCACCGAGCACGTTTGGAATCGACCATGGATTTGCGGACATTCGTACGGTTGGAGAGTACCGTCGTCGAATTCCCATTACCAACTTCGAGTACTATCAATCGTATATAGATCAAGTCAAGCAAGGTCGTGTTTCTGCCATGTATGGACCGGGTACCAAGGTTTTGATGTTTGCCATCACCTCTGGAACAACGAATCAAACTAAGTATGTACCAGTAACGCAAGAATCATTTGATGAATATCGGCATGGCTGGAATCTTTGGGGAATCGGCGCCTACCGTGATCATCCCGATTTGGTGAGCAAGAAAACACTGAAGCTCGGAAGCAACTGCCGTCAGTTCTTGACAGAAAGCGGAACTCCGTGCGGAGCGATCAGCGGCTTGGTTGCAGAAACGGCGCCTTGGATTGCTCGCAGTCGATTCGTATTGCCAAGCGCAGTCTATCAGATTGATGATTCATTCGTGAAACATTACGTAGCCCTCCGTCTCGCGATTGCTAATCCGCACGTCGGGATGATAGGCACGGCCAATCCAAGCACCTTGATCGAGTTTGCCAGAATGCTGAATGATCAAAGGGAAAATTTAATTCGCGATATTCATGACGGAACTCTTTTTTTCGCGGATAGGTTGCCTGCTGGCGTACGTCTCGCATTGCAATCGCATTTTTTCCAACGCTCCCGCCCGCGCGCGCAGTCGCTAGAGCGTATTGTCGATCAAGTGGGGACGCTTTATCCACGCGATGTTTGGCCGGAACTTTCCGTGATCGCGGTTTGGATGGGCGGCTCAGTTTCTGTCTATATTCCGAAACTAGAGCCTTACTATGGTCAACCTGCGATTCGAGATCATGGCTTGAATGCCAGCGAAGCTCGAATGACAATGCCTCTACGGGATGGTACCAGCGAAGGCGTCATCGAATTTAATCATCATTTCTATGAATTCGTTCCCGTATCAGAGATCGATGCGAACGAGCCCGTCGTTTTGGAAGCGCATGAACTAGAAGAAGGGCAAGACTATTACATCTTGCTAACTACTTCAGCGGGCCTCTATCGTTATGACATTCGAGACGTTGTCCGCTGTACTGGCTTTATGGGTCAAGCTCCCCTGCTTGTCTTTCTCAATAAAGGGGCGCATTTTTCTAGCATTACAGGGGAGAAGTTGAGTGAATATCAAGTTATATCCGCCGTAAAGCGTGCTCAAGAACAAGTGCAACTCGATGTTGGCGAATTCTGTGTGGCACCCCAAATGCAAGATCGTCCCGTGTACGTGCTCATGACGGAGTCAGCCTTCGAAATAGAGGACCAGGACAAACTAGCTCAATGTATCGATCATTGGCTTGGTCAATTAAACTACGAATACGCAGAAAAACGTCGTTCTGGTCGATTGTTACCTCTTACGCTTCGACAGGTTTCACCTGGAACTTGGTTAGCGCTTCGCAAAAACAAATCGGCCGCGCGCGGAAACTTTGAAGAGTACAAACACCGCTGGCTGGTCGGCGACCTTGGCTACATCGATCAAATTACCAAAAACACATCCTTGGTGGACAACGATAAATCCAACCTTGGAAGGAAAGAAGCTGCTGACAGATCATGATAGCCGAACGGATTTTGGTAACGGGTGCTACAGGCATGATCGGTAGCTTTGTAGCGCGACGGGCTGTTGAGCAGAACTATAATGTTCGCGTACTTGCGCGACCCAACTCTGATCGCGCATTACTCCAAGGGTTGGGGGTGGAATTTGCAGTGGGGGATCTTGCACATCCAGAGTCATTACCAGCAGCCTTGGACGGGGTGGACATTGTAGTGCACGCCGCCGCCCATATCGGCGATTGGGGCCCCGCTGAGAAGTATCGTCAAATCAACGTTGTCGGACTCGAGCACTTGCTGACGTGCGCTGAACGCAATGGCCGATTGCGACGCTGGATTCAAGTCAGCTCGCAAGGCGTTTACGCCGCCCGCGATCACTTTGGGACGGACGAAAGCGTTGCTCCAAGTCTGATCGGACTCGATGGCTATACACGAACGAAAGCAGAAGCTGAGGTCGTCCTCAAACGACATGTCGATGAATATCAACTGCCTGCGGTCATTCTACGCCCAGGATTCACGTACGGGCCAGGCGAGCGGGCGGTTATGCCGAGATTATTGAAACGGTTCGACCAAGGTATCGTCAAGTTCCTGGGAGATGGCAAAAAGTACTTGAACAATACGTACGTCGGCAATTTTGTCGATGCGGTGATGCTCGCGATCAACAACGATAAGGCAGTTGGCGAAACCTTCAATATTCGGGATCAGCGGCTCGTTACTCGGAAAGAATACCTTACGACTGTGGCAAACTACCTTGGCAAACCGGTGCCGCGCCATGTGCCGTTGGCCTTGGCGAAGTTGGCTGTACCGCTCATCGAAGGTTGGGCAAAACTCATTGGGAGCGGCGAATCGCCGCTTCTAACGCGAGCTACGTTCAAGTTTATGGCGCTCAACCTCGATTTCTCGATCGCCAAAGCCGTTTCAATACTCGGATATCAACCCCAAGTCGACTTCCAACAAGGGATGCCAGATGCTCTTGATTGGGCTACGGGTAAGAATCGCATCCCACGGTTGATTAAACGCTAAGGTCACGCGCATGCGCATTACTGAATTGACCGCATTCGTGATTGAATTGCCCTTACGGAGAGAGATCAAGCATGCGTCCGCATCGAGGACCGAAAGTCAAAACATTCTTATTCGTTGCCGGCTTGAGGACGGAACCGAGGGCTGGGGAGAAGGTGTGCCTCGCGATTATGTAACTGGCGAAACTCCGCATGGGGCAATGCAGCAACTGGCACGTACACCGATCGCTCAACAGCTGGACCAAGATTGCAATGACTGGCAGCAAGTTATCGCGCTTTGCGATGCCTTTGCACCCAGTACCGAAACCCCGGATCCTCGTGGCCATCATTCCAATGCCCTACGCTGCGCTGTGGAGCTCAGCATTCTCGATGCGTTCGGAAATTTATTTAACGAACCGATCAGTCGGCTGACCGAACACCTTCGATTAGCTTGCTGTAACTCGGATAAGAAAGACTTTGTACGGTACTCAACCACGATCACGGCTGAAAGTGCAGCGAAGGAACGACGCAGCGCAATTATGATGCGAGCTTACGGCTTCCGACAATGCAAAGTGAAGGTCGGTGTACAAGGCGCAAATGATTTTGTACGTCTCAAACGCATTCGCTTCTGGCTCGGGCCACATATTGACATTCGCCTCGACGCAAATGAGGCCTGGCCGTCTGAGTGCGTGCAAGAAAAACTGGAGCCGCTATTGTCGTTTCGAATAAGTTGTTTGGAGCAACCGTGCGCACATGCTGAGCTCGAAGCTTTAGCGCAATACAAGTCTCAAATAAAAGTCCCTGTGATGCTCGACGAGTCGCTGACGAGCCTTATCGATGCCGAAAGAGCCGTGACGCTTAATGCCTGTGACATGTTCAATATTCGATTGTCCAAGTGCGGTGGCTATTTAAATAGTTTAAGACTGGCAGAATACGCGCATCGGCATGGTATCGCCATTCAACTGGGATGTCATCCGGGTGAGACGGGTATACTCTCCGCAGCCGGGAGGCACTGGGCCACAAGCGTTCGAGCAATTCGGTATCTAGAAGGTTCCTATGATAGGCACCTCCTGCGAGAACTTCCGACCGTGCAAGATATAACGTTCGGATACGGCGGCCGCGCTCCTGCATTGCACCGCCCCGGCTTGGGAGTCACTATTAATCCACAAGTTCTGAATCGCATTAAGACCACTGAGAAACGATGGCGCTGGGGATAGAGACGGTCAATGAACGCACCCGAAATCATCTGTCATCTAGCAAGCGATGGTTACCCTATGGCGGTCCGTGTCTGGAAACCACTTGATGCTCTTGGACGCGTTATTGTTGTGCATGGGATCGTAAGTCACGGGGGATGGTACCTCCGAAGTTGTCGGTTTCTGGCGGATCACAAGTTAGAAGTCCACGCACTGGATCGCCGTGGATCGGGCCTCAATTTTCGTCAACGGGGAGATGTTGCGAATGTCAGTCGGTGGCTGGAAGACGTTGAAGAATACATTAACACACTGAGCCCGCGATTGCCTACGGTTTTGCTTGGCATCAGTTGGGGAGGCAAGCTTGCAGCCTTACTCTCGACACGCGACAAAACTTCACTCGCCGGCATCGGCTTGATCTGTCCTGGGATCTTCGCACACCAACAAGCTAATTTCATGCAGCAAATTCTGCTGCGTGTCGCGGGAAGCTCGGGCCTTGCAAATAGACTTGTGAGAATCCCATTGCGTGCCCCTGAATTGTTCACGGATCATCCGATCTATAAGGCTTATATTCGTGATGATCCATTCACGCTGAGACAAATAACCATACGATTTGCCAACGCGGATCTTCAGTTGAATAAATTAGCACGTGCGAGCGCTAAACTGATTCGTCTTCCTATATTTCTCATGTTGGCGGGCCGAGAAAAGATCGTCAACAATGATCGCACTCTCCAGTTTTGGGAACAAGTGAAGTCAACCCAAAAAAATTTGATCCAGTACCACGCAGCCGCGCATACGCTCGAGTTCGAAGCGGATCCGTCGAAATATCTAACGGAGCTCTACGCGCAAGTGTTGAACATTCTTGATGGCGTCAACGGCGAGGAATTTTAACTGCGGCCGAGAATTGGGTCCAGAGAAGTGCGGGCAGCAAAACCATATTTCCAATCAAAGCCACCATCAGCAGCGCACACATAAGAAAAGCAAATCGCTGTGTGGGCACGAAGTCGCTCATAACGTAGGTAAACATGGTGGCTATACAGATCAATGTCGATTGAATCATGGCAAATCCGCAATGCCGAAGGGAGTGATGAACGGCCTCGGCACGCGGAAAACCTTCCGCAAGGCTTGCTTGATAATGATTGAGAAAATGAATCATATCATCCACTGCGATTCCTAGTGGAACACTCGCAGCCATCACGATTCCGATATCCAGCGGTTCGTTTAAAAGCCCGAGCGCCCCGAATAATGTCAAAAACGGAAAAAGATTCGGGAGTATCGATAGAACGCTCAATGAGATAGAGCGGAGCATGAACAGCATAGCCAACCAAATCAGAATGAATGTACTCAAGAAACTCTTGACTAAGCCATCGAAAAGAAGCGTTTGTGCAACCTCAGCTAGCGCCGTCGTTCCCGAAATCTTAAGCCGCACATCTGGATGAGCTGCAAGCACAGTCTCAGCCACCTGCTTGGCAGCGTGGAGCCGGCTGGGCCCATCGATAGCCGAATGAAAGGGATAACGAAGATTGATACGCCAATACTCCGAGCCATTCTCTCGGGCAGCGAAGCCAGCTTCTTGGAAAGCTGGGAACTGATTCTCAATGCGCTGTCGGACGACCGCGCGTTTCGTCACTGCCGAAAGGTTCTTCCCTTGCGGAAGCTCTGGAACGAAGGTAACCGCTGAAAGGAAGCCACAACTTGGATCGGCTGCGACCAGCGACGAATGCGTTTCTCTTACTAGCTCGAACCTTTGGTGGAATTCTTCGATACTGCCCTTGGGGAACTCTATTTCAAGTTCTGCGTTGACAATCGGTCCGATATTGGATTCGAACCAAGCGTAGTCGCGCTTCAACTGATGGTTTTTGGGGAGCATGCGTTCCACACTCACCGTCGTTTTGAGATCGAATACGCCTGATACAAGGCAAATAGCGATCGCGGCAAAACCAAAGAGTACCCAGGCTGTATGTTTCTGAATACGAACGGCCATCCAGCCCAAGATTTTCTGTGGGACGGAGTCATCAGCCGGCAAATGGTGACGCGTAGACTTGCCTGTTGTGAGTCTTGACCTCCGCTGCTTCCATAGGAGATCCAGATGCATCGCCCCCGGAAGTATGATCCACAACACCACCAACGTTGCGGCGGTGATGAATGCGCCAATTGTGCCAAACCATTGCAAAGGCCATAACGGAACCCACCATAAAGAAAACAATCCGATGATGGTGGTCACGGTCGCCAATATGCAAGCAAGCCTTCCTTTTCGCATCGCGGACAGAATGTCAACAATCCCTATGTTTGGATTGCTCTTCAATGCGTCCAAATAGTAGTTGGAAAGATGGATACCACTGGAAATTGCCAATACGAAGGACAAGGGCAACAGTACGATCAACACGGCATTGATCTCACCTCCTAGCCAATCGATGATCGCCAACGCCCAGCCTTGGCAGCTCAATGCAACCGCGAGAACAGCGAATGTCAACGGAACCGATCGCAAGAAGAGAAAACAAATCACGATACCGATGGCCAAGCTAGGAAGCCAAAAATCGTCTATCGCTTGCTGACTGGTTCGATTGATGGCACCCATCTCCATCTTCGGACCAACGAATACAAGCGACCTAGAAGAAAGGTCCAATCGTTCTCGAAGGATTCCTTGAATGTGCTCCAGGAGTACATCAAACTCTTCTTTTCCCCGCATCGTCAATCCGAGCACGATGCACGTAGTCTGTCCGTCTTGACCCACCATCGTATGACGCAACCGTTCACACGCGGATGCGTGGCTGAGCTCCATTGGCGCTTGACGAAGGCGCTGATACAACTGTTTGCCCGAGTACAGCTGACTCAACCAAGGCTCCTGGCCGTCGACGGTCCGTTCAGTCAATGGCTGTAGTGCCTGATACGCAGCGTCAATCTCCGATGAGTCTAGCTCGCAACCTGGCCAACTCAAAAACAGCATGTCAACGAAATGATATCGCTTCATGTGGGCCAACCAATGAATGTAAGCCGGCTCGCTCTTTGGAAGCCAAGTGATCGGAGCGTTGGACATGGTTCGCAGGACTCGATTCGCGGCAATCGAGCACGGAATTGCTGTAGCAGCTAATATCAGTAGCCCAAATAGCAGATTCCAATACACGCGACGAAGCAAACCATCAACCATCGGAAGTCTCGATTTTAAAAGCGCTCAAGGTAATTGCTCGCGTCATCCCTCAGGCCTCGTCCAGATCCTTCAATCGCCATCGTTGAACCAGTATAACTAAACAGCTATAGTCTATCGATGGTGGTCGACAAAACGCGCGTCGATTCTTTGGTTGGACTCATGAAAGCATTTCAGGGATGATGAGAGTGAAGCGACGACTGAAGATCTTGATGACGGATGGCTCGAGTACTTCTGCACGACAATCGCTTACCTGCTTAGGACAGCAACACACAATTGACATTCTGGATCCTTCGCCCCTGTGCCAATGCCGTTTTTCTCGATTTGTAAAACGCTGGCATCGTTGCCCTCCGTTTTCGCGTCAGCCTGAGAATTACTTGCATGCGATTCTAGATCTCTTGGAACACGAGCGATACGACGTCCTATTTCCAACGCATGAGCAGATTTATCTGCTTTCGCGATTTCGTCACTTGTTTGTACCGCGCGTAGCCATGGCTGTGCCCGAATTCGAAGCGATGGACCGCATGATGAACAAGGTTAAGTTCGCGAAGCTCGTTGATGAAGTTGGACTGCCTCAACCGGGTTGGAAGATTGCTCGAACACGTCAAGACTTAATGGACTTCGAACATTTCCCATGCTGGGTGAAACTCGACTTTAGCACAGCGGGTCAAGGGGTTCGCCATGCGACAGATCGTAACGACTTAGATTTGATCGCTAACGATCTAACGAAGCAGGGCTGGCTCAACGGAATCCACGAAATTCTGATTCAGAAGCATTCCAAGGGAGCCAAACGCGGCGCGACGGGAGTTTTTCAAAATGGTTTATTGATAGCCTTTCATTGCTACCAAAGCCGCGGAATCGGCGTGGGAGGATCAGCCAAGTCAAAGATTAGCGTACACGATCCCGAAATGATTGGTTTTATGGAGAAGCTGGGTGCGCATTTGAATTGGCATGGCGCCATGTGCCTCGAATACATGTTCGACGCTGATCAGGGACGCTATTCCATTTTTGAGTGCAATCCAAGAATCGGCGAAACCGTCCTTGCGTTTGACGGGGGAGTCAACCTGTGCCAAGCATTGGTCGATGTTTCGTTGGGTACCGCGCATGTCAGTGAGACTGTAGGCCTGGCTGGAACGAAATCTCATCTGGGTTTCTTGGCGTTAACCGCAATGGCGTTGGAGGGGGCCAGTAGAACGCAGATCCTTGGCGAGATGGTGCTTGCCATGCGGTCCCAGGGAGAATACAGGGATAGTTCGGATGAGATCACCCGATGGTCCGAGGATTGGCTAAGCATCGTTCCGTATTTTGGAGTAACAGCTTTGCTGCTACTCGATCCCCACGCAGCGTCTTGGCTCGTTCGCAAGACCGTAGAAAATTATTCACTCTCCAGCGATGGAGCTCAAAGGATACGAAACCTGCGGATTCAGGAACCGAAAAGTGAGGCTGTTTAACTTAAGGATGGGGTTTCCAGGTAGTTCAATTGTCCATATTTTTTTCGCGCGTGGCAAATGCATAATTGTGGGTAATACTTAGCTGCGTCGCCAGATAAGAAACGCGAGCGTTTCGAGCAAAATGGAGAAATTGAAACCAAGCGACCGGCGTCTAACATAATCCAGATCCATCCGCATCCATTCGTCGAAGGAAAGCATCGATCGACCACGGGCTTGCCAAGTACACGTGATTCCCGGAGTGACATCCAGTCGTCGCCTTTGCCACCATCGACATGCATCCGCTTCATTGCAGGGCAATGGTCGTGGCCCAACCAAAGACATTTCACCTCGCAACACATTCCACAGTTGTGGCAACTCGTCGATACAAGTAAATCGCAAGATGTGGCCGATTGCTGTTACGCGGGGATCAGCAACCATCTTAAATGCCGGACCATCTTGCTCATTGAGATGACGCAATTTGGATTGCTGTTGCTCTGCATCGACTACCATCGTACGAAATTTGTAAATGTTAAAGGGGATGCCACCCGATCCAGTACGCCGTTGCATAAAAAACATCGGCCCAGAAGTGGTACAGACAATCAGTATTGCGGCCATCAGCAATATGGGAAACAGGCAAAGTAACCCGATCGCAGAAACGACGATATCTAGCGCGCGTATCCCGTAGGGGGTTGGCAGACAAAACAGCGACTGCATCGACTCGCTCGTCAGTGTACCTACCCGGACTGAACGTTTCGGCACCAATTCCTCGTCGACGACGGCCATGGGATAGGTTAAGACTTTAAATTCAAAGCGATTTCGATCGAGGGAGTTTCGGACAGAATCAAATATATCGCAAAGCTGCTCGACGCGAACGTCTCGGATGATCAACCCCAAGCGCTTTCGGTCAAGCATTCCTACATGACCCACCAGGTTAGCGAACTCAGCGCTGCGGGTACTTAGCGAAGCCTGTACCGTTTCAAAAGAAATCGATTTACGAGAAGTACACAGCAACAAAAAAAATGAAGTTTCATCCCAGTCGGCGCGCTTTCGGCAATGCTCTAATTCCGCCCACATCAAGGCTGGCCGCAACAATCGCAATGATGGTTCGCGAATTTGTTTGGGGCGCAACGCCGATGGCGCCGATGTGCGACCGTCTCGACTAGCGATAGCTTCTGGCGGCAATTTGAGGCGCATCGAAGATCTCATTCAATCGATCCTTAAGAAAGGATCGATGTTGGTAGTAAATCAGTGTTGAAATTCAAAATCATTCGCTCGCAGCTTGGAAAACCCGAACGAAAGAATTCTGTATCGTAGTAGTCTTGTCGACGTATTACAGAATTAACGGAAAATTAATATAACTGACCACCCCATTGTATTCAAGAAGTTTTGCATATGATAAGTTAACTTTTCAAGTGAACGCTGAACGCAGGAAGAGCTAACTGTTTGGGATGGGATTGGCGGGTTGCTGAACCTTAGGGCACTTAAACCGCGAACAAGTTACCTTAAATAACTTTTTCTTTCCGCTGATTCGCTCTACAACTTTTACAGAGTTCGATACAGCCAATTGGGAATGTGTTGACGTTGTTTATTTAAAACGGCACCCAGAACCTTGGCGCCGGAACGAGAAAGCAGATCCTGGACTCGCGATGCCACCTCCCAGCGGACGCGTTCCGACTCAACGACCAACACAACTCCATCCAGCAAGCTCCCCAACGACAGACTTGTTCCGGCATCCGCCGACGCCAATAAATCGAAAACGATTAGATCGTAATCGACTCGCAATGATCGGATCAATTCCGCTATTTTTTCCAAGGAAGTGGTCTGATTGAAATCTTCTTGAGAGGAGCCGGCGGGCAACAAGTAGAGGTTGAGAATATGCGAAGCTTGAACCGAAACCTCCATGCTTCCGTCAGAGGCCAAAGCGTCGATCAGTCCCGGACTGGGGGGGACATTAAAGGCTTTGTGTACACTGGGGCGTTTCCAATTCAGGTCGACAAGAAGAACCCGCAGTCCCGTCGATGCGGCCGCCAAGGATAACTGAACGGCTACGGTACTTACGCCTTCCCCTGAATAACAACTCGTGATACCCAACGTTGCAATCGGATGGTTCGCTCCGTTGCTTCGGAGTGGAAGCGAACGCAAGAGTGTGTGATAATAGTGTTGGCATTCGGAAATAGGCACCGCCAAAGTTCCTGGAGCTTGTCGAGGAGATAAATCGCACGTTGCGGTGTTCGACGAGTTGGTAATCACTCTCCATTCCTTCCGGTAAGCTGTAGCTTTCGTTTGTTTAGACGCGGGATCGAAACGAGCAAGGGTAGGTTTAATTTCTCCTCGATCTCTTCAGGACTCTTTAGCGAGTGATCTAAGGTATCCCGAAGGATCGCCACGCCGATGGCTGCGATGATGCCACCGAATAAACCCGCCAACAGGTTCAGTAGAATATTCGGACCGACCGGCTTTTCGACGAAGGAGGCCGGTTGAATCACATTGATATTTGAGATGCGCTCGTTCTCCAATGCTTGATCGATATGAGCTTGTTCCAAGTTATCAAAATACTTGCGATAACTGGTATCTTGAAGTTGAACATCTCGCTGGATTCTGGCGATTCGCAATTCGTTTTCAATTTGAGTTTGGAATTGTTGTTTTGCAGTCGCTATTTGCTCCTTGAGAGCGGCGGCCTTGGCTTGCGTAGACATGAGCAACGCTTCTTGTCGCATCCGCGTAATATTGAGTTCTTCGAATGCACGGTTCGGTCCTTCCATCACAGTTTGACGCGCATCTTGTTCCTGCTTAAGTATTGCTTTAGACTGGTCAATTTGCTCTCGGATACTCGCCAATAGCGGATAATCGCTGGTATACGTGCTCGCAATTCTATTCTCTTGCAACTGGAGGCTGTATAACAATTGCCGCATTCCGTCCGCAGCCGGATTACTCTGGCCCGTAGTGACGGCCTCGACGTGACTCTCTTTGAGCTCCTTTAATTTCTGATGCAAAGCTTCTATTTCAGAACTCGTTCCAATAGCCAGCGTTTCCGCCGTTAACAATTCGTCCTGCAGTCTATGAAGCCTGGTCACAAGCAATTCCCGTTGACTGTCGGGAGAAGCAAGATCTGTTTCCTGTTTCAGATCCTTAAGTTCCTTCTCGGATTGCGTCAATTCATTCCACAAACGTTCCGTTTGTTGCTCCAAAAACTGATGCGCATTTGGAGGTCGATTTAATCCGGCGTGTTCATTCAGATAAGTCTCAGTGAATTTTAGGACGATCCGTTGCGCTAACGATGGACTGTTCGCCCGATAAGAAAGCGATAGTAGATCCGACTTGCTTAAAGCCCGTGTCGAAAAGCCCTTGCCTAATTTGATAATGGCTTGTTCGCGAATATTCACAGGAGTGACTATTCCCCAACTCTCCAATATCCCTTTGACAACCATGCGAAAACTTGATGGATGGCCGCCAGCCTTGTCGTTCGCGACGTCTTGAATGGCCGGCTCATCGCTCGCTGCATCGTCGAGAATCGCTTGTGGGCCAAGGGCATCCACAACTTTCTCGGCGATGGCGCGACTCTTGAGAATTTCAACAACGGAATTGATCTCGCTTTCTCTCGAATTGGGAATCGTGATAAGAGATGCCTGACCTAAAGTAGTCGTTGGATCCAATCGTACATTTTCGCGCCCCAATCGCACATAGAGCAGGCTTTGCGATTGATAGATCTTGGGCGATGCAAACGAGATATAGATAGCCCCGGTCATCACGGCTAAAAACGTACCGATCGATAATTTTCGATGCCGGCAGAGTTGTCCATAGAAATCCCGACGCGAGAAATTTACGCGCGGGATAGTCGGGCGTGCAAGTCGCTTTGAAGAATCCGAATACATGTTGATTACGTTCTAAGGATATAGTCCGAGTGGCAACCGAGATCAGAACTCGGCGAAAGCAATTCGATCTTCTCAATCAAAGCTACTTAAAACCAGTCTAATTGAAGGTGCAACCAGGTTCAACCTTTTCTTCTGGCCTACGCACGCCCTCCCCCGTAGGAACCAGTCAAGAATAACTTCGGCAAACTTTGGGTGGCACGTCCTGAGTCTTCGAAGGGCGTGGTCGCTTGAAACACGTCCTTCGAAGACTCAGAGCGTGCCACCCGGAATCGCGCGAATTTCCGAGATGACGCTTCGGTGCTTGCCGGCGGCCGTTTGCTGGATTTCCGACACAATTCGCACCTCCACCGGACAGCCATCAACTTCTTGCGAGATGTGTTTCGCCATTTTATCGAGATCTGGAATTCGGGCTGAATCGTTCAGTTCGATCAGGGTCAACATCGAATGATCCACCCGCTGATGGATCTGGTAGCGACGAACATATTGATAGTAATACTCTTCAAAAAGCGTGTCTGCAACCGTCGGATGGAGACATCGTCCGTTCGGGGTGTAGAGCATATCTCCACAACGACCCGAAATATTTTTTAAGATCGCGAACCCATGTTCGGGCAATTCGAGACGTTGTTCCGTCACGTCGCCGATATCGTATCGCAATAAAGGAAATGAAGGGTTGTTCAGGCTTGTCAGGGCTATATCGTAAAAACCGTCCTCTCTTGGGACCGTTTCCAGAAACACGATATCCTCACGGACTCGCAGAGTGCGGTCAGGCCACTGGCCTGCGATGAAGCCAAACTCGACGCATCCATACTGGATGATGCAGGGCGCTCCAAACGCCTGCTCGACAGTGCGGACGATGTGATCGGATACCGGTTCCGATGTTAGATTAATTACTTTGAGAGACGGACAGACAAAGCCTTGTTCCTTGGCTTCAAGAGCCAGCAGATACGCGGCCCGACTGTAGGAATAAATCGCCGATGGTTTAAAGTCCGCTATTTTTCGCAGGTACCCTTGCAAGTCGTTCTTTCCGAGCGTATTCGCTGAGAGCCGCAATCGGTTGCGCAATTTGTCTTCGGCAAACTCACGATAGCCTTTGAGGATACCTGCGAACCCCTGGGCTCGCGTACCGCTCATATTCCAGAGGAACACCATTCGATCGAAAATATCGTGCCCCCACATACGGTAGTAGCGATAATTGGTGCGAAGCATCTCTTGATGGGCCGCATGTTCTCGAAAGGCTTTCAGAGGAAAGCTGGTGGACCCTGAGGTTCGATGCCAGCGACCAGGTCTTGCCTGGTCCGAATAAAAGTCTGGCGTGTTGTTACGCAGGTACGTCTTGTTCAATAGCGGAACCTGAGTTGTGAATTCCGAAAGCGATTGGAAATGCGTCGGTAATCCCAACTCGTCATGCAGCTTGCGATAGTAAGCCACATGTTGAATCGCGTGCGACCAGACTTCGTTAAGTCGCTGAAGTTGAAAGGCTTCGATTTGCGAACGCGACCAACTCTCTCGGGATTCCAGTTCGCGAAAGGATCGATAGGCATTTCTGAACCGCGGCAAATATCGAGAAAGTTTAATCATAGGTAAGATTTGTTCAGATTTTTTTTTGTCGTCCGCCATGGATCGCTTGTTGATAAATCGCCATCAGGCGTTGGTAGTTCGATTCATAACTGTAGTGGCTTTCGAATTCGTTTCTGGCCGATCGTCGCATGCGTTCTAGCCGGGCATGATCACCCCAGATTTCGGTAACGACCGCTGCCAAGGCATTGGCCTCTCCTGGCTCGAAGTGAAAGCCGGTGCGATGGTGAGCAATCATATCTTGCATCGCCCCCAATTTGGAACCGATAACCGGTGTTCCCTTCGCAAAGGCCTCGATGATCGTACGCGGCATGCCTTCGTACCAAAGCGACGGAAACAATAAAAAAGTCGCGTTGCCGACCAGCCTTGCGACCTCGCCGGAAGGCTGATGTCCGATCCATTCGATACGTGGATCTCGCGAAGCTGCCTCTTGAACAAGCGGTTCTAAGGGGCCAGCTCCCACTATTTTGAGCGGGACGGCTTTCTCTAATTTTCGCCAGGCATCCAGTAACGTTTTGACCCCTTTTTCTTCCGATAACCTTCCAACGAAGATGGCATAACCGCCTTCCCCTTGTCCCGGCCCAGGATCGGGATAGACGAAGTTTGGTTTGACGACGATCTTCGCTTCCGGCAATCCCCCACGTATAAAAATGTTGCGGCCGAAATCTGTTAATGCGATATAGACGTCCACCGCATTCTGCCAGGTCCGCAATAGCCGATGCGTCGTAAGCATTGCGGCGACAACCGCCGTGGCGGAACGACTCTCGCGATAGCAGCGATGCAAGATGCCGGGCCAAGCAATCATCCGACCCAAACATGATTCGCATACTTTTTGATCGCGAAGAAAATAAGAATTAGGACATATTAAGCGATAGTTTCGCAATGTTTGAATGACAGGCACTCCTTCCCCTTTGGCCGCGTAATAGGCTGCCGGCGAAATCAACGGAAACGTATTGTTAAAATGTGCGATATCAGGGCGATGCGTTCGTATTAGTTCTCGTACTTGATGAAAACTCGAACGGTTCCAAATGGTGCGAGCGGCTACGCCGAGACGACTCATGTTCTTGATCGAATCGTTGTGAACACGATGCTGAATCACCTCGTGACCAAAGGCTTCCAGCATTGCAATTTCGGCGGTTACGCTCTGGTCTTCGCCACCCGGCTGTTGATATTGGTTATGCGCCAGAAGAATCTTCATCATCGACCTCCTGCTCATTAAAAATCTCTGGACAATATCGATAGATGACCGTTGCGCTCAACCCGATTCCATAGATCGCCCAGAACCAGATACCCCCCACCGGTCCTTCGAGAAATACATCAAAGGTGGCCCTGAGGATCAGTGCTGCCCAATAGGCTAGTAGAAAAACAAACAGGCTGTTCCATCTGCGTTGGCCCGAAATCTGGCTCTTTAAACTGCACGTAAGCAGCAAGCAAAACCACAGTGCCTGAGGAATAATCCAAAGCACAAAACCAGGTACGCCGGCCCGCGCAAGCATCGTGAAATGCCCGTTGTGTGGACTGCGAAGCTGTCCCTGCCATTGCGTACCTTGATAGCCATCCGAATCGGCTAAATTGATTCCAAAGCCTTTTCCCATCCAGAAGTAGTCTCCGTTCCAAGTGTAATTAACAATATCGGTCCACCAACGAATACGCCACTGTTTGGTCGAATCCAGATCTTTATCCTCCGAACTCTCGACGACGCTCAGAATCCCCTCGACGATCTGCTGAGCAGAAAACTCTCGATCTTTTCCGGGCACATCAAACTTTACATCGATAACGGCCAAAACTAGCAAACCGAAAACACTAGCGGAAATAACCGACCATAACATGGGGCTAAAGGGTCTGAACATCATGCAAATCCCAGAAGCCGCCAGGACGGCAACCAAGCCGCCACGGCTGACAGCACCCATGACCGCCACGCAAACGAGCAGTAGAAGAATCCAACCGATACGCGCAGGTCGCCCCAGATCACTCGCCCAAAAGGCAAAGATGCCTGCCAGATGTACCAGAACGTCTCCTGACTTCACATCCACCATAGCCACGTTCACCCATGGCCAATTCGGAGCGAGTTCTAACTGGCTGACGATACTGGTAACAGGAATCGCCAAGAGGAACAGGATCGCGAAAACCTCATAGCGTTCGACAAGACGCGGAAGTCTAGACGGATCCGCCAGAAGTGAACCCATTACTAGCAATGCAAAGGCTGCGTAACCCCAGATCATTGCGTCGCGCACGGCATCGATCCCGTAAGTATCGACATGGGGAATCGTCGTCACCGTTCCCCATACGGCAACTGCCATCAGCGCCCATACCGCCGGGTGACCGATGACATACCTCCACGAACCGAAACGCAGAAAGAGATAGAGACCGGAAATCAGCAGCAATTCACCGACAAAGAGCGGAGGAATTCCGATATAGGCGAAGCCTTTTCCGAAAATCGCATAACCCAATAGCAAGATGCACATCGCGTCGAACCATCGCTGCTGTTCACGCGTGCCGGGAATCTCCTGCTCCGCGCATTCTGTCGGCGAATCGACCGTCGCGGTTTCCACGTACCTGAGGTTCATCGCTTCACCTGACCGTTCGGTTTCGCCAACTCTTCTAATGCGGTATTGAGGCAGCGTCGCGTTATGCTCTTAACCATCCGTCTCCATAATCCCGAAGCCGACCATGAACAATCAAGCGCCTCACAATGGACTTGGGCGCAGGAACGGATTTCTTCAAGCAACATAGCCTGCCGCGTACTGCAATCGATCGATTCAACGTACTGCTGTAAGAGATATTTGACGAAGGACCATTGGCGACTTCGCGCCGCGGGTTTTCTCAACGTGCTCTTGACATTTACCGCCACCGAAAAAAGGAGATAGGCTAAATCACGCGACGCCGGATACCAGTCCCTGGACACTTGATCGCAACTAAAAAATGCTTCCGGCAGGCCAGGATCGATAAAACCGATTGTCCGATTCGAGGGATCAAAGAGAACATTCTTAAGATTCAAGTCGCCGTATAGTACGTCTCGGGACCACAATGTTCGCAATGCGGCAAGTATCGCCCGCGCTGCGGATTCTCGTGCCGCGATTGTATTGTGACTCGACTGCAGCCAGCGAGAGATCGGTTCTCCAGGCAGAACGCTCATTACCAAGGCTAAAGGGTTATCGGAAGCATAGTACAGCGTCGGCGATCGCATCGACCATCCACCAAACTCGCGTTCATCGAGCAAACCACTCAGGACCACTAAATTGTGTTTTTCGCTCAGATACGCGACCCGGTCCTCGGCGGAAGTTTGTTTATAGAGCTTGATCACGACTTCATCGACAATCGCCTTGCCATCCGAACCATTCTCGCGCTGTGCTGAAAAAAGTTGTGCCTGCTGGCCTTCGTCCATCGAATGAACTTTCCAACGAGCATCGAAACCTCGATCCTTTTCGGCGAATTGCTTGAGAACCTGTTCTACTTCCCATCGGGCTTTCAGAGCGCCATGATTCATGGATTCGGCACCCGCTCGGGGGAATTTTTCAAGCGGTCCGTCAAGGTTTGCAGAATCAATTCATTCACATCCGATACGACCTGCGCGAACGATTGCGCACCATCAACAATTTTCCCGTTGGGCAATTGTTCCACCAGCTCGCGATAGGCTGTCCGCTGCCTGGCAGAAACTTCGAAAGAAACTTCCTGCTTTCGCGACTGCAGAATCTCCGCCGGTACATCCAGAAGAACCACCAGGTGCGGCTTGGGCATCCAGCGCCAAATCGATCGAAGCAACCACGCCGGACCTGCATATCGATAGCGCTTTGGATCTACTAGACAGTCGATCACATGCCGGTCATGGATCACTAACGAACTGCGTACCAAAGCTGGATAGATCGTAAAATAATAGCCGGGCGCGTAATAGATCCACCAATAGAGTATCGCTCTAAGCACGGACGCAAACGGCGAACGAGGTGGGATATCATGCGGCTGAGAAGGATTACCCACCTGCCGATTCAACAACCGCGGAGGAAAGCTGCGGCAGGTCGACTCTAAAAATACCGGCGATAAGGCCTGTTGTACTCCGGAGGCGACAGACGACTTTCCAGCACCATCTGGACCCAGCAATACAAGATGAAATCCGCTGGGTTTGAACCAGCGACGTGTGCGGCGTAAGATCCCGGCGACGAGGTTCAAGATTACTTGCCAAGGCTGCTTCCTAGCGGCCTGCAAAAGTAATTCTCTGCGCAACGCGATAAGCGTCGATTGCACCTCGCTCCAATCTCCCGAGACGGCTGCTAATTCGACGCGACGGCTGCTTCGTCTCCCAAGGAGTCTCTCGATCTGCTCGCGACATCCACGACGATCTTTCTGGTAAAGCTGGCTGAGTCGCTGTGCATGCTCCGAGGAAAGGTTTCGTTTCGTGATTCTGCGGATCAGATAACATCCGAACTCAATCTTCGTTGCGGGAACCCAGATTAATTGATAGCGTCGCCGACTCTGAAGAATCTCGTCGCCGGAGTAGAATAGTATTCGCTTATTGAGATGACATCCGTCGCTAACGTCCAGTTGCAGGAATTCAGACGTTCCATCGGCAAACTGCTTCCGCAGAACGATCCCGTGGGCACCTCCTCGCAACCACTGCACCACCGCCATGTCGCGACCGATCCGTTCGGTCAGCGTCGTGCGCAAATTGGACGTACCAATCGTATTTTCAAGCGCCGTTTCGGGCATAATGCAATCCACGTCCGACGTCACTTGCGCGGGGTAATCGCGATAGCCATGAAGGACACAGTAGGGAATTCCATCAAGGTCCAAAGCGTTAAGCACGGGCAATAGCATTTCGCCTCGGCGACTGGCTCGCGAACTCTGAGACTGAGCGGAGATCACTTTCTCTTTCGAACTTATCCATTGGCTCGACTCGTTCGCGGTAACATCGATTGACGTCGTGGATCCGAGCTCCGACATCGTTTCCCGGTAAGTCCAGTAATACAGCCCGAGCAAAAGGACATCCGTAAAAATCATCCCGAAGACCACACCATAGATGCCCAAAAGCGGGATCAATAATCCACACACCGGTACAACGAACAGCGTAGCGTACAGCTCGCACATAAAAATACTTCGCGTTCGACCCGTGGCCCTCAGATTGGCTGAGAACACGATGGCGAGATAGCTGACAAAAGCGGAAACCGAATACAGTACGAGCACACCTTCATAGCCTGCGTAACCTTGGCCGAATGCGAAGGTAAGAATCTGGCCAGAGAGCAAGGCCACGAGAAGACAGTAGATTCCGAAAAGCGGAGTGACCACGAGAAACGCGCGGGCTACTTCTCGACCGAAGCCTGTAGGTCCTTCGCTGCGAAGCGTCCTGGCTAACTTCGTCGGAAGTGTAGCGGTAAAAGCTTGAGCCAAAATCCTCATCGGACCAAATACGGTATGGATCGCACGCAGGATACCCGCGGCCCAAGTTCCCAATAAACCGGCGGCTAGGAAGACCAAAAGCTGACTTGATAGCCAATTTCCGACAAGATAGCCACCCGCCAACCACTTTCCGAAGTGCCAGTTTTCTTTCGTTACTTGTAAATCATATTGCAGCGCCAGACTGCTCTTCAATTTCCAGAATCCGATCAGTACCGAAAACGTCGAGGCAGCCGTAATCGCGTAAAACGCTGCGCTCCCAGTCAAACGATTGTTCCACCACAAAGCAGATATCGCCAAGGCTTGCCCGCCATAGGCAAGAACGTCCAGTGCGAAGGCCATCGATGTCCGTCTCTCGGTATACAAGACACGCCGCATGAACTCTTGAAGTTGCCAAGCGATGATCGTAGGCGCCATCGCCAGGAGCATGGGTGCGTCCTGCCAACCGATATACCTGCTGATACCCCACGCAATCAAGACGAGGGTCGCAAGCACGAGAACCAGCCCCAGTTGATTGAAGGCAGTGGACGAGGTATAGCGAACATACTCACGACCGATCCGGGAAACACCCAAGACATTGTGAGGCTGCGTCACCAACGCCATTTGGATACTATTCGAAAACAGTAGAATGGAATACACGAGCACAAATACGCCGAAATCAGCCGCCGAATTGAGTCCGCGAGCCATAAGAATCATCGTGACAAAGTTCGTGCCGGAAATAAGCATTTGGTCGGCGATCGCCCAAACTTGATCGCCGACTCGATTTTTGAGACCGAAGGCGGATCGAATCGGATCGATAACAGCAGCAGACATAAAACAAACCGAAACTTTCGTGACTTAGGAACTGCTGCAAAAAAACTCGGACCAAGGCGAACCTTTAGCCGTACAGAATTTCCGATGTTGGAGCGACCGTATCGGAAGGACTAAATCGTCGAAGACCTGTCCATTGCAAAAACAACATCGTGACGTAGAGCGGATTAAGCATCAAATAGCGTTTCCATAGTCGCGTCGGTTCTTTCACAAGCCGATAGAGCCACTCCAAACCCATCGCTTGCATTCGAGGCGGTGCCTGTGATAACAGCCCAGCATGAAAATTGAATGCTGCACCTACCGCCAACACCGGCATCGACAGATGCGTTCGAAACTCAAACGTCCATACCTCCTGTCGGGGACAACCAAGTCCGACGAATGTGATGCCTGCGCCGCTCGCCACGATCTCCTGAATCAATTCTTGTTTTTCCTCGAGTTCCATTGTCCGAAATTTAGACGGTCGTCTACCTGCAATCTGCAGATCGGGAAATAGCGATGTGAGACGATTGGACAAGCGATCTAAGACGTCGACGTTGCCTCCAAAGAGAAAAATGGGGATGCCCTCTTGAGCCGCTTGCTGACAAGTCTTGAGCATAAGGACAGGGCCGTAGACGCGGTCTTTCAGATTCACGGCGTGCAACAGATTTAACCCCCAACGCACAGGTTGCCCATCGGGCACGATCATTTCGAGTTCGTTCAACCGGAAACGGTGCGTCGGATCCAAAAAACCGGTCATGACTCCGTGCACTGCCAATGCGGAAACACCGAATGCGCGACGTTCGTGGGCTGCAGAGACGATTTCCTTCAATGCTCCGTCGTAATCGACCGCAGCAATCTGAATTCCCAACAAATTAAAGCGACCTGCATTGATCATGTGCCTTCGAACTTATTCCCTGCTATTTCTCAGAACAATCCGGATTCCTTGGTACGGTTTCTCGATATATACTAAGTTAATTCAAAACTTCGAGTTTTGAAAACCTATTCTCGATCGTTTCAGTGAATACGGCTAAAGCCTCATACCATCGACTTCCGAAGCGGTACGGAGCGCAGGCATATGATTTACCGCAGCGGCCGCTTTCATTCCCCTTAAAGCCGTGTTTGCGACGACTGAAGCCACCACTAAAATTTCATCGAAATCCTTCTCTAATAGAAGATGCTCAGCACAATATTCCCCGTCGCTCCGTTGTATCCGTCTACGGCTATTTGATAAGTTCGTCCGGCCACGACGGAGAATCGAACTCGGCTTGTCCGAAGCGAAGCGGTCTCGTCATCGTTCGAAGCGATACTCGTTAGCCCAGTCAAGCTTGACCCCGTGTAGACACCCAACGTCGTATCAAAATTGCTGCCCGCCGTGGAAATCGTGATGGTTCCCGACGTTGGGGCTGTCCATGACCACCACACCGATCGTCCGCCCGTTACGCCTGCATGATTCGGTTCACTCGTCTCCCTCGTCGAACTCACGTTGGTGCCATTCGCCGTGACCGATGCGCCGCTGACAACCGTACGATTGAGGAAGTTGTCGTTGACAGGAGGTGCGAGTAAAGCGACCGAGAGCGCCACATTCCCTGTGGCTGCGCGGTACCCATCGACGGAAATTTGGTATGTGCGGCCCGCAACGGCAGCGAATATCACTCGGCTAGTGCGAATCGAACCGGATTCGTCATCGCTCGAAGCCACTGCCGTCAAAGCGTTGACACTCGATCCGGAATAGACTCCCAAGGTTGTGTCGAAGGAACTTCCAGACGTCGAGATGGAGACGGATCCGGACGCTGGCGCGGTCCAGCTCCACCAGACCGATTTTCCGCCGACAATCCCGGCGTTTGCCGGCTCGCCAGGCTCGGAGGTAGCCGTTGTGTTGGAACCTGTCGCCGTGACGCTCGATCCGACCAAGACCGTTCGCGAACTGAAGGCGTCGTTGACCAGCGGCGGCGCAGCACTCAACTGCAATGCAATCTGCCCGGTCGCGCCACTGTATCCATCAACCGAAATGCGATAGGTTTTTCCCGCCACAGCCGAGAATGTCAGCAGGCTCGTACGGACTGAACCGCTTACATCGTCATTCGAAGCCACTTTGGTCAGGCTGCTGACCGCGCTGCCTGTGTAGATCCCTAGCGTCGTATCAAAACTGCTTCCGGCAGTAGCCACCCTCACGCTACCAGCCGAAGGTGCCTTCCAATTCCACCACACCGACTTTCCGCCCATTGAGCCGATATTGTATTGCTCCCCTGTCTCAAACGTCGCGCCAAGATTGGAACCCACCACACTTAAACTTGTCCCACTCAGCAACGTGGCGTCGACAAAGCGATCGTTGAATGTGGAGTTCGGGTAAACCGTGTAGCTGTCGACCAGGGTGCCTTCACCAGCGATCGAGAGAAACTCGAAACGCAGATTCTCGCTGTTGGTAATAAGTCGCATCGCGCCGAAATTGGCATTGTAACGTACCTGACTGCCCGTCGCGGTCGCGCCGAAATTCGCGATCTCGGCACCGCCCAAGCCATTGACAAAGTACGGCAGTCCATCGACGTTCAGCCGCTCGTACTGATGCGCATGGCCGGCAAGGACTGCGTCGGCTCCCCACTCTCTGAACGGCCAGCGCATGATCGAAGTCGGACCAACTCCGCCATCGGAAGTGTACGGTGCATTATGGAAGTAAACGACATTGAAGGCCTCTTGCGAGTTGGCCAGACCATTGCGCAGCCACTCCCCTTGAACGGAGGTGCTGGAATTACCACTGGGTTCACGAGGGTCGCTATCCACCGCAAAAAAGTGGACGTTGTCGAGCACAAAATCATAATAGCGTTCGTTGCCCGGCAGGGTAAAGTAATCGAGATAGGGCTGAGCTCCAGCCGTATCCCAATCATGATTCCCCAAGACCGGTAGGAAGCGGTTTATTGGAGACCCTGATCCATAGCCACCTTGATAGTTACCGATGTAATCGTGATAGTATTGCCCGATGTTCGCGTCGATCGTAGCCGCAGAACCGTTCTCGTAATTGTTGTCGCCCAGCGTCAGGATCGACTGTGGATTCCACGCTTTCACCATATCCGCGACCGCTCTTTCGTTCGCGCCGCTGCTGCCGTAATCGCCGATGACTGCGAAGGTCGCAAGGACCGCTTTTTCTTCGAGGATCTCGAAACGTAAAGCGCGTTGCCGCTTCTGTGTCGTCGGACGGATGCCTCTCAAGATGGGATTGTTCCGACGGCGTGTCCAACGAAACGGCAAACGAATGCGAAATAAAAACATGATGTCACTCTTGGTGTAATAACAATACCACCCAATGCACTATGGGCGGTGGTTCAAGGGTCTCCCAGTCTAGCTCTGCCGTCGCCAAACTTTCTGGCAATTCGGCAATCAATTGACGTCGAAAAGCGAATCGTAGAATTTAGTCGATTAGAATCCAATTTGCAAGTTTCATCTCAACTCTCCCACTCAGTCGGATCGGCTCGGGAAATACCATTCCTGCTTGAACAGGCCCGGCCAATGTCTCGCATTGCAAATCCCCTGCCAACGCGGCCTGTCGCAGGAGCCAAGGATATCAAGCATTCACTCTATGGTCGACTTGGGATCAACGTGGTTGCTGCCGCAGCACATCCGTTGCTCCTAATTCAAGCCAAACCGTTGGCAGGATACAAAAACGTTCCAACTTCTGGGTGCGACTAATGTGGTTGGAATGTGTCGCAGAACTCACGCCATCACTCAACAGTCGGTCAAAGCTTTTAGAAACTAGACCGGCGGCGCAGGATTTGCGTTCTCGAACCACACACTCAATGTCTTTTACCGAAACGTCTTAGTTTTACCGGTTCGATCACGAGTTAAACAGTTAGGGAATTTCAATGTCAATCGCAAGTATCAATCCCGCCACTAACGAAGAGCTTGAAACATTTACGGCTCTCTCAAGAGACGAAGTCGTTGAAGCGATCAGCAAGGCTCATGATGCGTACCGACACTGGCGCAATACATCGTTCAACGAACGGAAAATGATCTTGCTGAAGTTCGCCCAAGCATTGCGGAACGACGCTGACGAATTCGCTCGACTGATTACGCTCGACATGGGCAAACGCATTTCCGAGAGCCAGCACGAGATCGAGTATTGCGCGAACATTTCGGAATTCTATGCCAACGGTGCGGAGACGTTTCTCGCCGACCAACCATTGGACGATGTCGATGCCGACGCCTACATCCACTGCGAACCGATCGGCGTACTGATGGGTGTAATGCCGTGGAACTTCCCGTTTTATCAAGTCGTTCGTTTTGCAACACCAAACATCATGGCGGGCAATACAGTGATGGTGAAGCACGCCAGCAACGTACCTCAGTGCGCTGAAGCGATTGCTAAGTTGTTCACTCGATGCGGACTTCCGGAGGGTGTCTACACGAACCTTTTCATTCCATCTGAGTTCGTGGAAGTCATCTTGTCAGACAAGCGTGTTCAAGGTGTTTCACTGACCGGCAGTGAGAAAGCCGGCGCGGCCGTTGCTGCGTTGGCAGGAAAGAACCTAAAACGCAGCGTGCTGGAACTGGGCGGTAACGATCCGTTCATTGTTCTCGAAGATGCCGATTTAGAAAAAGTGGTTGAGCTGGCTATTAAAGGACGAATGGTGAACGCGGGCCAGTCGTGTGTCGCGGCCAAACGCTTTATCGTCGTGCGGGCCATCGCAGAAGACTTCCTGGTAGGTTTTAAGGAAGCGATGTCGAATTTGACCATGGGCGATCCAATGGACGAAGACACCACGCTGTCGCCGTTGTCGACTGAAGACGCGGCGGTAAAGTTGCAAAAGCAAGTGCAAGCGACCATCGACGCCGGCGCGACGGTGCTCCTCGGCGGCGATCGGCCAGATCGCGAAGGTGCGTACTTCAACCCAACAATCCTTACGGACGTCACTCCCGACATGCCGTCGTACGACCAGGAGCTGTTCGGGCCGGTGGCGACGGTGTACGTCGTCGACGACGAAGAGGCTGCCATCGAGTTGGCTAATGATTCCTCCTATGGACTTGGCGGCAGTGTTTACACTAAAGACATCGCCCGTGGTCGTCGTGTGGCCGAGCGAATTGAAACCGGCATGATGTTCGTGAATCAACCCACCAAATCACAAGCGGAATTGCCGTTTGGTGGTATCAAGAACTCGGGTTACGGACGCGAACTATCGCATCTGGGCATTCTAGAATTCGTCAACAAAAAACTGATCCACCTCGGGCCGAAGGAAACGAAATGAGCAACAAAACATCCCAGGATGATGGCCTCGAAAACGCACCCGACGCGTTCATTAATCTGTTCGACGGTGACAATTTTGGCAAGTTCGCTTGTTCACATTTAGGATCGCACAGGAAAAAAATGTCCGGTACCTTTTCTGCAAAACACCCGGAGGGCGAGTTCCTCGCAAAAGGTACCGAACACTCTTTTCCCGCACATCAACAACCGAACAATTTAGGTATATTATGGATTTTGGTTTAATAGGCAAACTGTCCGTCGTCACTGTATTAACCGAGCGCATCGGCGCACTGACCGTCGCGATCTTGCTCGTGAGCATGGCGACATTCGCGACCGCTCAGCACACTTATGCAGATGAGCACGACGAACGGAATCGGAGCATGTCACGCCCCACTGTGATCATCTTTGACGTCAACGAAACGCTGCTTGACCTGGCCCCGTTGAAGAAGTCCGTCGGGAAGGCCTTGGACGGGCGAGAAGAAATGCTTCCCCTGTGGTTCTCCACGATGGTTCACTATTCGCTCGTGGAAACTCTGAGCGGACATTATCACGACTTCGGAGACATCGGGACTGCGGCATTGATGATGGTAGCCGAAACGCATGGCATTGAACTCAGCCGCGACGACGCGCAGGCAGCGATCGTAGATCCACTTCGTTCGCTTCCGCCTCATTCAGATGTGGTCGCAGGATTGAGGGAATTGAAGAAGGACGGATTTCGCATCGTCAGCCTGACCAACTCATCGTCGAAGGGTGTCGAAGCTCAGTTCAAAAACGCGGATCTGACTCGCTACTTTGAAAAACAATACAGCGTCGACAGCATCCGAAAATACAAGCCACATCCGGACACATACCGCATGGTTCTGAACGACCTCGGTATCAAACCGGAAGATGCCCTGATGGTCGCGGCACATGCGTGGGACCTGGCGGGAGCCAAAAATGTCGGCATCCAAACCGCGTTCATCGCACGCCCCGGCAAAACACTCTACCCCAATGTCGCGAGACCGGACTACGTGGTAAAAGACTTGCCGGAACTTGTAGAGGTTCTTAAACAATCGAGTGCCTCGCGAGAAAAGCACAACGATCAGTAATCGTCTCGGAACGAAATGACAGTAACCCAATCCTTTATTAACCCAATCCTTTACTAACCCAGTACGGGCGGACGCATGCTTATCGCCCGCAGGCGAAACGACCACTAACTCGGAGACAACAAAATGACAATGATTCCCACCCGCGATGGCCACGCTCTTTACGTCAAGATTTGGGGGGAAGGCCGACCGGTTGTTTTGATTCACGGTTGGCCATTGTCAGCCGACAGTTGGGACTATCACGCGATGAAGATCGCCGACGCGGGATTTAGGGTCATCAGCTATGACCGTCGTGGTTTTGGAAGGTCGGATCAACCGTTTGGCGATTACGACTACGATTCGCTCTCGGACGACCTCAGCGATGTCATGAAGGCAACCAAGGCTGAAGACGCGTCGTTGATTGGTTTTTCGATGGGCGGTGGCGAGGTCGTTCGTTACATGTCGCGACATGCGGGACGAGGCGTCCGACAGTGCGGTTTGATTTCGTCCGTCGTGCCGTACATGTTGAAAACCGGTGACAACCCGAGCGGCGTCGACCAGTCGGTTTTTGATCAGATGACCGAAGCGATGCTTGCCGATCGACCGAAGTTCTTCGCGAGCTTCTTTAAAGATTTCTACGGCGTCGGCGTGCTTTCCAGTCCCGTGAGCGACGAGCTGTTGCAGTGGACTCGCAGCGTTGCGATGCAGGCAAGCTTGAAAGCGACCCTCGCCTGCGCAAACTCATTTGCCACGACCGACTTTCGCCCTGACTTGGCTGCCGTGACGGTACCCACTTTGGTGATCCACGGTACAGAAGATGCAACGGTGCCGATTGACGCCAGCGGCCGACCGGCGGCCAAGGCAATCAAATACGCGACGTTGAAAGAGTACGACGGTGCGCCTCATGGGCTGTTTGCGACGCACAAGAAACAACTCGAAACCGACGTTCTTGGCTTTCTAAAGTCTTAGCGTTCTAACATAATTCGTTTAACGGCAAGCTGCTATTCGGTTTCCGAATAGGGTGCGGTGAAAGGATAGCGCGTAGACCATTCCACCCAAGCGATCAAGATGAATTGTAACGGAATTCTGGCGACGAGCGCCCAGAACGGAATCGAAGGGTAGTCTGCCGGATGCGTGACCATGTGCAGATTCGCAGGGAACACTGCAATCAATAATGCGATCAGACCCCATCTCGCCGCTCGACGCAACGTCGGGATCAAAACGCCAGCGCCGCCGAGCACCTCGAAGAAACCGGAGACGTAAACCATCGTCAGGTGCGCCGGAATGTAGGGCGGCATAATTTTGACGTAGATATCGGGGCTGATGAAGTGATTGACACCGGCCAGGATGAATAGCAAACCAATTAGATAGGTCGAAATAGCTCTTGCGTTTTTTGTCATCGTGCTTCGCACCAAATACCAGCCCGTAAGGCGAAAATGCCATTTGCCAGCGGCGTAAGCCGCCGGTCGCCGAGAACCGTAAAACTTAGCCCGGAGGATGCGATTCTTAGCGTTTGATTCGCTCTTCGACTTCAACTGCATTTTCGACAGGGCGAATTCCATCGCCATAACGCATCGCATCTCTTACTCACCGTCATTCGTGATTCGTGATTCGTTATTATGACTGCCAACGGAGCGTACTTGCAATTGGTCTCTTGTAAATTCTGAAGACTCCGATAGTATGAATTGTTCGTTGGATCGCGAGCAGCTTTAGTGATGCTGGGTGCGGAGACAGCCTTGGCCCAGAATCCTGCGGGTGCCGCAAAATTGCAAGAGTTTCATCGGCAGCTTTTCCTGACGGCATCCGACGACTTCCGTCGCGAAATCGCTCGAATAACCGGCCGCGAAGTACGTGAAGCCGCCGCAGAAATCGAATCGCAAACCGGAACCGTTCTTCATGCATTCACGACCGGAACGATCGTCCAGATCTTTCTTCTCTCACCGAAGAAGATCATGAATTTATCGAATCTTGATGAGCCTGAACTGAATTCGCAATCCAACGTTTTAGACATATAGTCACATTCACACTTAAGGAAAATACCATGCTTTGGACCATCTTCATCATCTTGCTGGTTTTATGGGCGTTGGGACTTGTCACCGGAGCCACCCTTAACGGATTCATCCATCTGTTGCTAGTCATCGCGGTCGTCGTGTTGCTTATTCGCCTGATTCAGGGCCGAAAAGTGATCTGATTGAGGAATCAAAAAATGTCTTGCTGGATCGATAACAATAATCTTTACGGAAACGCCGTGCTATGATGTTTTCATCTCGATCCCCGTCATAGTACCGGAGCTGGAAGCAAAGCGATCCCTCGCGAGGAATGTGTCAACTCGCTCCTCCATTCGTCACACCTTCAAGCAATTTCATAACGACACACAGAAAATCTAGCGTTGCATCACGAGGTCATAGGCGTCTTCCAGTTCTCTCGCAAAGGTTGCGGCGTTGCCTAGCGTCGATTGTGCGAATCGATCGCGCATCGAGTGACGGAGGTCGATCAATTTCGGATGGTTGGCAGCTAACTCCTTGTCGATCGCCACGAAGGCCTCGCGTGTCTGACCGACGAGACGATCGAGCCCGAGTTGGTGCAGCAAGCTAGCCCCCATTCGACCAGCCGGACGATCTCCTTTTAAGGTGACGGCGGAGCCATGTGATCTGAATCGGGGCCGGACGACGCGCGAAGACCGCTAGTTGATTGCCCATCGTGTGGCCAGCAATATCGACCAGAATTTCGATTCGATCGTTCGCTATTTGCGAGCAAACTTGTTCGGTATTCTGTCGGGTAATATCGAACCAGTCGTCCGCCAGGTCTCGCAATCGTATTCACCAACCAGACGAGCTGGTTGGGGTCTGAAACGGGAACTTGGGACAGTCGAACTAAACCAAGGGTTTCTCGAATGTCGCTTCATCATCGTCATCGTTCCGGTAGCACTGTCTACTCGGAAACACGATCCGCGCGAAACCGCGAGCGCAATATCCGTCGGCAAGAGTTGTCGCGTCAACGCGAGCAGCTCGTGATTGAACAACGCCAAGGTAATAGCCGTCGCCCCATACTAGCATCGGTAGCCGTACCGTTGTCCCAGTTTCCACTACTCACATTGAGACTCACTTGTGTGCTTAATTGACGCGCTTCGCACCACATCCATATTCAAAGCATGGAATTGAACGCCCGACACGTCCAAAACACGATTGAACGGAAATCATTTCAAAGAAATGCAATCGCAGAGCCAGAGCGTGCTTGGCCATATTATTATTTTAATTGCGAAGCCTACATCATAATCTGGTAAGCTCACTTATATTGGCAGGTTTTTATTGGCCAAACAGTCCGCGTAGCAATGGAAGAAGTATTTGATGCAGGACAATTCTCAAAAGCATTTGCTCTTCGCGTTACTCGCTTGCCAGAATGAGTTGATTACGAAGCCGCAGTTGGTCGCGGCCTTCAGCGTTTGGCTGGGCGATCGATCGAAGGGGCTTGATCTTATCTTGGTTGACCAAGGTTCGCTAAGTGATTCGCAGCGTTTAGTTCTCGAGTCTTTAGTCGATTTGCATTTGGCTAAACACGGCGATCTTGAAAAATCGTTAGCTCAGCTCAGCAGCATGGATGGAATTGTCAACGAATTGCAAACGCTCGTGTCGCCGGATGTCGCCGCGAGTTTACCGCCAGTCTTCTCCGAGTTTGCGACATCGCTCGACTTGGCGCGAACCAGCAGAGAACGATTGAATGCAAAAACGAATGTTGGCGATGATCGCTTTCGTATTATCCGACATCATGCTGACGGCGGTTTGGGGGTTGTGCATGTTGCCGAAGACCAGCAACTTCACCGCGAAGTCGCCTTCAAGCAGATTCGCACTGATTGTGCTGACTCCGACGCCTACCGCAGCAAGTTCATTCAAGAGGCTGAGGTGACGGGACAATTAGAGCACCCAGGAATCGTACCAATCTACGGCCTAGGAACGGACGCGATAGGCCGACCCTATTACGCAATGCGATTCATCAAGGGCGAGGAACTCAAGGTTCGGATTCGAAGCTTCCATGAGGGTCGCAAAAATAAATCCACAGCCTTTGATAGTCCCGCGCTGCGCAATCTGCTTCGTCGATTCACCGATGTTTGCGATGCGATCGACTACGCGCACGATCGAGGTGTACTGCATCGCGACTTGAAGCCCGGCAACGTCATGTTAGGAAAGCATGGTGAAACGCTGGTTGTCGACTGGGGATTAGCCAAACCTCTTAAGCAAACGCCAGGAAATGACCGTTGGTCAACGTACGGACCGAGCGTCGAACTCCCCATTCATCCGACCGGCTCGAACGACAACTCGGCAACCGCTATCGGAAGTTTCGTAGGAACTCCGGCCTACGCTCCGCCCGAACAAATCAGCGGCGAACTCGACAAACTTTGTCCTCAATCGGACGTCTACAGCTTAGGTGCCATCCTCTATGAAATCCTTACCGGTCGACCTCCTGTCGTGAACGCTGGTTCGCAGGCGATGCTACTTAGCCTCCATGCGAGCGGCAAGATCCCAGCCCCGCGCTCACTCGACTCCAGCATCCCGAAACCACTGAACGCGATTTGCCAAAAAGCTATCTCTTTTAATATTGCGGATCGTTACGCGACCGCTGGGGAACTCAAACGGGAAATCGAACACTGGCTCGACGATTTACCGGTACTGGCTTTTACTGAACCTCTATCGCTACGGCTCAAGCGATGGATCCGTGGTCACCAGATTTTGGTTGCAACGGTGAGTGCCGTCGTCTTGATGACAACGATCGGGCTAGGCGTCATTTCCGTAGTGATTAGCCGTAGCAATATTGAGCTTGCTGACGCTAACAAGCGAGAAGTTTTCGAGCGCACGAAGGCGGTCGAACAAGAGCGAATTGCAGTCGAGCAAAAGCAGATCGCAGTCGAGCAAGAACAGATCGCTGTCGAACAAGGATCCATCGCAAAACGTGCCCTCGTCGACCTCAATGACCAAGTTCAAGTCGCTTCGAGAGGATTATTCGAATTTGGCGTTAGCGAATATTTAGCCGGGAATATCCCCAACAGCCAGGACAAGCTGGAAAAAGCCTGGAGACTGAGGCGAGACGACGATCCGATGAAGGAACCCTACGCGACGGTATTAGCCGATCACTTATCTCAAGGCGGAAAGCTCTTAACAAAATTTCGACACAAAGATCAAGTCACAGCCGTCGCTTTTAGCCCTGACGGTAATCTTGTCGCTACGTCGTCCTATGACAAAACCGCACGATTATGGGACGCCAGGACTGGCGTTCCCCTTGGCGAAATTATGAAGCATGGAGCGCCCATCACTTGGGTTGCCTTCAGTCCCGATGGAAGCCGATTGGCGACGTCTTCTATCGATAGGACTGCCAGAATGTGGGATGCAGCAACCTGCTTGCCGCTTGGCGAGCTGATGCGACACGATGGCTTCGTGAACTTTGTTTGTTTTAGCACGGACGGAACACGAGTAGCAACCGCTTCGGCGGATAAAACCGCTCATGTGTGGGATGCGGAAACAGGTGCTCCGATCGGCGAGTCACTACGTCATACGGGAGGTGTTGCTCGAGTCGCTTTCAGTCCCGATGGGACGCGCGTTGCAACGGCATCGAAAGACAATACCGCTCGACTATGGGACGCGCGAACCGGGGCGCCCATCAGCGAGCCGATACAACAAAAGGTTGAGGTTCGCGCAGTCAAGTTTAGCCCCGACGGAACACTTCTCGCGATCGCCTCGTCCAGCGGAATTCGATTGTTGAATGCCCAGACCGGGGAACCCATGTTCAATCCAACCAATCTACCGGCAAACCAAAAAGCCATTTTTGATGTAGCCTTCAGTCCGGACGGAACGCGAGTCGCAACCGCAGGCGAAGACAAAACCGCTACCCTGTGGGACGTGAAGACCGGCAATCCGATCGGCACCCCGATGCTGCACGAAAGCAGTGTCACTTGCGTTGCCTTTAGTCCAGACGGAACGCGATTGGCCACCGGTTCTGCGGATGATACCGTCCGATTGTGGGACGCGACGACCGGCGAGTCACTCGGAGAACCGATGCAACACGACGGCAATGTCCTCTCGGTATGTTTTAGCCCCGATGGGACTCGTATCGCAACTTGTTCTTTAGACAAAACAGCGAGACTGTGGACGCTGGCTGGATGCCCCGTCGGCGAATCGATACTTGTGCAACATCAAAAGAGAGTGAATTCCGTTGCTTATAGCCCCGATGGAACTCGTGTTGTGACTGCTTCTTTGGATAATACTGCTCGATTGTGGGACGCGACATCCGGGGCTCCGTTGGGTAAGCCAATGCAGCACAAAAACAATATTGTTTCTGTTTGCTTTAGCCCTGATGGAAATCAATTGGCAACAGGTTCGTGGGATCGTAATGCAAGATTGTGGGACGCGAATACTGGCACAATCGTTGGAGATCCGATTCAGCACAGTGACGTCGTCAATTCTCTCGCTTTTAGTCCTGACGGAAAGGTATTGGCAACGGCATGCAAGGATAGATCGGTTCGCTTTTGGGATGCTGCTACCGGAGAGCAAATCGGTCAGCCTTTGGTGCATGGTGCGGACATTAAATCGGTTTCCTTCAGCCCAGACGGAACGCGTCTTGTAACGGCTTCATTTGATAGACGGGCTCGAATATGGAATGTTCGAAACGGTAAACTGGAGGGGACGCCGCTTATCCACCAGGATTCTGTCACCTCGGTCGCATTTAGTCCGGACGGTACGAAGCTGGCAACCGGTTCTTGGGACAAAAACGTTCGACTATTTGACGTCGAGACGCAGACCCTGATCGGCGAACCGATGAAACTTCCAGGGCGAGTCTACTCGGTTGCCTTTCATCCTGATGGAAATCGCGTAGCGACCGCCTCGGACGATAAAACCGCTCGTATTTGGGACTTAAAAACAGGAGCTCCTCTCGGCGATCCCATTCGCCATAGTGGCGAGGTGAACTCGGTAGCGTTCAGCCCCGATGGAAAACATCTAGCCACGGCATCATCGGATTTCACGGTTCGTATTTCGGATGTGGAAAGTCTCGTTCCCAAGGACGCGACTGATATCATCAATCGACTCTCGAACGAACCCAATGAATCGCTTGTAGCGACTGGAGCCTTCCAAGCGGAGTTTGAGGCGATTCATTTGAAAAGAGACCTGCAATCTCGATCATCGATTGCGACAAAAGCCATCGCTGACGAAAACTGGTTTGCCGCTACTTTTCATTTGCCTTGGTTGTGTGAGCAGCAACCCGAGAAAAATAGCTGGAAAGTCATGCTTGCGAGTGCAAACACAAACTTGCACGCCGAGCAAGGCGATTTTTCGAAAGCGCTCGAAGACGCTTCGCTCGCGATCGAGCTCGAGCCGTCAGGGAATGCTTACAGCACCAAGCTCCTTTGCTGTATGGCAATGCGGGATAAGTCACAAATCCTTAGTGCCGTCGAAGAGTATCTCGCGTGGGCCGACGAGAGCGATACCGGACAGGGATGGAACGACGTATGTCGAACATCGAGTTTCAACAACGACGAAAAGATCCCTTGGGAGCGACTTCATGCGATGGCAATCAAAGCGTTCGATCAAGCCCTTGAACCGAAAAAGAGTTTAGCGGAGCCTAACGAAACACTGGGTGCGATTCTGTACCGGCTTGGCCGATACGAAGAGGCGAAAGAGACACTCGATCGTTCCAGCGTTGCCGCTTCTGCAATTTCACAAGCAAAGACCACACCATCGCAACCAGCATCGGATAATAGTCAAACAAAGAAACTAGGAACTTTTTACCATCATGCTTTCTTAGCCTTAGTCCAACATAGATTAGGCAATCTCGATCAATCGAGAGAAAATCGAGAACTGATGGCGATGGCAGACGAGCGGGCACCGGCCAAAAACTGGCATGTCCGTCTACGTCGTAAACTATTGAACGACGAAGTTCGCGTCACCTGTGGTTTGGAATAGCGTTCATGGGGCAGTTGAAGGCTGTGATCAGACGATAGGTCTGGCCCTCCCTCGCGGAAAGCCACTCGCAAAACTTCACCCCGTAGTTCCAACTCACACCGGTCACTGCTTCTTCACATTGTAATCCGCGGCTGGCCCGTCCTGCCCCATGAGGAAGCTTTCCGGCGCGATGCGCACGAGTTTCATGCCAGGCGAATTCGCGATCGGCTCCGGCTCTGCGGCGGGCAACGCTGACCACGGAGCCAGCAGCAATGCGATGAGTGTGAAGGTGTGTTTCATGGCGGTATCGTTTGTCATGGGGTAGGAGTTCATTTGATTTTTCCGGCCGCATCGTTTGACGTCATCGGTACGTTGGGGACAGCCAGCGATTCGTAATACAGGGCCACATCTCGCATTTGCTGGGGTGTCATGCGCTCCGCTACCTGATGCATGAGAGCCGCAAATTCTGAACCGCCGCGATAATCATATGCAAAAAGTTCAAGCTGTTGAATGAGGTAGTCGGCGTATTGGCCTGCAAGGTTTGGATAAGCCGAGTTTCGTGGATTGTCACCGGGCCCATGGCACCTCACACATATGGGTACACGCGCTTTGGGCACACCTTCTCGAGCGATTGTCGCTCCGCGACTAATGGCGAGTTCCGATTCTGTAGGACGTCGCGGTAATTGGGGAGAGGCGAGTTCACTATAATACTTGGCGACTTCGCGTGTCTCTTCGCGGCTCAATCCGACCCCAATCGGCTCCATAATTCCACTATGACGCTTCCCTTGGCTGAAAGCCTTGAGGCTAGCTTCGAGATACTCGGGCTTTTGTCCCGCGAGCTTGGGAGCCACGCCTTCTCCTCTACCTTGGCCGAGCAGTCCGTGACATCTGTTACAGCCGTCGCTTATCGACTGGGTTGCGACTTTTCGTCCGCTAAGTGCTTGGATTGGAGCGTCGTCACCGCTCATCTCGCTAACACCACTCACCATGCTTCGATACTCCTGCTCATTCAACTCAGGAAATTTTTGCAAGAAAGCGACCATCGCCCACACTTCGTCGTCGCGCTGCTGCGCGGGCCAGGCTGGCATACCCGTGAATTTAACTCCATGCTTGACGATATAGTAAAGTTCCTCCGGCCCCCATTGGCCCACGATGGGCGGAAGGTATGGCGGATGCGGGGTCATTTCCATCGGGATTCGAGGGTTTGGAATTGACGGATTGCCATGGCACGGAAAACAGCCGGTCTCAAAATGGGTAGCGCCCTTGAGCACCATCCCCGGTTTATCCAATGCTGGAACTTTCATTCCGATTGTATGCGTCGACACGGAGCGACCCATCGTAAAGTGCAGAAACCATGCCGTGATCGGCCAGTGGCCAGAGCTTGCCTTGATCGGTACAAGTCCTAACGCGGCGACGAGAAAACCACCGCCACCAGCAAGCATGCCAAGCGTGGTGATCTGAAGTAGCCAACGTTTCATGCCAGTCCAGCCAGACGCCGGCCCTAATAGTGTCATGATACTTTGTCCGACGTTCACTACTGCTCGGTATGTGAAAAACAGCAGGCCGCCGCAGGCGTTGACTATTTGTTTCATCGAGTTCCTCTCATTTAGATTGTATTTCCGCGAAGCAACCGAACCGACAACCACAGGCCACCAAGTAAATACGAGACACCGCCGCCGACGAGCATGATTGCCCCGCCAAGATGTTGGTCTTCAAGCGGTGTAAGCCCGATATGGCTTTCGCCATGCGCGTAGAGTGTACGTGGAGTCAGTACCAAGAGCGCTCCCAGCAACACCATGTGCATCATTGTGAGCAGAAGACCGATTACGCCTGCCGCCGCGCGGTTCGCATCCAGTGGCCTGTGGCCTCCAAAAGCAGAGAGCCACAAAAGTAGTCCACATACGAGAAACATGGATTGTTCCGCAAGCAACCCAAAAACAGTGTGCCGCGCAAAATGGTGTAGCCCTGGTGCATGCCACGTCCAGACCACGACAAGTTCCAACAGCGAGATTGGGATCGGAGCAAACAAATTAGGAATTCTGACGACGGGATCCAACCGTCCTCCAGCAACCCCCAGCGCAAGAAACGGGGCTGCCACAGCTACGACTCCCATATGCATTGTCATATGCACGAAGAACGCGGTTGGTGTCAATAGTGGCAACAGACCCCACACGATAAAAAGTACGAGGCATCCCGCTATCAAGAACGTTGTGCGCATCAGTAACATGTTTCGATGAAGTATGCAGCTAGCGCAACGAACAGGGTCGCGACTGCGCTCAGTCCAGAGAGAAGCATCGTTGCGAATCCTAAGAAGCGATGACGATCTTCCGGCGTATCACGGTCGAGAGGTACGGTCTGATGTTGAAAGTAATTTCGACGATACCCAACGAATCCGGTATAGCCAATGCCGAACAGTGCCAGCACGGTATACACTGCAATCGCCGCTCGCACGTCCCCGAGGGAACGATCTGGACCTGAATACTTTGCGCACCAGATCGCAGCCGTGAGGTAACTCGCCAAGAAGTGCGCCGTCCAAATCGTCGGCGACACGATGAGCAGCCAGAGGCTTTGATTACTTTCGTGTGTATCGGCTTTCTCGCGAGGCTGCATCATGAACCTTTTCTTCACGCCACCAAAGGGAAACCGGCAATTACAGCCACGGTAACGACTGATGTCAAAGCGGTGAAATGCCAATAGAGTGCAACGTTAGTGATGTCACCGTTGTATCGAGCCGTCATCCGGCCGGCTATCCGCCTCGCGATGCAGTAAAGCTGCATGTACATTCCGATCGCAACATGAATCACAGTCCACAGGACCAAAAGCCAGACGGTCGCCGGGTAGACGTGGTCTTGCGGGTCGAGACCAGTAAACCAGGGGCCGGCCAGTAGCGCCGCGCCTCCACATAGGCTTAGAAAGAAGGCTGCTACCATGACGAAATAGAATGCGATAACCCGATCGTAACCGTTGCATCGCCGAGCAAGCAGGGTCAGCCCCCAAGCACCGAGCAACAATACGCCAGAGACCAGTGGCCAGAACAAGCCCGGACCCGGCGAGGGTTGGGGAGGAAAGTCGTCGTGAACAGTCCAATAAAAGAAGTAACCGAAGACCAGGGAGATGAATGCAGTTAGATCGGCGAGCATGGTGATGCACATAGCCCACCAACTGATCGAAGACGGCCCCGAAACATAAGTCGGCAGTATTAACCCCAGACCGACATCCTTATCCACTTTGTCCGGAATGGGTCCGGACCATAACCAGTAGCTGAAAACTCCAACCGCCAATGCGAGGCTCGCCATCGCGAGCCACCACAAATGATACGTGCCGAGTATGAAAAAGCCGCCTAGTGTTAACGCTGCATAAACAGTGATGAACGACGAACCGGGAAGACGCAGGCATTGTTGTGGCTTTGCATCTATAACGGAGGTGACGATTGTCTCTCGCAGTCTCTCTTCAGCGTCGGGTAAATAGAATCGGCCCTCGTCCACATCGCGCATTAAACTCGGCTGATCCCAGAGCGGATAACGGCTGTCAATTTCCGGAATCGAACGAATTCCCCACGGCTTGCCGGGCATTTCCTGCAGCCATTCCAGAGTACCAGCGCCCCACGGATTGCGGTCGGAGTAAGGTTGATTCCGTTTTGGGCGTACGAGATCCCAAAGGATGACGGCGATGCCACTGGCCAAGATAAATGCCCCAATTGTTGAAACAAGATTCAGGGAGTCAAAGCCCATGTTGGCTGGATAAGTAAAGACACGCCGCGGCATTCCGCGCAATCCCGTAATGTGCATCGGCAAGAAGGAAAAATTGAAGCCGATGAAGGTTAGCCAAAAGGCAATAGTTCCTAACCGATCGGAAAGCTTCTTGCCATTAACCAATGGAAAGAAGTAATAGATTCCGGCAATCATCGGAAAGATCACGCCACCTACCATCACATAGTGCAAATGAGCCACGACAAAGAACGTGTCGTGTGCCTGGAAGTCGAACGATGCAATCGCAACCATCACGCCCGTCAACCCGCCGAACACGAATATCATCAAGCTACCCATTGAAAACAGCATCGGCACCGAACGAGTGACACGACCTGCTGCGACCGTCGCGATAAAACAGAAAATTTGGATGCCTGTCGGAATCGCAACTGCCTCGGATGCCGCCGAGAAAAATCCTAGCGATATGCCTGGTAAACCCGTCGTGAACATGTGATGCACCCAGAGTCCGAAACTCAGGAAGCCGGTGCCAATGGCAGCCAATACGACCCAGCCATATCCTACGATGGGCGTACGTGCAAAAGTTGGAACGATCATCGCAATCAGGGCGACCGATGGCAGAAACACGATATAAACCTCGGGATGACCGAAGAGCCAAAACAGGTGCTGCCACAGAAGCGGATCACCGCCGCCGTTTGGATCGAAGAAGGGCCAATTGAAAGCTCGTTCGATTTCCAGTAACATACTTCCGGCAATGAGCGGAGGAAACGCGAATAGGATCATCGCTGCCGCAACCAGTACGTACCAGGCATACAGGGGCATTAAGCTGATACGCATGCCAGGTGGACGGCACTTGAGCGTTCCAACAATCATCTCAACGGCGGCAGCGATTGCAGCTACTTCGATAAACGACAATCCTAATAGCCAAATATCTGCTCCGATACCCGGTTGATACGTGGAAGTCAGCGGAGGGTACATAAACCATCCACCGCTTGGCGCAGCATCGAAGAAGATCGAACCGCAGAAAAACACTCCGCCCAGAAGGAAACACCAAAATCCGAAGGCCGATAGGCGAGGGAACGGCAGATCGCGTGCACCCAACATTTGTGGCAACAACAGAATCGCGATGGCCTCAAAAATCGGCAGGGCAAATAGAAACATCATCACCGAACCATGCACGGTGAAGGCTTGGTTGTAGAAGTCGGCAGAAAGGAAGGTGTTGTTCGGTACGGCAAGCTGAATTCGCATCAGTAACGCCAGCACACCGGCGAAAAGGAAAAAGACGAAAGCCATCGCCGTGTACCAAAGGCCGACATCCGAGTTGTTGACAGAAGACCAGTAGCGCCAACCTCGGGGCGTCTGCCACGTCGATAGGAGACGCTCCTCTTGAGCGCGCCTCAGGCTCTCAGGCGGGGCGTTGTCGAGCGGTTCGACATCCGCCGCAATCGTGTCTTGAATTGTCTTGTCTTCGCGGTTCATTGCAGCCCGTCCAGGTAGGCTGCCAAAGCGAGCAGGTTTTCCTTGGGTAGCATGCTAAAGTGTGGCATGAGAACCTCCGGTTTTATCGTATGGTTGTGCGTCAACCAGCTCAGAAAGTCATCAGTATTATTCGACAGGATGCCGGCACCGAGGCTCAGTCGGCTCCCGACGTGAGTTAGATCGGGACCTACCACACCGTTTGCCATGGTTCCTCGCACGGCGTGACAGGCGCCGCAACCGCTTGTTAAAAATACTCTCTCCCCAGAACTCGCCAGTGGCTCGACGGGAGATTGTGCGGGCTCTCGCTGTTGATCGAGCCAAGCTTCGAACTCCTTCTTCGATGAGACCACGACATAGAATGTCATCAAGGCATGTGAAGCTCCGCAATACTCGGCGCACGCGCCGCGAAAGATTCCCGTCCGGGTCGGTTCTAGCTTAAGTCGCGTTTGCCGCCCCGGAATCATATCGACCTTGCCACCAAGGGAAGGAATCCAAAAAGAGTGAATGACATCGGCACTCTCCAATTGAAATTCCACCGGTTCGTCAACAGGCAGATGGATCTCATTGGCTAACTCGATCCGCTCGCCGGTAGACGAATCGTAGCTAACTCGCCACCACCACTGTTCGCCGGTGACAGCAATCTTCAGGCTACCTGCTGGCGCTGGAGACAACAGGTCCGGCATCATTGCCAATCCGTATACAAGTAGTACGGATAAAACAACTGTCGGCACCACCGCGCCTCCAATAATGATCAGCAAACTTGCTTGACGGTTTCTGCGCCCAGGTGCCAGGTAAATTGAATAAATTGTCAGACCAACCACCGACGCCCAGATGGTCGCCGCGCCCGTAGTCATCCACCAAAAAAGATCGGCGATCTTCTCCGCGCTATGCCCCGCCGGTTCGAGAGAAGATTGCAAACCATTGCAACCGGCCACGAGAATAATGCTCACTAGAGCTAATCGGCTTCGGTATGCCAGCAACGCGTGTAGAGAATTCAGAAAACGCAAGTTGTGATTTACAAACCGCGTCAAGGTGTTACGTGCTCTGTAGTGGCTATTCATGGTCCATCCTAAACAAAGTATCATTCGTCGCCGCTGCCAGCTGAAGATGCAGGATGCTTGAAAAGCAGTCATCGTGCGGCAAGTCCAAAGGCTTAGCAGCACTCCCAAGAATATGAGTAGAACAAAATCCGAGGCCAGTACTAGCACCGCCGCCAAAGTTACGACGGCAGCCGCTACATGGTCATTTCGATTTCGTATCCTGAAAGGCAAACCGTTGCAGACTCGCCGCGTCGGTTGTCTTGAGCGCTGCCTGGGCTTCGTCCAAACGCGGCGGTGTACTAGTGACGATCACCAGGATCGCGCCGTCGCGAATTCTACCTTCGTAGTTTTCGGCGTCGTGATCGCTGATGCCTAAATGATTCGCCATCGCGAACAATCCGCGTGAATCGACACGGTCCGCACTGGTGTGGCTCGAATTACCGTCCGAGACTTCGGCCAGCGTACCACCTACGGCAGCACCGACCGCGATCGCTGCCAATGGTCCAACGACCATGATCGGCCCCATGATCGTACCAGTACCGAGTGGTATTCCGGCGAGTTCAGCAATTTCGGCTCCACCACCCATCGACTTCACAACGTCCAATTCGTCGTTTTTGTCGTCATGTTGGTCAAGTTTTTGCAGTGCCTGCTCGTGACCTCGCCATGCGATGGAGATGGCGTCGGCGTGAAAGTCGAACTTTCGCAGAACCTCGATTCCGATTTTGGCCGCAGCATGAGAGTTATACTCGGCAACTAGACAAGCAGCATGCATTTCTAAATTTCCCACTCAAAGAAGGGCTTCCCACTACAGGTACATCCACAGAGCAAACCCCGTAAGCATCAACAGCAAAACGACGAAATACGAAAGAACAACCAAACCAAACACCGAGCTCTGCATGCGTCGATCCACCGGCATGTTCTCACCTTTACCTCGTTCGCTCGCTGGTACATTTTCATCACTTTGATCTTTTGCGGCGTTCATGATTGTACCTCCCGAATCGATACTCTTGACTTGTCGATTTCCGAAACGTCCAAATACTACCTGAAATTGCTTTCCGCGGGCAGCCGGGAGTCTGAAATTAGTTCCGCTACCACAAACAAGCTGAGGACAGCGAATGTTGTACCGAAATCACGCGACCGTGCCTTAAATATGCTCAATTTCTGCAGTCGATAAGATTGGAGCTCTATCGACAGTTCTTGAGTTCTGTGGAATGACGTTTGCCCTTGACGCGTACGAGACCTAATAAGCGATTGTACTTCACGCAAGGAACATAGCGTCGGCGACTGGGCTATGGCAATTCCTCTGTGGAGAAGTTACAAAGGATGAAATAGCAGTCTTCAAAGTTTTGACGGACACGATTGACGGTGAATGGTGAGCCGAATATCACAAAAAGCTAGAGAAACGTTTCGATCAAGATGTGATCGTGTTGCGCGCGACGCAGATTCGGCGACTCTAAGGGGACGATCGTGTTGTTAAAAGAAGAAATTAGGCCGTGAATTCCGAGAACCTCGTTGAATCCGCTAATACAAATCCATCGAATTTGAACCCGAGCGTTCAAGGTGCGGTTGATTGGTTCGTCGCTAAGGTCCGCGAGAGTTTGAATGACAACCTGCGAAACGTGACGGTCTATGGTCCCGCAGTGACGTCAATCTTCAATCAGAATACGCACCAAATTCATCATTTGATCGTGGTCAATCACCGAGATGTCGATCAACTTCTAGCCCTGGCGAAGCATTCAAAGCAGGCGACGGTCCGTCGAATCTCTCCGCCCCTGATCGTCACCGAAGCGGCATTGCGGCAATGTTTTGATGTGTTTCCGTTGGAGTGGCTCGACATTTCGCAGTTCCACTGCACCGTGTTCGGCCATCCTGTCCTGGCGGATTTTGAGCCGTGCCGACGCGATGTGCGTTTGCAATGCGAACGTGACCTTCGTTCCCTTGATATTCAGTTACAACGTGGAATTTTGGCAAGTGGTGGCAAGGCTCGTCGGATCGATCGGCTCGAGTATGAGGCATCGGGCTCAATGATCCGCGTGCTTCGCGGATTTGGCTGGTTGGCCGGTGACCGCGAGCCACGGTTACCAACGGAACTCTGCCAGCGGTGCGAAGAGATAGCCGGCTTTCCTTTACCCGGATGCCTCGAAGCGATTCGTGTCGATGGCCGCCACGACGTCGAAACGGTTGGTTTACTTCTCGACGATATCGGACGTCTTTCGGATTGGATCGACGCACAGCAAGCGGACGTGCCATGAAAGCTCGTGTCGTTCTGCTTTTTAGTGTTTGCCTCTGTTTGCTTGGCGGGAGCAGCCGGTCGCTTGCCGAGCTCAATATCCGCGATGATGGAACCTTCGTTTTGGATAAGGGAGACGTCGTTTCGTCGGAGCAGGAAGCAGAATTGGAGCGTTGGCTAATTGAGCTGGAACAAAAGACGGGCACACAGCTAAAGGTACTGACCGTCGCAACGACGCAGGGCGAAGACATCTTTGCCTTTGCGCAACGAATTGCTGCAGATTGGAAACTCGGTGGCGAGAAGGAGGATGACGGCGTTTTGATCGCTCTGGCGGTGCAGGAGCGGAAAGTACGTATTCAGACGGGATATGGAATCGAACCCATCTTGCCCGATAGTTGGTGCGGGACGCAATCACGAGACGTCGCTCAAACCTACTTCCGTTCCGGCGATTACTCGACGGGTATTCGCGAGTTAGCTTTACGAACTGCCAACCGAATTGCGCAATCGAAGGGCATGCAACTGATTGGCGTACCCGCGCCGCGACAGCTAGTCAATCAAGGGGGCGAAAGCTTGGCATCCTTGTTGCTGGTAGGTGTGGTGGTGCTGGTTCTGTTTTATTGGATTAATCGACATCGCGGTTCGCGCGGACTTGGTTCTTCCCGAGGTGGAAGTAGAGGAGGTTCGGGCTGGTGGATCGTACCGACCTCGACGTGGAGTGGCGGTGGGGGCTCATTCGGCGGCGGCGGATTCAGTGGAGGAAGCTTCGGCGGCGGTGGTGGTTTCGGAGGTGGCGGCGGCGGGGCTAGCTGGTGATAGATCGAGCGGCGTGAGTGCGCCTAAACGCAACTAAAAGTTAAAACAATCTTTTTTGTGAGGAACAAACATGAAATTATATCTACCCCTGCTGGTCATTGTCGCAATCTTGATGCTGCTCGTCGGCGGCTGCGGGCTTCAAGGCTACAACCGAGTTGTGTCGATGGACGAGAATGTCGAGGCGGCCTGGGCACAAGTCGAGAACCAGTTGCAACGCCGATACGACTTGATCCCTAACCTCGTCGAGACGGTGAAAGGCGTTGCCGCCCAAGAGAAGGAGGTGTTCATCGGAGTCGCCGAAGCGCGCAACCAATTCAACAAAGCCGATAGCGTTAACGAAAAGGCGGCGGCCGCTTCGATGCTCGAGCGTGCCCTCGGTCGTTTGATTGCGGTCCGCGAGGACTATCCGGAACTGAAAAGCAACGAATCGTTCCTGAAACTGCAAGATCAGCTCGAAGGAACCGAAAACCGAATTTCGGTCGAACGAGGACGATATAACGAAACCGCGCGCGACCTAAATGCTTACATCCGTGCCATCCCCGGTCAAATCTGGGCCTCATTCGCCGGCATCGAGAAAGCGGAATACTTCGACGTCACTAATGAAGCAGCCAAAGAAGCACCCGATGTGAACTTCGCCAACTAACGAGTGGCGGGCCAATTTCCCGCAATCCCACTCAAATTGTCGACTGCTCTAGTAAAGGAACTTGGCCGAGTGTTTGACAGGCCGCCGTCGAAAAATTGAATCGGCGGCACATTTGTTGCATGTCAGTGACTTCGATACCACCGGACGTCGGTGGCGCGAGTAGTACTCAGGAGATAATAAAAATGGCGACCAACGCAATAGATCGTACGGGGCGAAATAACCGGCAGTCCAGCGAGGCTCAACAGCATTCAGAAGGAGTCGTGGCAAGGACAATCGAGGAACAGACGGCTAAGCTGCCCTCGGATGTATTCCTGTGGGCTGCGGGGGCTTCGATCATCGGTTCGCTGACGTTGAAAGCGACGGGTAAAGATAATGACGCTCTGTTTGTCGGGCAATGGGTTGCACCCTTTCTGCTTCTGGGCATTTACAACAAGATTGTAAAGGTAGCCGGTTCCGACCGGGTAACCAACTGAAAGAGTTGGTACGAGCCAGACTGTTCTGACAACTGTCAGCGGTCGGTGGGGGAAGCGATGCGCCGCTTGCGTGGAGTTTCGAGTTCTCAGGTAAATTTGCGAACTCGCGTTCCTTGCTCTGTTGAACCCACTGACGGATCGTATGTCAGCGCTGGAGGATAGACGGTCGCCCGTTCGGAAATACGAAAGCAATAACTTCTTCGATGTAAGCAACAGCTTTAGCGGGTTTCGGATGAGTGCTCAGCATTTCCGGCGTACCACTGACGCAACTGCTTCTTCTAAAACACGCATCACTCTGATCATAGCTTTGTCACTCGATCGCACTCGCCTCCGATGGTGAGCACGGGCTCCGTGAGGAGGCAGCACCGGCTAGAATTGCTTTCACTGTTGTGAAAATGATGATATGATTGAACGTGAACAGCTTCGCCCATCACCCTCAAACACGAGCCGAAATGAACAAATCTTCAACTCTGCTGCCTGTGATCAGCGAACTCGGCTATTCCAAGGTCGTGATCGAGCAAGCCATCGCTCGTGGTGATGCGGGGTGTCGGGTCGTGGTATACCTCAAGCCGACCCCGGAAGCGCAGTCCTCAACAGGTCGAGAATACTTCCAGGGGTAGTGCCGCATCATGACGCCAGAACAATTCCTACTCTTTGCCGACCCGTTGCCAGAACCGACGCTGCTTCTGGCGGACGACGGCCTGATCTTCGCTGGAAACCGAGCTGTTGAGGAACGGTTGGGAATTTCAGTTTCCTGGCTCCGGGGAAAGCGGCTGGCGGAGATCGTCATTGAATCGCCGGATGAAGTATCCCAATACCTCCGGCTCTGCAGCCGAAGTCGCCGTTTGGTTCTTGGTGCGATGCGACTGCACATCAACGGCAGCGAGGGAATCGCCTGCCGAATGGAAGGGAGCCTGATCTATCCGAAGAAAGAGGGGGCGGCGGCCGTCCTGATTTTGCGATTGATGCCGAAGGCGTCGGCGGCGGGTCAATTCGTCGCCTTGAACCAGCGCATCGAAGAGCTTGGGAGAGAAGTGCAACGGAGGAAGCGGGCCGAAGCGGAGACTCGTCAACGGGAGGAATGGTTACAAGTCACGCTCCACAGTATCGGGGATGGCGTCATCTGCACCGATGTTCACGGGCGAGTGACGATGATGAACCCCGTTGCCGAGTTCTTGACCGGCTGGACGCAGGAAGCGGTGCAAGGACAACCGCTAGGGGCCGTTTTCCCTATCATCAACGAGCAGACCCGTAAGCCAGTCGAGAATCCGGTTGACAAGGTGCTGCGGGAAGGGGCCGTTGTTGGACTGGCGAACCATACCATCCTCGTGTGCCGTGACGGAACGGAGCGGCCCATCGACGACAGCGCTGCCCCCATTCGAGACGAGTCGGGCGAAATGCTCGGCGTCGTGCTGATCTTCCGAGACGTGACGGAGCTGCGCCGGGCCGAACATGAGTTGCGGTCAAGCGAGGCCCGCAAGAGTGCGATCCTGGAGACGGCCCTCGACTGCATCATCACAATGGACCACGGAGGCAAGGTGGTCGAGTTCAACCCGGCAGCGGAGAAGACGTTCGGCTACAGCCGTGGAGAAGTCGTAGGACGGGAGCTGGCCGACTTCATTATTCCACCTTCCCTGCGAGGGCGGCATCACCGGGGAATGGCTCACTACCTCGCCACGGGCGAAGGCCCCGTCCTTGGCAAGCGGCTCGAACTCCCGGCGCTTCGTGCGGACGGGACCGAGTTCCCGGTCGAGTTAGCCATCACCCGTATTCCGACTGATGGCCCGCCGCTGTTCACTGCCTACCTGCGGGACATCAGCAAACAAAAGCGGGCAGAACAGCACCGCAGCGCCCGGATCGCCGTGACGCACGTTCTGAGCGAAGCCGCCAGTGTGGAGGACGGGGCCACCGGCGTCCTCCAGGCGGTATGCGAAAACCTTGGCTGGGACGTGGGCTTTTTCTGGACGGTGAACGAAGCAGGCACGGCGCTCGTCTGCATGAAAAGCTGGCACAGGCCCGAAGTGGCGGTGCAGGAATTCGAGACGGCCAGTTGCTGCCGCACGTTTGAGAAGGGAGAAGGGCTTCCGGGTCGAGTGTGGGCCAGCGGAAACCGGGCCTGGATACTCGACGTGATGCAGGATGGAAACTTTCCACGACTTGCATCTGCCGCCAGGTACGACCTGCATAGCGCCTTCGGCTGCCCCATCGTCGTCGGGGACCGCACGCTCGGCGTCATCGAATTCTTCACCAAACGCCTCCGAGAACCGGACAATGACCTCCTGGAAATGATGGGCACGGTGGCCGGAAACGTCGGCCAGTTCCTCGAACGGAAATCCGCCGAGGAGGCGCTCCTCGACGTTCACCGGCAGTTGGAGGATCGGGTCGCCGAACGCACCGCCGAACTGGTGCGGGCCAACGAGTTCTTGAAGGCACTACTGGAGAACGTCCAAACCGGCATCGTCGCTTGCGATGCAGCGGGCATGCTGACCCTGTTCACCGGCGTCACCCGAGCGCTGCACGGCCTGCCGGAAGAACCTATTCCACCTGAGCAGTGGGCCGAACGCTATCGCCTGTACCGGCCAGACGGCCAGACGCCGATGGCGAAGGATGACGTCCCTCTTTATCGGGCGCTCCAAGGAGAACGCGTGCAGGACGCCGAGATGGTCATCGCTCCCTTGGGTGCCCCGCCTCGAACTGTACAGGTGAGCGGGCAAGCGTTTCACGACGATCAGGGTACGAAGCTGGGAGCCGTTGTCTCGATGCAAGACATCACGGCCCGCAAACAGGTCGAGGCGGAGTTACGGCAGGCGCATGAAGAGCTTGAGCGAAGGGTAGAGGAGCGCACCGAGCAGTTGGAGCGTGCGAATGCCGCACTGCGGGAGAGCGAGGAAAAGCTGCGTCTGCTGGCCGACACCATCCCACAACTGGCGTGGATGGCCCGACCCGACGGTCACATCTTCTGGTACAACCGCCGGTGGTACGAATACACCGGCACAACGCCGGAGCAGATGGAGGGCTGGGGTTGGCAAACGGTCCACGACCCAGATGTCTTGCCGAAGGTGGTCGAGCAATGGAATCGTTCCATTACCACCGGCGAACCATTTGACATGGTGTTCCCGCTCAAGGCGGCCGATGGGCAATATCACCCCTTCCTGACACGGGTCAATCCGCTGCGAGAGGTAACCGGCAGCATCCTCTACTGGTTTGGCACCAACACGGACATTACCGAACTCCGGCAGACACGAGAGGCGCTCGCCACCAGCGAGGAGCGGCTGAGGCTGGCACTCGACGCCGGGCGCATGGGAGTGTGGGACTGGAACATTCGCACTGGCGACCTCCAGTGGTCAGACAGTCTCGAACCGTTACACGGGCTGGCTCCCGGCACATTCGGCGGGACGTTCGAACATTTCCAACAACTCATCCACCCGGACGATCGGGAGATGGTTAAAACCACCATTCAACAAGCCGTTGAAAGTGGGGGCGAGTTTTATGTCGAGTTCCGCAATCGCAGACAAAACGGCGGTATCCATTGGATCGCAGCCACTGGTAAGGTGTTTCCGGGCGACGACGGCCAGCCGCTCCGCATGATCGGCATCGGTTTGGATGTCACGCAGCGGAAGCGGGCGGAGCAGACCGCTCGGTTCCTTGCCGACGCCAGCGCCGCACTCGCAGTGCTGGTGGACTTCGACAGTACGCTTCAGAAGATTTCGTCCCTCGCTGTGCCATCTTTCGCTGATTGGGCGACGGTCGATCTGGCCGAAGCGAATGGCTCGCTGCGGCGGGTGTCCGTCTCGCATGTTGATCCGTCCAAGGTCCAACTGGCTCACGAAGTTCATCGTCGCTTCCCGCCTGACCCGGAAGCGCCTCAGGGTGTCTGGACCATTCTCCGCACGGGAAAATCAGAGATCGTCCCAGAGATCACTGACGAACTGCTCGTTCTGTCCATCAAGGACGATGAACTGCTCGGAATTACGCGGGAGCTGGGGCTGAAGTCCTATATCGGCGTTCCGCTGACGGTGCGGGGTAAAACGCTGGGCGTCATCACCTTCATCAACGCTGAGTCGGAACATCGTTACGATCAATCGGATCTCTTTGTGGCGGAAGACTTGGCGAGCCGCGCGGCCATCGCCATCGAGAACGCCCAACTCTACCGAGAACTGCGGGACGCCGACCAGCGAAAGGACGAGTTCCTGGCGACTTTGGCCCACGAACTCCGGAATCCACTCGCCCCCATTCGCAACGGCCTGCAAGTTATGAGGTTGGCCGGTGAGGGCGGCGAGATGGTCAACGAGGCCCGCTCCATGATGGAACGACAGGTAACACAGATGGTGCGGCTGGTGGATGACCTGCTCGACGTGAGCCGTATCACCCGAAACAAGCTCGACCTCAAGAAGCAGCCTGTGACATTGGAGACAATCGCCCAGAGCGCCATGGAGACGAGCCGTCCCTTGATCGAGGAGGCCGGTCATACGCTCACCATGAGTCTCCCTACAACGCCCATTTACCTAGATGCCGACCTCACCCGGCTGGCGCAAGTGTTCTCCAACCTCCTGAACAATAGCGCCAAGTACACTGAACCTGGCGGACGCATCGTGCTCACCGGAGAAGTATCTGATGGCGAGGTAACGGTGCGGATACGGGACAATGGCCTGGGTATTCCGGCTGAAGCGCTACCTCGGTTGTTCCAGATGTTTTCGCAGGTGGACCGCAATATGGAGCGGGCGCAGGGCGGGCTGGGAATTGGACTGACGCTAGTGAAGAGATTGACGGAGATGCACGGCGGATCGGTTGAAGCCCGCAGCGACGGGCCGGGACAGGGTAGCGAGTTCACGGTCAGGCTTCCCATCCTTAAGTTGACTCCACAGATGGTAACCCACCAAGGCGAAGAGAGCGCAGTGGCGAAGGCCAAGCGGCGGATCTTGGTGGTCGATGACAACCGGGACTCGGCCATGAGCTTGGCAATGATGCTCAAGCTCATGGGTAACGAAATACAAACGGCCCACGACGGACTCGACGCGGTCGAAGCCGCCGAGCAGTTCCGGCCGGATATGATCCTGCTCGACATTGGGCTTCCGAAGTTAAACGGGTACGACGCCTGCCGTCGCATCCGGAAGCAGCTCTGGTCTGGCGGCATGGAGATTGTCGCCCTAACCGGATGGGGACAGGAAGAAGATCGCCGTCGCTCGAAGGAGGCTGGGTTCGATCACCACTTGGTCAAGCCCGTCGAACTAGCCGCGCTTGAGACGCT
>Ga0163150_10000254_pt1 | contig 100728 bp, 174 predicted proteins | sample OliLakLV19P2IB_FD_148628 | JGI IMG/M metagenome (GOLD analysis project Ga0163150, IMG submission 148628) | Freshwater microbial mat bacterial communities from Lake Vanda, McMurdo Dry Valleys, Antarctica - Oligotrophic Lake LV.19.P2.IB | ecosystem: Environmental > Aquatic > Freshwater > Lake >...
AAAGCCCGTGGACTTGGTGTAAGACCGTGCATCCTTAATTGGATACTTAGGCGACCGAGGATGAAGCGGGAAGCCCCGACCCTTTAGGGTCGTGGGTAGTTCACTAGCAAGACGTTTAGCACGTTTGTTGTGCTGAGACCCGTTTTGATCATTGCAATGACCATTAAAACAAGATGCATCATTATCTTGTTTTATAGTTTGTGATTTTATTTCTTTTCGTGTCATATAATTCAAAAATAAAGATCACTCAAAGAGTGATCTTTTATATACTAATCATTTAAGAAATAATCCCAAGACTTCTCGCGAACATCACTTTTGAATAAAGCAAATTTTGGCTTGGACGGTTTATAGTCTTTCTTACAAAACTTGAGTCCTGCTTGTTCTAATGTTCTATTAGCTTTAGTGCTATTACAATTCTGACATGAAACAACGCAGTTTTCCCAAGTCGTTTTGCCGCCTTGAGATTTTGGCAAAACGTGATCTATCGTCCATTCGTCTTGTGCGAGTTGTTCGCCACAATACAAGCACATACTTCCATCTCTTCGATACAAAGCTTTTCTGTTAAAGTTTAAACGCTGAGAAGGCATTTTGTCATAGTCGCGAAGCAAAATTACGTTTGGGATTTTGAATGACGTTCTGGTTGTTGTGATACATTCTTCATCTTCTTGTGGTCGGAGTTGTTCCCAATCATTCCACGAGTAAGTTTGAAACTGATGATCAATAATAAAAGCACTGTCTTTGCATAACAAGGACAATGCACGGCGTAGTGTTACAATGCTACATGCAACCCATAATTTGTTTAAAACCAATACTTTTCTTTTGAATGTTAAACTCATATGAAATATTTATCTTTGAGTCAAATCATTTTTTCCCGACGCATAACAAGTATGTGTAGATAATAATAAAGACTACTAATCCAGATAATCCTAATATTGTGTCAATGTGTTCACGAACAAATCTCATCTCTGCATTGCCTTCAAATTAACACTAATTACGTCAACCAAATACCATTCACCAGAAATTAGTTCATATTGAAGTTTAGCAACGCCGTACAATGTAACATTTACAGGAAGAACAGGTGCAACTGGTGCTGGTGCCGAGTTACCAATAGTTCCTGGTGTGGCTACAGTAGTTGTAGGAGCAGGTGTTGCTGGTGGTGTGACGGTTGCATTGGAAGTCATTTTCACAGTAACAATAACTCCATCCTCTGATCCTTTGGTTTGCAATACTTCAATAATAATTCTTTGATCTGGAGTAAAACTCCAGATTTGCCCAATCGGTTGAATGACGACTGATCGGTTTTGTAGATCAGACAGCATTCGATCATTACTGAGTTTGAATGAGTCTGGATTGAGAGTTTTGGTTTCTGCCGTGAATTGCGTATTCCTTGCGAAATAGACCATTCCACCAAACATCGCTCCAGCACATAACAAGAATCCAACAATAATAACCAAGTTAGTTTTCATATTTTTACTTCATCCCAATTGCCATTAAACTTTATACCTTGAACGTCAAGGTTATCAATCCAAAAATATTTCCCACCACGAGGCTTATCCGTGATAAGGGCGTGATAACGAAATCCATTGCGATCCAACCAGTTAATGGTCATGTCGCGGTGTTTGCTTGTTCTGCTAGTGAAAAATGTGATGGTATGTCCATCTTCGTATAATTGATTTATGCGTTGTTTTGCGCCAGGTATCAGTTGGCAATCTGGAAATCTCCACCATTCTTCATTTGGTATATCATCGCATATTGTACCATCTATGTCAATGAGGAGATTTTTGGGTTCCACTTGTCTTGGTTCTCTAGAATCCATTTTGCGTGATCTTGTTCAGGGTCATGCTTTAATAGTTCGTGAGCAACATCAATAATTGCATCAAGACCATCATTACGTATCATCATTAAAATAGTAGTAGCAGCATCACGCTTGCCAACTATGTAAAAATTTTTGGCTGTTTTTGCAGCATGATCTTTTGCGTATTCTCTTGCCTTATCCTTGATCTTGTTGAGTATTTCCTGCTTGTCCATCTTTGATTCTTTTTAAGTCTGGGAATTTGCCGTTCAAGTGTTCAGTTGACCATTTTCCAAAGTCGCATTCATCGTATGGTGCTTCTTCGGGATTGTCACGTAATTGTATTTTAAGATAGTTACGAACCTTCTTTTTACCGACACGTTTCATATCGCGTTTAAGTTCGCGGAGAAGTTTCTTTTCGTTTTCCATAGTAGGCACAGTTGGATTCGAACCAACAACTTTCAGCTTATAATACTGAATTTCTACCATTGAATTATGCGCCCATTATTTCTTCAGATCGTACCCTTGCTCTTTGTACTTAAGCATTAGGTATCCCTGACAGTTATCGCCTCTACTATCAAGATTGACGCCATAGACTTGCATGTCGCGTTTGACTTGTTGATACATGCCTGGAGCGTGTTTGAGACACAATGCGGTAGATTTACCGTCTACTGTTTCCCAGCACAGGTACTTACAGGTGTTTCCTGCATTGCAAACGTCTTTGACGTGGAGTTGAGTTAATGCCATGTCATATCTACTGTTTTTCTGCCATTTCTAACCAATCCTCATTATATGATGATATTCTATAATCTATTTTCACCATCCAAATATGTCTAGATGGTTTGTTGCTATCTGAGTAAATTCCGTATGTTATGCCATGAAGTCCAGTTATGACTCCTACTCTTTTGTAATTATTATTATAATCAACAGGTCCATTGTAGTTGATTATAACTTTGTCACCTATTCTAAATTGGGATTCTGGATCATAATAGTTCTTGCCTAGTAGTTCTTTGTGTTTTAATATATCATTCATTTTAATTCACGTGTTCGAGCCAAAATTCATTATATGTTGATCTTATTCCGTTATCAAAAACGACACACCAAATAAATTTGGATGGTTTCATCAATCCGGTAAACGGAGACGAAGAAAAATCTGTGCCTGACACACTATGAAATTTAGTAATAGTTACAATTTCATTATTATCATACATGCATGCAACACGATCACCAATTTTGAACTCTGAGTCTGGATCAAAGAAGTTATTACCGAGTAGTTTCTGGTGTTTGTCCAATTCGTAGGCAGCAGGTTTCATAGTATCCATGATCGACTTCAAATCCTATGAATTTACGGTTCAGGTTACGACAAGCGACTGCTGTTGTTCCACTGCCCATAAAAGGATCAACAACAAGATCACCTTCATTTGAATGAATTCGTAGGAGGTGTTCAATCAGTTTGACTGGTTTTTGCGTTGGATGATAACGTTTAAACCCGCCACCACTCTCGGACGCAAAAGACAAGACGCAACTCTCATAACTTTTATGTTGCCGGTTGAATGTCCACTTGCCTTTCTTGACATACCACTGAATCATTTCTACATCAGGAACATACCTGCGATCACGATTCCTTGGCATGGGGTTCGTTTTTTTCCATGTCAAAGTATCTTTGTAAATCAATCCACTATCAACGCACGCCTTTTCAATTATTGTTGCGCGACTCCAAGCGTTGAATGAAATCAATGATCCGCCAACACGAAGACATTTTGCGGCAAGGCTGATCCAGGCAGAGTTGTCAAATTCCAAATCCCAGGATGCGAGCATCGTTCCCGTTCTGGGATTTGTACGATCTTGCATTGTGTGGAAGTTTGACTGTCTGGATATGACGTATGGCGGGTCGGCAATTACCAAAGTAACGTTTGCAACGTTTGCCAATCCATCCAAACAATCCATGTTATAAACTTGATTTTCGAGCATGCACTAAATTAGTGACACCCAAATGTAATGTCCGTTTGTCGCATCTGGGTTTGAACGTGGATGCAGTTCTTGTCTTCCAAGAGTTTGTAATCGCCACCTTCTCGCAACTGAGTCAGGACGATGCTGTAAACCATTGAGTATTCAGCGTCACTAATGTGACCAACGTCAACTAATGACTGGGTGATGATCTTGGCTTTATTCTCTAACACTTTCATATTACCTCCTAGTAGATTGGCAACAACAAGTAGTATCCTGTCAAAATCAAAGTTGTTGCGTGTAAAAACTGATCTGCGCCAACGATGGCAAAAAATTTATGTATCTCTTTGTTTTCCAAAGCATTTTTTGCCAATTTGCTTGTGGTAACATCTGTTGTCCAGTGTAACACGAAATTGATCAAAGCAAATCGGCACAAATCATTTATTGTCCAATTTGTAGTTATGGCAAGTCCACAAAATAGGACTAAAGAATACACAAATACGTGTAGAGATAGCGCATCTAATCTTTTACTTTTATTGTCTGCCATCCATCTTGTTTGACAGACAAAGTCACCGAGCCAATGTAAAAACAGCAATCCGATGAACAAACAGAGCATGTTCGCTCCTAAAGTTTATCTCCACAATTCAGTTCTTCTATTTTTATTTCGGCTATTTTCCATTTAGGTTTAACAACTTTGTGGAACCCATACAGATCACTTTGACAGATATTGCATGTGTAATACCATAGCGATTCGTTCATACGACGACCGCATGAATTACATTTATAAATGTTGCAATCGGTTGGTCGATTGTCTGACTTGCCCCAAAAGTAGTCGGCAAGCCAGATGAAAAACACCATAAATACGCAAACAAATATTGCAGCCATGCGATTTTTAAACGATGACCTTTTTCTCATGTTTATAATTCCAATCAAGTAGCCCGTCAAGGAATCTGACCTTGTCCAAGTCTTTAGGAAAGACGTATGCCTACATCACACCCACGGGCCTCATTCATTTCACCATCAAATTATTTTCGATATACTCTCGAATAACTGATGGTGTTACTTTCAAATTCAGTGAGATGATCTCGTCTCTGTCTACATCAAGCAACGTTGTAAATGACGCATAGTATGTTTGTTTGCAATCTGGAGTACGGATGCGAACACCAGTGCCTCCCATGCTGTAACTCCACTCACCACTCGGCAAATGAATCTTACGTGTAAGTTGCTCTAGAATCGGGTTGAGTTTTTTCTCACCCATTTTATTATCTCACTTTTGTCGTCTTTGACAAATTGGACACACGGCGATCATTGCTTTTTTTGGACGACTCCATTCTAAGTTCTGTTCGGTATGTGCGTCAACGTCAAATTCGAATCCACAAGCAGGGCAACAGAGTGTGGCTTGTGCGCCACGATCCTCCACAACCTCAAATTCAACTTCTTCACCAAATTCGTCAGGGGGACGTTGCCCCCCCATATCCATTGCGCTAATATGTTTACTCCGAAAATTAAGATAAAGGTCCAATAAATTCCACTAATTCTTCCGCTTCCAGCATATGTTCATGTTCAAATTCGTCAATAATCTTTAACTCAATAGCTGCAAGTACACCCAAACAATAATGAATATGATTCTCTGGGGTATTTTTGTTGCTAATGAGTTCTTTGGCGTTTTCAGTAACAACTCTTGTCTCTTCTTCAGACAAATTTGCTTTTGTTGTTTCTTCAAACCCGTTTTCGTATGTCCACATTACTCAACCTCATCTAAAACAGTGACGTTCATCTCAGTTTCTAGCCATAATCGCGCCCCACAACTTAATGGTTTGTTGGGACGATAAACTAATTTAGCAACAACGTTGCCATTGTCATCCTTGATTTCTACTCGATTACCATACCGAATTTCTTTATATGTTCTTGCAATAATCGGAGGGTCTATTGTCCCGTTCTTGAGATTCGCTCGTATCTTGTTTTGGTGAACATGAATTATCGTTTTCAAGTAATTCTTTCAATTTTGGACTGACTTCAGAACCAGGCCACCAGTTATAAATGTTAGCACGTCCATTATCATCCTTGTATTTAATATGCAAATAGCAAATCAAATTAAATCTATCCGATGGCGAAAGTCCGGCAATTAGTTCGATCAATTCTTTCATTGAATTTCCTTAGCTGCATTTTTCTTTTGTATATTTTCAGGAGCAGCAGTCCTCCATATGGAAATTCCAAGTCTGACGAATTTTGTACCTTCTTTATCTACATCATGCCATCGGTCTAGAAAATCCTTATATTTCATAAAACCACGTGTCTTGGTCATGATTGGGTCTTCAAAATAAATATTTTCATCATCAAAACCAATTGCTACAATATAATGACCCTGACCCTCAACGTTATATTTTTTCTTGTTTCCCCAAGCTTGAACTGCACAAATGACAGGAATTTTCTTTTCAAGACGTGATTTCAGCGAATCAATCGTCATATGCTGACGCATAAAAGCATGCAAACCCATTTTTCTTGCTACACGTACAATGTCTGCTGGCATTGTACCACCTTCATTAGTCTTCAACAAGTCCATTAATTCATCTTCATCCTCTGGACCAACACCAAAATAACTGCATACAGCTCGCAATACAGCTGCGCCACAACTATACCCGGTTGTTTGCTCAACTTTGGGCAAATGAACCTTAACAGCATCGTCTGGAATCTCCTTAGACTCCGAAAAATCTAACCACTCCAAGAAATATAACATGAAGATATATAGGATAAATCTCAAACGAAATCATATCTTCAATTCTATATTGGACTTACGGCTTGGTAGAATCCAATAAAGATTGATCAATGGCTTCCATTATTTTGTTCCTTGCATTGATAGCATGTTTTGGATTTTCGAACGTCACGTAGTAATTTTCGTGCCATTTTCCTTCACTGGATAGTAAAGGCAAGTCAGCTTTTGATTGTGATAGTTGTACTGAATCAAAAATCCAACCGCCAGATGCTTGTTTGGATTTTTCACGAGTTTTTCCATGCCCTATAACAATTACGATTTCGCCATCGTAACGTTTCATATTTTTGCGGTGATTCTCTTCTTCGTGTGTGTCCCAATACCATATTGGAGCAGAAACGAAACAAACTAATAAAGTTACGATGACGCCAAGAAAGAAATATCCACCTTTGATGAACTTATCCACGATATGACTCCAATTTGCGGTACGGAATCACTAACTCATAACAAATTTCTTCCATCATTATTTCAACTTCTTGATGGACTTTAGCATTGTTGATTCTAACATCAAAAAAAACTTCTTCATCTCTCTCTGTTTTGCCACTGAATTGATAATCACGAACTGGTCCGATTGCATACCAGTGATCCAATTTCGTCTTTGGATTAGCGTGTAGCCCCAAATATCCTGGCATAGAACGAATCTTATGAAGATTTCTCATCAATCGTTCAATCAAATCTTCTCTAGTTATAAACATTAAAATAAGTACCGCAAGATTAATCTTGCGGTACTCTCCCGCGAGTTTAGTGGGTGTCTGGGTTGAAAGTTTTGGTGCCAGTGCCGAGTTTCGCCTTGAGGTCCGCAAGGCGACTACCAGCCGCAGCGGTTCTTGCGCGTTCCTCTGCTTCCATTTCCTCAATCCCATCACGAGCCAGGTCAGCGACAACTTGCCCCGCTGCCTTGTTTTTGTCGATCTGCGCCTCAATCTCATCGTTGACTTCATCCAAATTGTCGAAGTTCAGGTTTGCCTTCCCAACAACTGGAGCGAGTTTGGCAAGATTTGCCTCTGCCTTGCTCATTTGAAGGCGAACACCTTGCGAACGTGCTTCCTTGCGAAGTTCGCCAATTCGCTTGTTCGCATTCTGAATCTTCTTCAAGAAAGACTCGTAAGTGCCCTTGTGAGTCGCCAACTGAGATTCGTTGGCGTTCAGATCGCCTTCAACTTTCTCAAGTTCGGTCAATTTTTCCAAAGCCTTTGCATCGTTGTTTTCACGAGCGAATTGCTCTGCAAGGGCTTGAAGTCTGGCTTTCTCTTTGTTCCCAGAAGTAACTTGACGCTCAACGCCACGAATCAGGGCTTGACACGATTCAAGCCCACGAGTTGCTTCTGCGATTTCTTCAGCCTTGCGGTCAATTTCTGCGTTCTTTACGGCGAGTGGGTCTGCTGCCCATATTGATCTCGCGCCTTTGCCGACTTGTGCGCCAGCCGCATCCCGAACACGGCGAAATGCCGTCTTGTTCAGCATGTAGAGTACGCCCACCACGAGTGCAGCAAGTCCAACCCAAGTCCAAATTCCAATTCCAAAAAACATAGTCTTCTCCTTTAGAGGACAGTGATGCGTTCCGGATCAACCTCTTCGCCGCGCCACATGGTTTGGACCTTACTATCTTTGTCCAATTCCACGAAAAGGTATTGTGTGTACTGCTGTTGTGCTTCATCAGTCGTAATTCGGGAAAAATCCCAATATTCGACACTCACGTTTTCGACTTCATCACTCTCAACTTTGCCGTCATTATTGATGTCGCGAACAATCGCAACATCAGCGTTATACGGCAGTACGTGCCCGTTGAGACGCCAATACTTCTCGTCAACGGAGTTCTCGGTTACAATGAGTTCTCCGGTCGTATCTCTCAAAGCACCATCCAAACCTTGATTGAATCCCATCTCGTCGTACTTGGTGAGTACGACAATGTTGTGAGTCAATTGAGCGTCTGGAACTGCGACAGGCATGAACCGCAACCTAATTTCAACATCTTCTTTGCCGATTGGACGGGCAAGTAAGACGTAGTCTGCGAAATTGATTGTCTTGCCATTGATGGTTCGCTTGTAATCGTGAATTTCACGAAGCGTAAACATCAGGTCACGATAGCCAATCACATCAAGGCTGAATGAACTACCGATCTTCGCTTTGGCTGGGTTCGTGTATTTGAACTCAACCACTTCGCGACCTTTTGTCAACCTTTGCCAAAGCGTCTGTCCCATCATTGACTCCCAGCGATGCTTTTGATGACTGTGGAAACTGCGTAACACATACCGAGAACGCAGGAACCCATTACGATTCCAGCAGCAATGTTGCCTTTTTGAACTTGTTCTTCCAGGTCCAGCTTTTCCCAAATCCAGTCGATGAATCGGAGACCAAAACCAACGAGCAGGACCAGAAGACAACCAAACGCCAGAGCGCACAACAGGTCTGATAGCAGATGTTCGGGGACCATTTTCAAGCCTTTCAGGTTTCTCGGATAAAGACAAACCAAATCAACCAGATCACAAATCCAATCACACAGAGCCACATCATAAACTTTAACACGCCCCAACCAAATCCAGAACTATCGTCATGTTCTGCGGCTGGATTGTACACAGCATCGACATAGTCGTTTGTGTACATCAAATCTTGATCCATGCCCTTTGGTGTGTAGGTCGGATCGCGTGTAACTTTCTGTGCCTCTAGTTGCCGAACTCGTGCTTCAAGTTGCGCATCTTTTGCGCACATTTCACGATAACGAGACTGATCCATGTCGTGTTGATGGTGATAAGCCCACATTGCTCGATCATCGAGACTTCTGTCTAACATCCACCACCAGAACATACTCGGATATGGATCGTTATACAATACTATTGGTCTGGAATAGTACGTTCCGTAGAACGTTTGTTGTCTTTGTTCTCGGTTGACCCATTTCTGCTGATCCAATTGTCCACGAAGATGTTCAATCTTGGCGTCTTTAGGGTCAATAGTTTTCGTTGCACCACTTGCCGTCTTGTACTCTGGTTTTGCCGTTTCGCCTTTGGAGTACGATTGACGACTCTCGACCTTCATTTGTTCTTTTGAACCAATTGAATCAAAACTTGTTTTGCCAGGTTTGATGCTGGTTGAACTGTTGTTAGGTGATGATGATGAATAAGACCGTCCAGGCGAAGAACTAGAACTTGCTGCTGGTTTACTACTACTTGTAGAACTTCCTGAAGAATAAGACCGTCCAGGTGAAGAAGAACTCGAACTTGCTGCTGGTTTACTCGATGAACTAGAACTGGTCGATGATCTTGATGAAGAACTACTGCTGGATGAACTTCCGCTACTGTAGGATCGGCTACCGCCTTTTTGCCCCCACGCAGTTCCACTACTAAGCAATAAGGTCAGTGCAATTGCCACAATCTTGCGCATTGATCAACTCCTATGTCAATTGCTTTAGCGACTAAAACGACCAATCACATAGCCAGTTGCAAGCACAACAAGGAATGCAATTGCCCATCTTCCCATAAGGAAGAACATGAATAATCCCATCGCAATCAATAGCAAATACGGTGTCATTAAGTACATAGTAACAAAATTAATTCATTGTGTCAATTAGTCGAACCAACATTACTAAGTTAAATTATGACTATAGGGTTCCATTATGAATTGTTTGCATTGTCACAAAAACACCAAAAATGATAAATTTTGTTCAAGGTCTTGCGCTGCTTCACTTAACAACAAAATACATCCAAAAAGAAAACCAGAAAACGTTTGCATTGTTTGCAATATACCAATCGTAAAAAGAAGGAAATATTGCCCTTCTTGTTTTTATGAACATAATCACAAAGATATGACTTTGGAAGCAGCTATTTATTGTAACCATCATAGATCATCAGCATTTGCTCTTGTCAGAACAAGAGCAAGATCAATTGTGGCTAAATTAAAAATTGAAAAATGTCAAATGTGTGGATATCCACACATTGAAACCGCACACATAAAACCAATAAGTTCTTTTCCTTTGACGACAATGTTGAGTGAGATTAATTGTCTTGAAAATCTTGCTGCTCTTTGCCCAAATTGTCATTGGGAATACGATCACGGTTTGTTGAAAAAGCCCTTGGTGGGACTCGAACCCACATAAATCCAATTACGGTAATTTGTTTAGAAGACAAATCCGGTACAAGGGCGGTTTGATCACCAAAAATATTCACCGTCAAGAAATAGTTGAGTCGTATTTTTTATTTCTTGAAACATAGGATCACTATCAATTATTATTGTTCTAATGTAGCCATTCCTATTTTTTGGTTTCAACAAAGTATGAACCGCTTCAATTGTATCATATTGTATCTTACCGTTCTTTCAAAGTTAGAAAATCTTACCTTGAAAGTTCGCTAGGACAACAAGCATCAACCTTAACCCTCATCGGAGGTTGACCTTTAATGTGTTGCCCTGCATGGCCTTGCGGCAAGGCTCCTATCTGCTATAACCTTGCGGTCACTCGCAGATTACTTGCTTTTTCTGTAGTTCTGGTCTGTGGCATAGGATAAATCCCGCTTGTCCAGTATGAGAAAGCACTTGTTTTCACCCAAAACTTTTACCTGACTTAGTAGAAGTCAGAACCGAAGTAGTCTTGCTGTTGATATTATAGTAGTATTTGGCAAGATTTTCAAACATTTATGCCAACTGTTCAGCACCCCAACGACTTACTCTTTTTATTCGGAAAGAACAGTTATTTCCAATAATGAATCCATCTGACTCCATCTGTGGGCAACATCCCTTCCAAAAATAATTTACCCATCCACGAATTTCGTATTGTTATTCAAATTCAACTATCGGAATTTGCCTGAAAATACTTTTTGTTAATTTAAATCCAGGCTTATCAGTTCTGGAAGTCGCTGCTGCAAACACCAAATCCGTTGTATTGATTACCTCATCTTTTTTTGGGGCTGTCAATTCACTAATCATTCTGTCTGGAGTCTTGTGAGGAATAAAAATTTTAGAGGTCATTGTAATTCTTTTGTAAAGGAAGAAAGGCGATTGCTCTAAATCCACTGAGCTACAAGGGCATACGTCAACCTTTAACTTTGTCATATAACCAAAATAAAGGTGCAAATGGTAACAAACAGAAAAACACTGCAATTACCAAGTAAACACTACCAGTTCTGGACGTTTTGAGCAATATTGAATCAAAACTTCCAGGTGGTTTGCCATCAATCCAAAACATGAGTTGATCCTGCCAACGAGTATTTTACTTCAACGCCATTGTGAGTTAAAAGTCCTATTTCGTGAGAGTAATTCCATATAGGTAAAGTGCTTAGATACTTTTCATCAACCATTTCAATCAGGTTTTGTTCACATGACAGATAAGGTTGACCACGATGTTTATTAATGCCAAATTTAAAATTGACTGGTATTAGATACCACACACCGCCAACGAACAAAGCTGTTTTTTCTTTGCCTTTTACCACAACATCTTTATGCATCCATTCGGCAGTGCCATCTATGTCAAAACTTTGAAGTTCAGCAAATTGTTCATCATTACACAACATATTTATCCTTTAGTGGAAGCGGTGGGAATCGAACCCACGCACTGACGGGCCTTTCGGTTTACCATCATATGCTCTCCTGCGCCCCCTCAACTGTCGTATGAAAGATCATCCGGATACAATTCTGTTTCTTTCGTTATTTCAATGTTGTTGATGTAATTTCGATGAACTGACTTTTGACATTTTCTACAATACCAATGCTTGCATTGTATAATGCCACCAGAAGGATTGGGTGTATTGAACGAATGACAAGTAACATCATTCTTGTCATTGTGACCGCAATGTTCGCATTTCACGCTACATTCCTTCTGGGTGAAGCGGCAATTCAACCGGACCTTTCTTCTTTCTTTCCTGAGTCAAGCAACTCAATCTTGCCCCTTTTGCAATCTCCTCATCCAGTTTTCGTTTCAATAACTCTAACTTGGCGGGTGGCATCGCGTCAATACTGATTGTTTGACCCTTATTGATTATTGTTAGTTTTGATCCTGATTCACAATAATCAATAAGGAAATCAATGTCATCACTAAAATCAATTCTCAGGTTCATGTATTTCCTCAGTCAGTAAATGGACCATAAGCGTCATCATCAAAACGAGATAATGCATTCATATCAGCATCAAAATTAGACAAGGCTTTCATTTCGACTTTTTTGATAGTAAGCCATTCTTTATCCGTGTCAACATTACAATCGTACTCAACGTCAAATCCTTCACATTCAAGCATTCCAATCATTGCAGGAATGCTAATGATCTTAAATCCATCAATTGGGGGAAGATCAAATTGTCCACCTTCGGGATTCGCAGCAAGGAAGGTGCGAATACTTTCTTCCAACGTATCACAAAAATCAAGAATTACTGCTCGCATCATTTGCTCCGTGTGGTAGTAGTTGTTCGCCTGTCAATGTAATTGTAATTGCGCGACCGACTTTTAGCAATTTGAGCCGTATTAATGTTTAAATCCTTGTCCCTATCATCCACCAGATTTTGGTTAATTTCATTTTCAGTGAGTATAGGTCTTGCGAGTACAGGACTATCTGGTGTCTTGCTTGAAGAATGCCAGAAAATAATTGTTTTGACATAGCATTTGGACAGTTTTTCGTAAAAAACGTCTTCTTGGAATGGTTTTGCAAAATCAGGTGTAACTGTCAGTCCTGATTTGACAGAAAAACTACATGAGTGCCATTCTTCTCGTTCGGCAATTGTCAAGTCTTTCCAAGTATATTCACTGATGTAGTATTCAACGCCGATTACCCTTGATCCTGTTGAGCGACGTTCAAGCAGGATCGCTTGAACGTTTCTATTCCCAAAGTCACACATGAAAGCATGTTTGTGGCGTTGTGAGCCATCAGGAAGCACATAAAAGCCAGACACGTAGTTTGGGAAACCATCCATTGGTGTTCCGGTTTGTTTTGGACATACAGCAATCCCAAAAACAATTCCAACTAACCCGGAAACTGCACCGATGGTGATTTCTCGCATGACTTCATCCCGCTTTTCGCATTTGATTGACGACGTTTGGAACAATGCGAATGGTTTCGGCTGTGCTGGGGATTTTACTCCCGAGTTCGTGAACTGTGGCATTTTTGCCACGTTTGATCTTTACGTATTCCGGATTCTGAAGAAATCCATTGGGATGAGTACCGGACTCAGCGCGAATGTTGAGAAACCGGCAAATAATTCCAACGTCTTTCTCGGTCATCAACCCCAGAATTTCAATCCGATTATCTTTGATAATGACTCCATTGCCGCTGTACCGTGGGCTAGCTCCGTCCTTCATCACAACTTTTGTTGCATTGTCCCACACGTACTCATCAACCTGTTCCCAAACCTGAGTCTCGTCGGCTCGCTGAAGATAAAAAGCTGCTTTCATTGACACTCCAGTTAAAGATTAACCCCAAATTACGGTATCAACACCGGCTTCCTTTGCCCTGACGTTATTCGTCTTGTTGCTGTAAACCCAACAAGGTACGCGCTCGTATTTGTCCCATTCTTTTTGTGGGATTTCGAGGTCGCGATTTGCTCCCAAACTGTACCAACCACGCCCACTTTCGGGTGGAAATAATGGATGCTCAAAAGAATCTGGCAAGAGATGAATGTAAGCGAGGGTTCGATAGTACCCATACGACTTATCAGAGGCGTACTCTGGGTGGAATCCTTCCAGAGAATCAACTGATGGGATCATCTTCTTCCACTCGTCGGGACGGTAGAAGAAAACTTCAAATGGCGCAGTTGCTTCTTTTTGGTAACTGATGCTCAACCCATGAGCGATAAAATGCGGCATAAATCCACGGATTCGCATTTCAATATCGGCTCTGTGCATGAGTCGATTATTGCCGTGTCCTTCACGAAGGGTTCCGAAAACTCCCATCGGAAATGGCAAATGCCATCGAGATTCCACGTCAAATTCTTTGGCTGTTTCCAGCAGCTTCAATGATCCAGTAATCGGAGTCGGAGTTTCCATTGTTTTCCTTTGTTTGATAGTTAACCACCGTAACCGTAGACTTCATTTGCTACGGTACGGATTTTTCTTTTACGTGTAATTATTTCTTTTGCTATTTCGCAGAGTTCAAGACTATCAGCATCCGCTGATAGGTGTTTTAGGCATTTCGTAATTGATTCACGATAATTTTTAAAGATGCCAATTTCTTGTATGATTTTGGCGCATTTGGTTCGATATTTTGGCGTGAACCAATCGCATTGTAGATCATTTACTATGGATTCATACAAAATGCTTCCATTGACTTTATCACAAAGGACTGACATTCCGTCTGGTCGGATAACCCAGCCCATTGTATCACCTAGCAAACAGTTAAATTTGGTCCTGAACTATTGACTCTGATACGTTTTGCACCTTGACCTATAACATTTATCCTACAACCAAGTCTAGGTTTTGGTGCCGGTGGCGGCGCAGGTGGTTTTGGTGGCTTACAAGCTGCACCTGGACCCGTTCCTGTTACAGAAAACGCAGTGACGGGTCTGCCACGTAAACACACCGGCTCTCGCATTGTATTACACTCTTCACCAGAACATACATACATAATAACTCCTTTTATGTATGTAGTCAAGACTGAGAAGAGAACGAAACTTTGATGTAGCCATTGCCAAACGGAGTATCAAATCTTTGGTGATACAATAAATCACCTTCGCGATTTATTAGATAAACTCCGTATATGGTTTGTGGGGATTTAATATCAAACAAAAACGACTTTTTCCCTAAAGTCGCAGCCATTGTTACACACGGTTCATAATCAACGGCTTCCACAATTTCGTTTGGAGATACCCATTCTTCAGCATTAGTAAAAAGTTTAACGTATATCATGTTTCCAAAGCAAGCAATAGTCTATCCAAACCAATTGCCCAACCAATTCCTTCTGCGTATCGTCCACCACCAGCAATTTGTTTTTGTGATCCAAGAGAATCACATTCAACTTCAAATCCATCCTCTACGTAATAAGTTAGCCCTCGTTTCACAGAATCCACAAATCTATACTTTAAACCAAAAATATCCAAGCAATTACAAAGCAGAGTAGTAACTTCTTCTTTGGGTGTTGTACCACCCAGACACTCGATGCCAATTTGGGTGAATTCACGATACCGTCCTTTTTGTGGACGATCATATCGATAGCATCTACTAATGTAGAAAAGTTTGATTGGCTTGGGAAGTGATTTCTCCCAATCTGCGCGATACATTTCTTGTAAAACGCCAGTAACTTCTGGAATCAGGCAAACATCTCTGTCGCCACGATCCTTAAACGTCCACATTTGATTGAGGAGTTGTTCGCCACACTTATCAACAAATGTGCCTTGTTCCCATAGTGAAGGAACGATAATTTCTTCATAGTTATTGTCTATGAAGAAACCCCCTGATTTGATTTGTCGCTGCAACGAAACTCTTAGCTTCGTCACCCATGATCATTCTTGTGCCTCTTAGCATTTTAATCTCCTCAACTTGCGTCATAGTATCTAATATAAGTTTTACACTTTTTGCATATCAAACTGCCATCTCTAAATAATTCTCTGAAGTCTACGATACTTGTTTCTTGAGATGCACATTTTGGACATGCACTGAATATGCTTCTTACAACATAGTCATTTTTATCTTTAATCTGATGTTCTTCCATCGCAGCACTGATGCGTTTTGCAACATAATCCATTCCATTCAACGCACAAAAATGTTGCATTTCAAGAACAGCAGTTTTGCTATTTTTTACTATGTCTTCAAGAATTGCTTGTTCTGTTCTCATTTTTGACAATTTTATCTAGTTCAGTTTCAATTTCGTTTAACTGTTTGTCAGAAATGACAAATTTTGTTTTCTGCTCTTCTTGCCACTGACGGATGTCTCTTATGATTTCCTGGTCAAAGAAATCTCTGATCTCCTTACAGCCAGAGCATGTTCCCATACAATATGATTGAGGATTACCGCATGATAAACAATTTTCCATTACGTTCCTAGAATGACCATATCGTTGCCGCCGAAATCTTTTGCCCAAGTTTCATAATAATCAGCTCTGACTTCTTCGGCTGTTACATAATATGAAGGTACATAGTAGTTTACGACCCAAAGTTGACCGTTAAACTTTATACGCAGAACCTCTTGATTCTCACCAAGAAACCGAGCGATGGCATTCCAAAAACCTTGTCTTGGCAACCGTTCACGATACAGACTAAGAGACTTAATGCCGCCTTTTTGATCCTGTCTTGTGTACCACCAATTCAGTTCAGATGTATGGACAGTGCCGTACTGATTTGTCAGGTCAACAATCTTAGGAATGAGAAGCATATCGTTGATGATACGATACTTCTCATCAGAACTTTTGCCTGCAATTATTGATTCTTGAAGTTTGGCTTTACGAGATTCAATTGTTGATAAATACAACATAGTTCAATACCAAAAAGAAGCCTGACAAAAGTTTAACAAGACGTTTTATAAGGTTGTAGTCCTGTCATTCATTCAGGCTAGTCTCCACCGCAAGAATTGAACTTGCCACGAATAAATTCGTGTGCTACCAAGCAAGGAGATACGTTCGTCCGACTGACGACCAGACAGCATTAGCGGAATTCACTTACCGAATCAATACGACCGAAGCCAAATACTGATTCGGTTTGACCAAAAGTCCTAAACGCATTTCTACCAATGCTTGCCATTCGTACAGACGAACGACGTAATAATCAAATACTTGAATGCAAAGTCAACAACATTTCTCTAGCAATCTAATTTAATAACTACCATACAACTGTTGACTAGCATTCATGGATACACTTATTTGCTTTGAAGCCATCTCCATAATAAGTCATCCAGAGCAGGTTGAAGGATTTGAACCTTCTCGACGAACTTGGTTAGTTCGCATGCTTGCCAGACATCAAACCTGCTTATTTTTTATCAAAAACATAGTGAGGAGGATGTAAACATTTTGCTTCCTTGCATGCTTTAGTATGCTTGATCCCTACTCCCACTAGGGTTTCGTATTTTTTGATTTCAAGTGTTCTGCAAAGCATGCAATAGCCAGCAAGTTTTCGTTTTTTTGATTTCATGTTAACCTTTAATGTTATTACGCCAAATCTTTCGTGGGATTTCACCGCAAAACGGACAAGTATATTTCTCTATCTTGCATTGTAAGTCATAAACATCTTTGGTTAGAGGTAAATTGCCATGCGCACGACAATTGATCCAAAATCCAGATTGGGGTTGGCTCTCTAGTGGAGAGACCATCTTTTTCAAGTCTTCGTTTCGGTTTGACATGGCTAGTTCCGCCTTCAATCTTTTTTCGTAACTACGCAGTGTTGAATGCAAAAGCAGACCACTAATAACCAGAAGCATTGATATTAAAAACCACAGCACAGTTACGTCTCTAATGTTTATTTAAGTTGGCACGGCAGGATTCGAACCTGCGTCTCGTCTTCCGTGTAGATGTAATCCTTACCTGCGTTCGTTTTGCGACAAAATTGGTAAAGAGTTTTTCGCGCTCTGCCATTGAGCTACGTGCCAATATTCTGATTATACTGTTTTTTACGTCCTAATCAAGATCATCTTCAATCTCTTCAAAAATCACTGTACAGACTTGCCAGACAGGTTCTTTTGTTTTGTGTTTCTCTAGTGCCAGCCATGCTTGTTCCTCAAGGGCGATATCCTCATCGTCTTCGTGGGATTCAATGACACAATCCCAACACGTCCATTCCTCACCATTTGTTATTCCACTTTTGAAGTCACTGAATGGTATTTGACATTTAGAGCATAATTTTTTGTACCCACGTTTACAATCTTTACAAAGAAATCGTCTACCTTCGTGATACAAAATGCTATAAAAGGATTTGCACTCGTGGCAATTCATTTTTATTGCTCACATTAAAATCTCGGAGACGAGAGTTGAACTCGTATGACTGACTTATGAAATCAGTGTATCTGCCCAGACACCGAGATTGAAAGCGACAAACGCTGTGTTGAGATTTACTCGTCGCGTCAGTTTACTCTCAACGAACATTCGCTTTCCGAAAAGAAATCAAAACATCAGCTCTCGTTCTTCAGGGCGAGTCATTACCGCCAAAATTATCGCATATAAAACACATACGATAAAATTTAAACAATAAAGACACTGACGGCCAAAAAGAATTTCATGGATGCCTAGTTTCCCATTCCCTCTCGTCAGTAGGCCGCCTCGGTATTGCGCCGAGTTCCCCAGATTAAAAGTCTGGTACTTCACTATTAAAGCTTGCAGCCCATCTCTTCCATTCAATTATACTGAATGGAGAGTTTCCAATCAAGGTTATTTGATAGCAGAACCAATTTTGCTGAACGTGGTGTTGGAATTTTTGCCTAATGCAGAAATTGCGGCAATACAAACAACGACAATCAGTGCCAACATCACAGCATACGCAACTGCTGTCGGACCATCTTCTGACTTGAGAAATTTGACAATACTTCGCATTTGCAATTCCTAAAGTATATAAAACATAACACCAAAATGGTGTAGAGCCACAGGTGAGAGTCGGACTCACATATTCCACTTTACAAGAGTGGCACATCTGCCTTTGTGTTACTGCGGCTTGGTGGATGTGGTGATCGCACCTGGGATTTGAACCCAGGTCGTTGACCCGAGACTACACATAGTCGTCGGCTGGCTGGCGCGTGCGAATCACAAGGATATTGACGCTACGACCACCACTTGGGCATCCTGGCTCAGTCCGGTCCTCTTTGCCTTCAACTTTATGTCTTCGCTGCAAAGAGGGATGTCTCAAACACCAACATGATCCGCTACGCGGGAAACAGATTCGTTAAGTGCAAATCGGGAGAACCGATTGACGCGAATGGTTTCACCACACAAGACTGAGGTTTCAGTAACCAAATCCTCGACTTTTTTACGACTGTCTCGGATATAGTCTTGTGCTAACAATTCTTCAACTGAGTGCGGATTCATACTGGCGATCTGCATGGCAATTTCACGACAGAGTTTATCGAACTCAAGCGTGTTTGCCACAAAGTCCGTTTCGCAGTGAACCTCAACCATCGCAGCGATTCGTCCGTTGTGAGTATATGTGGCAACTTTCCCACCGCCAGTGGTACGATTGGCACGAACACGGCCACCGCTACGTGATTTCAACAGAACGAGCGCTGGTTCGTAGGCGAAGTCCGAATCGCGGAGAGCATTCAAAGCGTCTCCAATGCCCAAACCAGTTTCTTCACGAAGTTTTCGGACTAACACTGCTCTATTTTGCTCGCTCATAGTTCACCTCCAATGTACTGAATACATTCTCCTTTAAAGTTTATAGAATGCGCAACATAATCGTTGCAGTGCAACAGGCAGGATTCGAACCTGCAACTTTAAATGTAGTCTTTTCCCGAATTCGTTTTACCGACAAAACTAGGTAGACATTTTCGCTCTACCAATTGAGCTACTGTTGCAAATCTTCAAATTCCGTCACCGTGCATGTTTGGTTGGTCGGACTTCACAGGTTTTGTAAACTCTTTGATGATTGCTTCTACCACGACGTACACAATCATACAAAAAATTACACCACCCCAAAATATCAAATCTTTCATATCTTCTCTGGAACTGGTCTAACAATTTCTTGCCTGGTTTTATTTTTATTCGTATATTCAATCTTTACGTCAAAATAAGGACCAGCTGCTTTGATGTCATACGCCCACGGAATATTGTGAACCTCAAACTCAACAGTTGTTTGGTCTTTTGACAAATTTTTCGTTATAGACTGTGCGGCAAGTCCGCCATCTATAATGGTGACTATCAAAACCCCATCACCAGTTCGTTTCGCACTAGGCTTGGGGATATGAATGCGATACTTTGTCATACGCCTGTTTGGGAAATCAGTTTATCAAGTTCATCTTCTTTGCCCCCAGCAAATCTTGGGGCAATCAATGTCTCCCCATCAAAAATAGAGAAAGACATTTCGTACCGATCAGATGGCTTGTAGTTCTTGTCTAGTGTAAATACAACATTGCCACCATTGCTGCGAGAAAGAACGTATTGGGCAACTACTCCAGATAGCATTGTCGCACGATCAGCAAAAGGAAGCAAACTATATTTGCCTTTTCCTTGAATTCTCAAAATGAATTGATTCATTTCTCCCTCCGATCTTATCACAAGTTTACGTTTTTCTGCTAAGTTACGAAATTGAGCGGCTAGTTCAAAATCGCCCATGTCGACCGCAATTTCTTTCTTGCGGGTCAGTTCATCGTAACTGTCTGTGTTAAACTTTAACTCTTCTGCAAGTTGAGCCGAACGACGTTGACCAAAAACCAAAGGTTCTTGTATCACTAACTCGTATGGATCGAAGAAAAACTTCACAATTATTTTCCTAATATACAATTCATTTTCAATGACAAAACTGCAATAAAATCAGAATTAGATATTTACATACCTTTAATCAATCTAGCATTTGAACTCAATGGTATATTTCATTATGAACCAATATATGGTGAATTGAAATTAAATCAAATCCAAAATAATGACACACGAAAATTTCAAGCATGTCTCGAAGCTAAAATTGAGTTGTGCATAATAGATTCAACAAGTATGAAATATTTCAAACCAACAAAAGCTCAATTGTTTCTCGATATTATCACTGGCATTATTGAATCCAAAATATCAAATCACTGAGCTACACCCGCTAATTTTACTTCTTCTTTTTCTTCTTTGTCTCATTGACAATCTTCAAAACAACATTCGGTTTTGGTTTTTCCGGAAGTAATTCCTCCTTACATCTCTTTCCGAATGCCGCCCACAAAATACAGACATTTCCTTGATGAGCAACAGCGTAATTTTTATACTTAACTAACTGAACGTATCCAGCAGCCTTCAGTTTATTGTGTTCTTTTTGTTGATATCCAGACGTAACACAAATATTAATTGCAGGATGAATTAATGATTTGAGTCTCTTAACATCACAATTGTTCAGTGATATTATCTCTTTGACAGAACATCCCATTTGCGAACCAACACTCGTTTCGTACATTGTTACCTCACTTTATAAACAAGCACGTTAGGATTTTCTTCACGCCAATGCCTTCGTTGCCTTCGACTGAGATGAGAATAATTATCTTTCAACAAAATCGGCAATATTTTCGCCCACCGAGATTCTGTCATGTCAGACTTGACACCATTACATTTATTGCACGAAAGAACAAGATTTTTTATGTCGTTTTTACCACCAAGAGATACTGCCACAACATGATCTAATGTTGCCGTAGTTTCATTCACTTTGATTTTACAATACGTACAATACGGATTGTTTTTCAATAATTCTTGCCGATATTTCCTATCATGAGCATTACTCATTCTAAAATCCAAATCAGGAACAGGCGAGTCGCACGCCTTATCTCTAGTTTCCAATACTAGCGGATTACTGTCTTCCTCGTCCCTGTGACCAAATCAAATCTCATCTGCCTTACTAATAACATCATCCCAATGTTTTGATGTTTTTTCTCCATCCTCGCCAAAACAATTAACGACATACGTAATCTTTTGGCGAAGCGCTTTGTTCTTATGCCATTCTACTTCATACCTTCTTTTGTATGCAAGTTTGTCTTCTCGTTGAGCCATCATTGAAATGAACAAACCAAAACAAACAAAAACTGCAATCGCAATAGTAGTTTCAATCATAACTCATATCCCTTTTAACTATTCTTTTTGCTTATGTACGCTTGTTAGATCGTTCTCTCATCGCCGTAATGTATTCAGACGCTTCTTGCGTTTCCGAAACGTTTTCACGAACTTCTAACAAAACAATTTCTAGATCATTCCACATCGTTCCGACGTATGCTAAATCACTCATAGAGTTGATAGGCACAAATCTGCTATAGGATCGTGTCAATGCATAGGAATCACCTTTGTGTTGAGCCAAATGCCCACTCAAAGCGGTAAGTGTATTCCACACCTTACCTGTTTGATTCCATCTTACGTGAGTCCCACCAGTGCTATACAAACCATCAGACTTACGCCTGAGTTTATATTGTTTATACAAGACTGGTTGTTCTTTAACACCAGCAATCGCTTGTGGAATATCAATTATCTCTATGACTTGATCAGGTAATTCTTTAGTGCAATGAGGACAATTCATAATTACTCCCACGGTACAAATTTATCATATAACCAAAAAAATGGAGCAAATGGCAAAACCAAAATAATACAGACGAGCAAGACAAAACAAACAAAACTCATTATAATTCCATGAACAAAACCATGAAGATATTTTGTCATCATTGCTTCACCATGAAAAAAGTAGAGAACCAGCACAACAACCCTGTAAATGCCACCAACCCACCAATTATTTTGACTCTTTTCCAACCAATATCATTTCGCCACATTTCGGGGAAAACTTGCCATGACAAACTTCCGTGAATGCCCTGAACCAAAATGCACCATTGCATCCATATAAATTTTACAGTTCCAATTATAACAAATGGTAATATTAAGAACAAGATCAACAAATAAATAATCGGCGTCCAAAGTTCAGAAGTTTTCATGGTTTCTCCAAATGCCAGGACAAGGAATTGAACCTTGTATTATCCAAAAACAGACGAGACCGAATTAGACGTTTTTCATTTATCAATGTAGTCCAATTACAATTCTGTTTTTGTACGTTCTACCTTTACCTGACTTGGTAGAAGTCAGAACCAGTAGCAGTTTTGCTGTTGATATTATAGTAGTATTTGGCAAGATTTTCAAACATTTATGCCAACTGTTCAGCACCCTTACGCCACATACCTAAGACAATCATCAATCTCACTCAACTGCGAGTTGAGTTTGCCAAGTTTGCGGCTCAAGTGTTTTCTTGCCTTCTCAGCAGTTTCAGACGTAAACTGAATCAACTTACTCATCGGAACATTGATTTTTTCTTCGCCTTTGTGATCGTAAAAATAACGACACTCAGCAACATTTTTATCGACTTTCTCAATCGTAACACAATCAAAATTCTCAGTCAATGCAAGATCGCCAGCCTTCATGTGGTCCCTTTCATCGCTTTTTTGAGTTTTTCAACAAATCCTTCGTAAATCTCCTGACTTTCACGGTCGCCTGGTTGATTATCGTCATCATAACCATAACCACCGAAATCAAGAACAGCCCCAATCAATTCAATGAGTTCAAGTTCGTCATCCTCAACTTCGATTGTTATTTTCTTTCCCATCATTTTCCTCTAAATCATACACAGTTACATCAAAACCTTCCAACGTTTCAAGAATGATCGGCTCAACTTTGTCCCAGGTAGCTCCTGAAAGCCCACAGCCAATTCTAGGCATGTGTATAGTCATTTCTGGCAAGTGAGGAGAAAGTGTTGCTGCCACTTTTTGCAAACATAATTTTAGAGCATCATATCGAATTGGTGGTCCACTTTTTCCAGTTCTCAAACCGTGTTGTGCAATCATGTTAACAACAACGCAATCATACGTTTTCACGGTTTGAATATTACCTAACTCAAAACTGCCGATTGATAAAATTCGTCCTTTATACCATTTTTTATATGCAATTTCAGGTTGTGACCATCGCTTGGATACAGCCAGCACAAAACCTTTTGCCCAACGTCCAATGTCATTGACGATATGTAAAATCGCGTGTGAACCAGCACCTTGAGGTTTAGTTGCATCACCTTTTACATATTTTATTGGCATGATTATATCTCTTTTTTGAACTTCGCCACTACTTTTCCTAAATGTATAACTTCTATAAGATTATCAATACGTCTAATTATCGAGTCTCCACTTGTTTGAAGACGACCAAAAATATTTTGCACAATGTATGATGAAGTAAAAACAATTTCATCTCGACCATTTACAATAATTGCAGAATCTTTGGTCAATAAATCAAAAGTCCATATTTCACCTGACTTCAACCTGATTATACCATCTATCATATTATCCCCAAATAGGATTTGAACCATCAACCTAATCGCCCAATAATTTCATCGCAATTGTCCAAGGATGTTCATCTTTGTAAAACCATGCATCATTAATGTCTTTTTTGAATCTCATATATTTGGCACCATTTCTGTATTTCATTATAATACATTTGCCAAATTTACCATGATCAAATACTGTCCCGACCTTCATTTCTTTCAATTCAGCAACAGTGTAGATGCGATATTCACTCATGTCATGTCCGATTTTAAAGGTTATTTTGTCCACCTTCATTTGCCCATTCATCTACACCGACCTCAATCTCAGCCCTGACCTGTGGTTTCTCAAATCTTCTCACACAAAACCTACATCGATAACACATCTCTTCAAAATGAGTATTGTCATCATAAATGTATGTGTGTTCATGTTTGCACATGAACTGGAATTTGTAATACTTCTGTCGGTTTTGGAAATATGCTATACCAAAATCGCCACACAAAATTAACCCATCTCCCATAGATGATTTTGTCAATATGGATAATTTCATGGTAAACTCTAGGACGACGAAGAATGAATCAAGACATAAGACAACAATCTACAATGCTTACCCCTTTGATCGGAGAGCAGTTCGTTTTGTTGAATCTAACGATATTAAGGCTATCGTCTGCCTTGTCGGACGCTCACGGGCTAATGCCATAAACGCGCTACGTTTATCCGACGTTAGGAGGTAATGTAGTCCCAAATTCCATTCGTCCAAAGGGTGTACGACGAAAGTCGAATTCGCTCTAGAAACTTCACAAATTTCCGTGCTAACCGTTACACTACGTACACCATCTATTTGCTAAAACTCAATAACCAACTGCCTGTGACTGACATCATAACATATATTGAAATCACTGTCAACATCGCTACGTCATCATAACGAAAATGAAATATACTGGCAAGAGTTGCCACAATCAACATTATACTGGTCAAGGAACTGAGTAGTAAAAATCCCAACCAGCCAGGACGATCTGTTGATAACAAATGACGTCCTACAAGTGACCAAATAAAACATACAACTACGCCTGGGTAGTAAATAAAGAACTTGAGAAGTTCTTCAAAATTCTCTTCCCACTTGCTCTTGATCATAATGATCTCCAAAAGCGAGTTCGACGAGATTCGAACTCGCAATCCCCTCCTCGACAGGGAGGTGCGTTAGCCAATTACGCTACGAAATCATAAAATTAACCCACTAGCGGTTTGGGCTTATCTCTACCGCAGGTCAGAGTAGATGCACTATCTTGGTTTCACTGTCCAATATACTTTTGTCTCTAGAAAGCCTCATAGAATCCATTCTATGGGAGACGGACGCATATTGTAACTCCACCAAGTTCTTCGTTTGTGTAATGCCACTTATTATCACCGCAAAACCACTGCTTGCCAGTGCGCGACGCCTAAATATCAACCACCACAAATATCAAAAGATGTATGATCCAAAGTTCTCTTCAGTCTTGGCAACGTATTTCTCAGTTTCTCTGTTCCCCAAACCCAACCAATATTGTTCATTTGAACATATCCATTGGCACGAAGACTATGAAGCATGTTTTTGTCGTAAATAAAAACACTTCCATTTGTCCCATTCACTTCCAAAAGACGTTCAAACAAATCAATGTCGTCTTCAGTAACTTCCATAGCGCCAAGAAATGCGTACATTACGCTCTCCGGTTAGAACCGTAAATCGCCTCAATCTTTTTGGTCTTATCGTCAAGACTTTCATCAGATGTTAATATATTGTTTATTACATGCTTGCGGAAAGCAGCTTCGCTCAGTTCCGTAACACCAGTCTCTTTCATGTAATTCAGACGATATTTTGCATGAATGTATTCTGTCTCTGCCTTGTTGAATTGCTTTTCAGCATCTTCCAAGCGATAAGGTACAGCCTGAAGATCAACCTCATAGAAACTCATCTGGTTTTCGTGAACCTGGACAAACATTCCGTTGTAACTACGCACAGTCATTATGGTATTTAATGGAACGCCATGTCCACTCGACAAACCAACAATCTTGACTCGTTCACCTTCGCGAAAAATTCCACTCATTATTTCACCATTGTATATTGAATCGTGTTCGTAACTACCATCACCGTAACCGCCATCATCATAATGCCCAGGAAGATGATCTTCCATAGCAGGCATTCGATCATCTAAATCTTCTTCGTCATCATCAGAATCATAAAATGGATCATCATCATAAGGTTCAGTCATTGTTTTTCCTTTTATGATAAAGTTTATAAGAGGCAGCAAGCTCACAGAGAGGGAATCGAACCCCCATTAGCCAAGTTAACAGCTTGGTGCATTACCGTTATGCTACCTGTGAATCAATCATCAAATTGAACTAAATACTCGCCCTTTTTCAACAACCCATCCTCACACAATCCAGAAACAAGTGCCTCTAGTTGTCCGTGCCGATCATCATTCTCGCCTTTAGCAAATGTCTCAACTAATTCATCATAATCTTCATAATGCTTAGTTACTTCCAACTCCATGCTCTTCTGACCTTCCATGAAAGTTGGAATATTAAACTTGCGACCATACTTTTTCTCAATCATTCGATCTAACTCACAAGCGTCAATACGTTTCATGTCATTTTCCCTTTGGAACATACCAAAACGAAATTCTGCGAGTTTCGTTTGATTGTGCATTCTGCTCACCTGCCAAGTGGATCAATACAGCACCAAGGAATTTCGTCGAATCTTCAAATCCAACTCCAACTAATTCTTCTTTCATTCGAATTACAAATGTTTGTTTGTCAATGGTCATTTGATTACTAATTATTTCTATTTTTGGTGTATGCGACACAACACTATTATCTAATACAGCCCACCACGCACCACCAGAATTATGGAAATCCATCTCAATTCTAGCTTCTCTCACATCACCAGCAAAATCAAACTGCTCTGTATGTTGAACATTTGAAATAACCACAACACTTTTTACAGTCTTTTTTTCGTGTTTGTCAGCCAACTTTGTGTCTAATAGCTTGTCTACCCAAACTTTATTCAATGGACGGTTAATTTCGTAGATAGTCAAAATCGTTTCGTCCGACTCTGGACGGTCTTCACCCGTTGAACTGTATTTGACATTAGTCAAACCAGAAATCATATTTTTTACACCAGAAATAATTTGTGTTTCGTTCACAAAATGATCGTGGTATCTAACATTCAGACTGTCAAGTACCCACGACCCTAAAGGGTCGGGGCTTGGCATTCCAAATTTCGTGTTGGACCGAACCGTGTCCGGCGTTTCACGCCGGACAACACGGTACTTGAAAACAAGTACGACGGACGCCAATAGGTTGCTTGACTGCAACCCAATACTATTATAGTATGCAACAATTACGTTTGCAATATTTTGTCCTATGGGCAGTGTAGCATCTACGATGTAGAGGCTTCCGCCGCCCTTCCCGGTGAATAGTTGCTGTGTATAACATTTGAATTCCAGTATAACAAATACGTCTAATTCAGTAAAGTCCGTTTTTGTCTAAAAAGCGTCTTTAATTTGAAATCCTACAAGCTGGGGAGACAGGAATCGAACCTGTGACATTCTCGTTCAAAGCGAGACAAGAGTACCAGCACCCAATCCTCCCCAATAGTACGCATAGGTGGACTTGAACCACCGTCCTCAATTTTATCAGAATTGCGATCTGCCTCTGATCTATATGCGTGTAAACCTAATCATCAATTCTATTCTCGCCAAGTTGTTCTCGATGCATCCACCATTTGTCATCTTTTTTACTGTTAATCCAATATCCAGACTGATCACCAAAAAGTCTTTTACACTCTGTTAATGCAGTCTTGTGTGATGGAAATAACGACATTTCAGAGAAATTAGATGACCATTCATTAGTAGTCTTATTCCAATATACCCATCCACCAAAACCAGTAGAAGAAATGTACCAAACTGGAGGATAATCTTTATATGTTTCCATCAATCTCCTCAATAACTACATCTCTCCAACCATCGTTGTGACTTCTAAGTTCTTCAAGAAGAGTTTTCTTAGCCTTCAATGGAACAAACCGCCCCCATCTGCAACATTCACACGTTTTTGCCGCCCGGAAGCCCCTACATCGCTAGATGCAAGCCAGTCAAGCGACCGAGCGGAGCGAGGGAGACGACTGGCTTGCCCTTTAGGGTCGGGGAGGAAGGGCGGTTGGCTAAAGATCGACTCAAAAACTTCCTCAAAATAACCTCTTGGTGAAGAATTTTCAATAGCAGAACACTATGTAAGTATGTGAAGACCATTGCCAAAATGCACTTACTGACAGATGAAATCGGCTCAAAGAGGCTACTCGCCACTATGGAAGCGTTCAACGCCGCCTGTGACGAGATTGCCGAAACCTGCTTCGCACAGCAATCTGCAAGCAAGTACACGATACAAACTCTGGTCTACCACACCATCCGTGAGAAGTACGGTTTGTCTGCACAACTGTGCATCCGTGCCATCGCCAAAACTTGCGAAGCATACAAGTTGAACAAGAAGGTACAACCTAAGTTCAAGAAGCATGGGAGTATTACATACGACTCCCGCATCTTGACGTTCAAGGGACTGCATTCGGAGTTTCCTCAAGTATCGCTGACCACATTGGACGGCAGAAGAACCTTCAACCTCAAGATCGCTGCATATTTTGCAGGACGAACTAATCGAGTTCAAGGACAAGTGGACTTAGTGTATCGAGACGACAAGTTCTTCTTGTACGCTACTTGCGACATGCCAGAAGAAACTCCACTCGAACCGGATGACGTTCTTGGGATTGATCTCGGCGTCAAGAACATTGCTGTAGATAACACTGGAACTACGTTCTCCAATGAGAAGGTCGAGGCGGTCAGGAAGCGTGTTCATAAGCATCGTGCATCATTGCAAAGCAAAGGAACGAAGTCAGCGAAGCGAAGGTTGAAGAAAGTATCACGCAAGGAAAGTCGGTTCAGGGCTGACACTAATCATTGTGTGAGCAAGTATCTCGTTGCGAAAGCCAAAGACACTGGTTGTGCGATAGCATTAGAAGACCTAACGCATATCAACCAGAGAACGGTTGTTCGGAAAAAGCAACGAGCAGAGAGGTTGAGTTGGGCGTTCTACCAACTCCGCAGTTTCATTACTTATAAGGCTCGGTTGGCTGGTGTTTCGGTTGTTTTGATTGATCCCGCTTATACTTCGCAAAGATGTAACAAGTGTGGTCATACTGAGAAGGCAAACCGCAACAGTCAAGCAGAGTTTTGTTGCAAGTCGTGTGGTCATGTAGATCATGCTGACTGTAATGGTGCGAAGAACATTCGGGATAAAGGGCTGTTGTCAATCAGCCTGTTGGCGTCCGCTAAGAAACTGTTAAAAGTTGCTTAGAATTGGAATGCCAAGCCCCGCCCCTTTAGGGGCGTGGGTAATTGACAATTGATGTTCTTGCCTGCTTCTTTGATCCTCTTGACCATAGCACAAATTGCTTCCAAATCAGCAATGCTGTAAATTCCATTCAATGATAAAGTCACATCGTCAACGGACGAATCTTCGTGAATATCAACTGTTTCTGAGATGACTCTATTGTTGCGAGTTATATCTGTCGTTCGCAAATGCTGAACAAAACTGAACGGACCAAAATCATCATCATTTGAATTTTTAGGAACTCGACCATTAACACAACATGAACACGGTTCCCGAGTGTATTTCAGATTGTGATAATTGAATTTATACGTAGTTCCCTTACATGACAAACATCTTCGCGTTTCCATTAAATCCTAAATATTCCATATAAAATTTAGACTACATATTTTGGTAATAATGCATCTGGTATCCATAGTTCAGTAGAATTATGTGTTGCACGTGGTGCCAATGCAACAACGGCAGAATCAAATTGACAAAGTGCCATATACAATGATTGCGTTACCTTCATGCCACTTTTTGGAATTACAGCATGAAGAATGATCTTGCCAAGAACACCATTGTAATTGATCGGTGTGTTGGTTGGATACTTCTTAAAAAAAGCATCAAACCCAATATTTGTAGTCCAATAATTAATTTTTAACATACAATTCTAAACGGTCCTCTTACACCTGAATTAAGTTTTTCGGTTATCTGCATTGCCTTGAGAATCCTTTGTTCTGGCTCTAGATGATTCAAGGCATGCATTGCGCCAAGAGCCAGTACGCCACCACACCCAATTGCTGCAATGTTGTCAACGGTTTGACCAACTTGAAAGTCACTGGCGATTTCGTAAAGTTGACCACGATATCCTATCAGAAAGTGACCACCAGATTCAACGTCATTACTTTTATTCATATACCCACCATCCTTCATACAAGTCCTAACGGCAGGTACAAACAATGTCACCATGTACTTCATTGGGTCCATGTCAGCAGGATGCTCTGGTGGGGTCAACATATAATGAAGCAGTTGTCCCATTCTGAAACTAGACGTGAATCCGATTGTGAAGTGTCCATATCAGTACGTATTTGTATGTTGTTGCCAGAAACACCCGCGCTATCACCGCCAATGAACACCTTGCCATTACCATCAGCGAATCCAATGATACAAGTCATTTTGTTGTCTCGTAATGGAAAATTAAACAGTACCCCATAAGAGAGTCGAACTCTTTTTTTCAGATTGAGAACCTGACGTCCTAAAGCCGGTAGACGAATGAGGCAAATAAAACCAAGTTGTCAAAGAACACCATCTACAAGATGGTAAAGTTGCGGATGTTGGAATCGAACCAACGTTCTTGCCTTATGAGGGCAGGCTGGAACCACCTCCAGTCTAATCCGCAATAGTGCCGGTGCCAGGAATTGAACCTAACCTTCACTGCGCATTGTGCGTGCAACCATCACACTTCACCGGCGTATAAACTTTATACTTCTGTACCGTACTCAATCTTAGGCAACGGTCTTGGTTGCGCTTCCGCTTGAGGCAAATCCCGAAGGCTATTTTTCATCTGATCACCACACTTGATGTACGGCCAATCACGTTCCTGCATTTGATCCGATTTATCCACAAGCAATTGACCATGTTCCGAAACATATTTCACCATGCAGTCAACACAACAAAAATTCAGGTTGATTTCCTTATTGTGTTGGTGGTTGCAAGACACACACATATCCCAAGTCATTATCTTGACAGTAGACATTGCCTTGCCGACTGGTGTGTTTGCTGAACCACACTGGCGACAATAAATGATCTGCATCATATGTGAATCTCGAACCGCATTTGCGGTACTCGTTTACGGTTAATGCCACGACCAACTTCCAATCTCAACAGTCCTGACGCCTTTTCAACATGCGCTTGTGCAATGTCATGATCGCCAATGGTATTCATTATCACCAACAGTTGCGTGCTGTCTGGCGCAGGAATCACATTTGCGACGTAAATTTCTTGCAACACTTCATAAGATAGCCCGCCCATTGTCAAGTTCAGAATATCCTTGACCTGAGCGCAAAGTTGCAGTGCTTTACGATTTGCAATGTTACTTGCAAATTCATCCTTGTCATAGCGTGGGTCTTTCCCATCACCTTCACGTATATCGCCTGGAAAAACTCCACCTTTGACTGGTCTTTTATCAAACTGAGTCTTGAACTTTCGCATTCATCAACCTTTGAGTAAATCAATACTGTTAGAACCTAATTTCACCATATGTTGTGCCGAAGTCAACTGCATTACTTTCGTGGCACTGTAAGTATTAATTTGTTGAGATTCTGCTTCTTTTTGTGTTGAGAAATTCAATGCTTTGCGTGGGTTAGTCGTCCACGTTTCATTATACAATCCATTCCAAAAAAGCCGCTCGCCTGTTGTCATATGGTTTTGGCAACGCATCAATATCCACATTAATTACACTTTTCCTCCAAAAGTGTTCCATCTAATCTTCGCATGAATTCCCATAAAACGTATCCATCTTCGTCTTCAACATAAATACAATTATCTGTTTCTTTTGCAAATCCACGAGCAAGAGTAATTGCCTTTTGAAGATCGTCGGTACAATCCAACGTATCTTCTGTTCTTTCATCGGTTATCGAATATTGCATAATAATACCTCTTAGAGAGTGCGGCTGGAATTGCACCAGCGATTGTCAAGGTTGCAGCTTGAAGCATTTCTTCTTTGCTACGCACTCAGCGTCGGGTGCCCAAGCCTGATTTGCCTCTTGGTACAGTTTGCCAACAAACACTGGCATTTGATGATCCGTGTTTTGTTGTCCGAGTACCCCGTAAGAGAGTCGAACTCTTTTTGCTCACTTGAAAGGCGAGCGTCCTAATCCGGTAGACGAACGGGGCATTTTAAACTTTAATCTCCAACTTCCTTGATTCCTTCGTTGAAAGGATTTCCTTTGCCTTCTGGCACCAACATTACTTTGCAACACGCAGGACAACGATCCAGTCCCATTCTTGAGAAAATACCTGGCATTTGCAAAAATCCTTCTTGTTCGCAAACTGTCATACCTTTGCCAGCGACTTTGTCACCGTATTCTTCGTGCCAAGACATTTTGGCAACTCGATGAAGGATATTCCAGTCATCAAAAACCAACCATCGACTTCGCCAATAATTTTTATCAATATCGAGTGGTCGCATTAGTATATCCAGTGAAAAACCCTACTCAATAGCATCTCTGAGTAGGGTCCGAATAGTTTACGGCTCAGAGTTTTTAGTCTCCGAAACCGAGTATAGGTTAGGGAGGTTTAGTTGCTTCCTTCATTGGCAATATCATTACAGACTGTATCAGGTTTGCCCTGTACAGGTTGTGGTTGCCATTGATGGAACATAATAGTCATTGTATTTTAGTGATCTCCCCTGAGGCTTATGCCTTACACGTATATATTAGCACATCCACGTTTTTTTGCAATAGCAAGATAAAAAAATTATTTTCCTAAATCAAATCCGAGGTCTTTCAATTCCTGAATCTGATGCTTGTAGAACTTCGCATGTTTATCAGCGACGATGCTTTTCAACATCTTCATTGCTACTTTTGCGCCTTGTTTTCCGTTTTGTGCGCACTTAATGTAAAGATCGATCAACTTATCATTTGTATCCATTAGTGCGCTAACTTCTTTATGAGAATTACATTCTTCTATGATTTCTAGCGCGTCCGCCCATCCGAAAGGTTGTGGATTTGTAGCGAGGATTTTTTGAACACAAACCAGTGAACCACGTGGTTCATAACGTAAACCCAACGTTTTGTTCTTTTTTTCGCCGTAAAGTGTTATGCAGATGCAAAGCATTTTTGATTGTCCTTGCTAGGAATTGCACAAGTATAACTTTTAGAAAAATCTTGTCAACGTCTATTGTTATTTATCGATAATTTGCTATTATCTACGTGTCGTCGGCTAACACTCGCCTGATTCGACAAACAAAAACCATGCGAACGCCTTCACCTTTGGCGGTCCCAGAGTTCTTAGAACCCCATTCTGTTTCGTGCGACTCAAGTTATGCCAGTCCTAAACCAAAGGGACAAATTCACTTAGTGAATGAGGATTGGCGTTAGTAGGTCATAACAAGTGTAATTTTCATGTACTTAAATTGACTTTAAACGTATTAAGCTTTAATTCAGCTTAACCCTTATTGTCCCACAGGGGTTCTTTCGAATAAACTGAATGTCATTATTTTGCTATTGATAGAAGTGTTTTTATTCACTCGTTTTTGCCGCCCGGAAGCCCCTACATCGCTAGATGCAAGCCAGTCAAGCGACCGAGCGGAGCGAGGGAGACGACTGGCTTGCCCTTTAGGGTCGGGGAGGAAGGGCGGTTGGCTAAAGATCGACTCAAAAACTTCCTCAAAATAACCTCTTGGTGAAGAATTTTCAATAGCAGAACACTATGTAAGTATGTGAAGACCATTGCCAAAATGCACTTGATCGCAGACGAAATCGGCTCAAAGAGGCTGCTCGCTACAATGGAAGCGTTCAACGCCGCCTGTAACGAGATTGCCGAAACCTGTTTCGCTCAACAATCTGCCAGCAAGTACATGATACAAACTCTGGTCTACCACACCATCCGTGAGAAGTACGGTTTGTCTGCCCAACTTTGCATTCGAGCCATCGCTAAAACTTGCGAAGCCTTTAAGTTGAACAAGAAGGTGCAACCCAAGTTCAAGAAGCACGGCAGTATCACTTATGATGCTCGTATCCTGACGTTCAAGGGATTGCATTCGGAGTTTCCTCAAGTATCGCTGACCACATTGGACGGCAGAAGAACCTTCAACCTCAAGATCGCTGCATATTTTGCAGGACGAACTAATCGAGTTCAAGGACAAGTGGACTTAGTGTATCGAGACGACAAGTTCTTCTTGTACGCTACTTGCGACATGCCAGAAGAAACTCCACTCGAACCGGATGACGTTCTTGGGATTGATCTCGGCGTCAAGAACATTGCTGTAGATAACACTGGAACTACGTTCTCCAATGAGAAGGTCGAGGCGGTCAGGAAGCGTGTTCATAAGCATCGTGCATCATTGCAAAGCAAAGGAACGAAGTCAGCGAAGCGAAGGTTGAAGAAAGTATCACGCAAGGAAAGTCGGTTCAGGGCTGACACTAATCATTGTGTGAGCAAGTATCTCGTTGCGAAAGCCAAAGACACTGGTTGTGCGATAGCATTAGAAGACCTAACGCATATCAACCAGAGAACGGTTGTTCGGAAAAAGCAACGAGCAGAGAGGTTGAGTTGGGCGTTCTACCAACTCCGCAGTTTCATTACATACAAGGCAAAACTTGCTGGTGTTACGGTTGTCTTGATTGATCCACGTTACACTTCGCAAAGGTGCAACAAGTGTGGTCATACTGAGAAAGCAAACCGCAATAGTCAAGCAGAGTTTTGTTGCAAGTCGTGTGGACATGTGGATCATGCGGACTGTAATGGTGCAAAGAACATTCGGGAGAAAGGGCTGTTGTCAATCAGCCTGTTGGCGTCCGCTAAGAAACTGTTAAAAGTTGCTTAGAATTGGAATGCCAAGCCCCGCCCCTTTAGGGGCGTGGGTAATTGACTAAATTGGATGAACTATGAAAAGAATGTTATTTCTGATGGTATCGTTTGTTGCTGGTCTTTTTGTTGGCTGGTGTATCCCTCATCATCCCAAGGCAAAGCCAGATATGTCTGAGCATTATTACAAGGCTAAAGCTAAGGAAAATGCTTATCAAAAGGCGTTGAAACAAAGCAAAGAAACAGGTCAATCAATTTTCCTTTATTTTACTAAAGACTGTAGTGAATGCGATCAGATGAAGGAAACCATGAAGAATGATGAGATCAAGGACAGGCTGTCAAAGTTTATTTGGGTGGAGGTAGACAGTAAAAAGACGGGTTTGTTGGAGAAGTGGAGCGTTGATGGTTATCCGACGTGTATAATAATTAACTCGAAAGAACAACCACTCAAAAGAAAGAATGGTGTTTTGAACGTGGATGATTTCATTGAATGGATTGGTAATTTTTAACTATCAACAATCGCATTGAATTCCTTTTCGGTTTCTTCTTTGCGTTCTGGATATTCTTCGTCCATTAATACTTTTTGCTTGATGAGTTTGCGAATGTATTTTCTGCGTTTGTCGTCATTATCTGTATACCAATGGGTCAGCATATTGACAAGATAATCCCATTCTTTTTCAGGTCGGCTAAACCCGCTTTTGTTCATTAGCGTATCAAATCGTCCCATGTCATCTGTTGGATCATCTTTATGACTAATTTTTGCCATCTTGCCTAAATCAAAATGGTACATATGACCATTCCATAATCCAACTTGTATTTCATCGTTTATGGAATATCCAGCCGCATGAATTGCTTCTATTGAGGCTTTAACTTCTTTCAATTCTGGTTTGGTATATGTTTGTTTGATTTCTACTTTTGGTCTGACCATGAATGCTTTATCGCCAATTATTTTGACGTAAGTGGGTAGAATGCCTGGAACACCTTCTTTTCGGAGTTGTTCGGTCATTTTGGCGTTCATAAAGATCATTTTGGCGGCAGTAGACGGGGTTGCGTTGTGCAGTAGAATCTGGATGAAACGGGACAGTTGTAGAGATTTTGACAATCATTTCGCCTGCATCGTAGACAACTCCATCGTCACCTTTGCCCAAGTATGTTGCTTCTCCGTTGAGAACTTTATTGATCCAGGGATCATCTGATTTGCCACGCACTTCAACTTTGCCGCTCAGGTCGTTGATGAAGTGTTTGACGGAGGCACGAGTCATTTTGAATGGATTCCCGCCAGCCATATCATCTTTGATGTCTGGTGGTGGATTTGTTTTGGTAATTCTTCTTAGAATAACAGAGTCGCCTTTAATGTTTATAATCTGAACGTGGAATGGGGATCGTCCTGCTTGTCCTGGTATATCGAATATTTTGCCGATTTGTAGGTCAAGATCGGATTCCGAAAGTAACCAATTCTTGAATTGCATGAGGTATATACCGATATGAATTTCAGATTTTGGTTAGAAAGTCAGTTCTCTTCCACGTCATATTTGCTGTTGAGGGCATTTTTTGATGGACAAGATAATCTATTCACGTTGCAGGATGCGTTTCTTGATCAAGGTCAAGACGGATTAGGCAAACTTGTAAAGACGGCAATGGAATTTCCTGGTGGAAAGATTACGGATCGTTCAAAGATTATTGAGTTCAATAAGATTTTCAGGCAAGAAGCACGTGGTATCAAAAGAGAGTTCAATCCACAAAAGTGGAGAGTGGATGATGCAACTTTTCAGAAGTATGGTTTTGTTGCCACGATAAGTGAAAATGGCACTGTTGAGACACGCAATGGTGGTGCGCAGTGGAGATACAATGAAATTACGTATTTGTTACATCACCCTGGAAAAAGCGCAGTTTTATACAAAACCTGGAGCATGCCAGATCAAATTGAATTGCAAAAATTAGCTGACAACGGTGTTTCTGTGTGGCCTTTAGGAGATTATTCATCAACAGATGAAATAGTTAGCTCGGGTATGCCAGTTGGGTTTGGTGGAAGTAGAATTACGCCAGCTACTTATAATCGAAAAATAGCTGCGAGTGAGTGTCCGCAAGGAATGCTTTGGAGAGCATTTTTCACAATTCTTGCTAAATATGGTTCTCCGGACTTGGTGAAATTAATATGAAAAAATTCGCAGAATATGTAATAATTAAAGACCAACAGCAAATCGACGAAATTAATCTTCGTAAAATGGGTCAAAATGTTGTTGCAGGAGCGACAATGGCATTAAGTGGACTTGGTGGAAGTTCTGCTCACGCTGCTGATCCTGCTGCGCCTGCGCCAATGGTTAGCAAGAATGTTGCGAGTTTTCCTGAGATTAATAGAAACGCTGTAAATTTTATGAAAGCAGAAGATAAAAACGCGGTATCGTTTACGCTTTCAGTTCCAAAAGAAGGTCGATATGATTTCATGTGGAGAGAACTTGATCAAGCAAATAAAAATCTAAAAAGTCAAATAGAATCTGCCACTGGAAATAAAGTACAAGGTAAAGCTCAGTACATAAAAGTCAATGGGGTGACTTTACGAGAAGGTGAAGTTATTACCAAAAAAACAATGTTTAAATATGTGGATACAGTCCAACCAGATAAAAATGGAATGTACACTTTGACATTCACTTATCACATGAGTTATAGTGACAAAAATGGCAAGCCGGTGGATATTGATCAAATTTTAAGTAAATAAACTTGCAAAAAAATGACGTGTGTGGTATATTTATACGTATGAACGCCACCTTTAGCCAGAGTTTGTATTCCTTTTCGTCACGATTTAGTGCCGCAAGGTATTCGTCTGGTTGTAGGTAGTCCAAGATAAGTGGATGTAAACCTCACCAGAATATTCTGGTGAGGTTTTTTTGTTTGATATGGAATCGAGTCGAATAGTGGCTTGTCGAGACAATTTGCTAAATTGTTCCGGATAAATCCGGTGCGGGATCGTCACCCGCCGTTTCCGCTTGGAAGTTAGACAGATGTTGATTTGCTGTACCTGTCTGGAAAGCAGGACTGGGATTTCCCAGCGAGAGTTTGATTCTCTCAGCTTCCGTTTTTGGGTGAATAGATTAATCGGCAAAGGCAATAAGGGTAAACGTTATAAACGTTAAGCCGGTACGCAATATGGGTTCAAATCCCATTTCATCCACTGAAAGGTTTATTATGTCTAAAAAGAATTATTATCGACAATGTCGTTTGAGGAAAGAAAGTTATCTCGATCAGGTTAGTTGGATACCAGAACAATTTGCCGTAGTAAACAAGATTGTTAAACTTCGCAATGAGGGCGAGGCGTGGGACGATGGATGGAAAGTGACAGGCGTTGGCAACACACGTTTGTCGGAACTTCCTCATGCAGAAGGTTTGATTCGCAGTCATCGAAAGGCGACTGGTGATTCGCTACCGAAGTGAAAAATTGGAAAATAAATTCGTCAAGTGGCGGACTTGGTTTTGAAAACCAAAGGCACCGACTTGTACGTTGAATTGTGATAGGATAGATTAAATGGGTAGGTGGCAGAGCGGCAATTGCGCCAGACTGTAAATCTGGTCTCTTCGGAGTTCGGGGGTTCAAGTCCCTCCCTTCCCACTAGACAGAGAATGACTGAAGGAATTACATCTTGAAAATGTGCTTTGTTTCTTCAAATTTTGTCTCTGTCTTTAAACTTTATTCGCTGACCCTCAGATAATGAAAAATCGTCATGTTTGAAAACAGCAAAGAGCAAAGAAGTGAAGGTCGTAATGTTTGTGATGTAGATTTTGTATGTCACGTCATTTCGAGTTGCGAGCGTTGGTTTGGTCGCGCGTTAGATGTTTCTGACAATGGCATCGGTCTCACCATTCAGAGAAAATTTGAGTGTGGCACAAAGTTGGTTATAAGTATTACCAACGGTCCAACACTAATTGCAGAAGTTATGAGGAACGCTCATACTGATGATGGGTATTATTGGATTCATGGATGTAAAATTTTATCCATGGCAAAAACCATTGGTCGTAAAATTCACGAATTAGAATCTAAAATTCAGAAAGTAATAGATCGTCAAGACAAGTCTGGTGTGGCATTAGCTTGTGCGTCAATAACCAGAGATGAATTGAAAAAAACTATTGCTGATTTCAAGAATTGGCAGAGCAAGGTAAACGTCTGTCTTTAAACTTTAGCATTGACATTTGTCAATGAGATTGGAATGTTTTTAGTGACTACACCTCCGCTTATGGAGGACCAGCATATGGATGCGCTAGATTTATCTAGAGAGAGGTTCGATTCCTCGGTTTATTGGTCACTTTTAGTTTTGTCTTTTCTCCCCATTGAAAAGTGGGGCTAATTAGCCGTGTTGGTGTAATTTGGTTGCACGTTTGGTTGAAGCCCAGAAGGTTTCGGTTCGATTCCGAGAGACGGCACTATATGTTTCTTTATACGATTCTGATGAACGATATGATAATAGCATTCATGCTATTGATGATCATATTGTCGTTATTTGCAATCTTCAGTTGTGGCAAACCAAGTAATGAAAAAGAAAAATAAGCCTAAACAACACACACTAGATAGTATGGTATCTTGCGAGGAATGTGGTAAACTGGTTCATCGTAAGGATGCTACGGTTTACGAACCATTCAACGAAGAAATCTATAACGAAAAAATACCCAAGAGATTGTGCCCTGAGTGCGCTTGGGAAAGTAATTTGGATGTGTGATTATGGCAAATCGTGTTACAGCACAAGTTGGTCAAATTCCAGTTATCATTGTGGCACCACATGGCCATAAAGACAATGATTTCAACACTGATATCATTGCAGATGTAATTGCAAGTGAACTCAAAGCATATTCTCTAATCAACGTTGGATGGGCAAGAGGCGCAAAAGCTATTTTGGGTGAGAGTGTAGCTAACCTCAATGACCTTCAGCACTGCAAGCTAGGTCCGGTTAGAGAAGAGTTTTTGAATCCGCTCATTGAAATGAAGGATGAGTGCATTGCAAAACATGATCGATGTCACATCTTTCTCATTCATGGGATGCACAGTAATGTTCGTGTTACACACAAAGACAATTTGGACATTGTGATGGGTTACGGGCAGGGTGATCCGCCCAATTACACTTGTCCTTTAGTGTATAAAAATGCTTTGGTTTATCGGCTCAGGGAAGAGTGTTTTAATGTTTATCAGGCGAAATCCGGTGGTCGGTTTGCTGCGTGGCGTAAGGACAATCTCAATCAATTGTTCCGTCAGCATCATTTGGATCAACGTGTGAACAGTACGCAATTCGAGATTATCAATGAGTTGAGGAGCGATGCGGAAGAGGCGGTCAAAGTGGGTTTGAGAATGACTAGGGCATTGGATAAGTTCTTGCATCAGAAAACTTCGTACAACAAAAATATTTTCATCAAGGAATGCTAAGACACATCTTGTGTTTGTAAATCAAAAATGTATGATTAGGAAGTAAAACATGACTAGGGATATTGGAGTAGGTGTTTGCCTGCTCATTGTAAAAGAGAAGAAACTGTTAGTTGCTGAACGGATTGGCGACACAGGTAAGGGTTGTTTGGCGGTTCCAGGTGGAGTTCAGGAAAAAAGTGAGACTTGGGAAAGAACGGGCTTGCGTGAGTTGAGCGAGGAAGCAGGTTACGGTATAAAGGTTATAATTCGTCCGGCAAACTGGCCTAGTGTACGCAGTGAAAGCAACGTTCCATTGTTCGTGACGAACAATGTTCTTAGTAATGGCAGTCATTGGATCACGGTCTGGTTGAGGGCAGAATGGTCATCGGGAGAGCCTTTCAATTCAGAACCGACGAAGAAGAAAGAATGGGTTTGGATGACTTTGGATGAGATCACGGAAGATGCGAGAATGAGAGCAGGGAAGATGGCTTGGATGGGTGGGGATTTTCACGATGCGTTGCATTGGCTTCCACTTCCGGAACTTCATAAGTTTCGGGACAAACTGACCCTGTAAGGAGAAGATCGTGGCAAAGGAAAAAGTAGTCGAGTACCCGTTTCCGACCCGATATGGCAGTCATGCCTCGATGGTTGTTTCTGAAGAAACAGAGAAGTTGGGTGATCCAACCGTTTGCGTCTGCAAGGATGAGCATGGGATGTATGTGACTGAGAAAAAGCGTTTGGACGACAGAATGGCTGATCCGAATAGGCATTCTGATACTGAGTGGCGCAGAAACAAGTTCAATGCGATCACGGGATCGGTGATTGAGATTGTGGTTCACCCTGAAGTGGTTGGGGTGTAAACAATAAAGGTGACGTAACCCAATTGGAAGAGGTACTTCGCTCAAAACGAAGATGTTGTGGGTTCGAGTCCCACCGTCACTACTACACTCAGGTTTAATCATGTTTGAAATTGAATATCAGTATTTTCGTCTTCAAGAAAAAGAGCCACTGACCCAGCTGAACAATTTGTTGAAGAAGGGTTGGGAGCCTGTTCGTGAAACGGCATATGCTGGTCCAAGTACAGCATATACGACAGGTACGAGCATGTTGATAGTGTTAAAGCGTCATGTCAAACAATCAGATGTTACTGTTGAGGAAATCCCAGGCGAACTTGACTCTTGTTGTAGAGAAGTAAAGCCTCCAATGGGACCATCTTTCTTCCCTCGTGACGAAGATGACGACACACCAATCTATCCAGGTGTTTAGATGTATTTAGCAACTCGTGGATCACAACGTTTGATCGAGGGAGATGATCTCGACCAAGTTGTAAAACATGCCGAAGAGTACATGGGACAAGGTCTTGGTGACATTATCGTATGGGAAGATGAGAAAACAATCGCGTGTGAAATTGAGGATAATGGAGATGAAAACATCAGTATCCATTATCGGAGATGATTATGTCTGAAATACAATTGTTTGAGTTTTTGAAGAACTCTTTGAGTCTTACCGTGAGTGAAGAGAACAGAGAGTTTTCAGACGGTGCAGGTTATCGCAACATAATGGTTAAACTTTATATCAAAAATCCTTCTGATGGATCAAATTTTGAATTGAGTAATGAGAGTTTTTCCATTCCGGATTGAGGATTGATATGAAGTCTGTAGAGTTTGAATTTGAGATTGGTGGAGATGGTGAAAGCGAGCATATCTTTTTATCACGTGATGAATACAGTCGAATTTTTGGGAAAGAATCTCTGGATGATTATTTGAAATTCAATCCGCGTGGATGTATTCGTTGCGTCGAAGGAATCTTAGAGTATGACACAGAAAATGTTTCTGTGTCATTTGGAATGTTGTATAGATTGCTTAGTAATAAAAAAGGCAAACGAAAAGTGAAATTGGTGGTGGAAGATTAAAGTTTATAATATGATTTATCTTGACAGCACAGTAGAAAATTGTGTAAGTTGTGGGGGCGGAATTGAATCTATTCCGGACGACAACCCGTACTACGAAGAGGCAACGTGTCTCAAGTGCGGCTATAGTTGGATTCAACCAAGACCGCAGGATGATGATTTTTCAAGTTTATTGAAGGAGCGAGCAATGACCAAGACTAAAACGATATTGACTGAAAAGCAGAAGATTGCGATTATCAATTACGTAATGAACTACAGCAAGGGCATTGCGGAGGATGTGGATGAGATGTGGGAGGAAATGACTCAGGACCAAATTGATGAGAATTACGAGTCAGTTGAGAGTGCCGCTGAAGAGTATATTGAAGAACTCAAACGCAAGATGCTGCAAAATCTTTGAGGTTTTGTAATGACCATCAATATTGGTGATGTTGTGGTTGTGATTGGTGGTAAAGACATGGCACAACCAACGTCATATTATTCTCTTTGCGGCAAATGTGGGGTTGTTAGGTGTACGGATGGAATTCGTTTAGGTATTGAGTTCAATGAGTCATTTCCGACAAGTCACAATCTGAGCAATCAAATCCTCAGTTATCGCGTGTGGTTTGTTGATCCTAAACATTTGATGAAAATGTTTCCTGTCAAGGAAGTCATCAAAACGTTCTATGAATTACCATGATAGTGAAAATTACTGTTATCAATAACGCAGTAAGAAATGTTAATCAACCATCAAAAAGTTGTGTGACTATATATAATTACGACGGTAAAGATCACGTTGATAACGACTCCAGCAATAAGCCTTGTTCGAAGACTGTTTGGTTGAAGTATGGATACTCTGGTAATAAGAAGTTACCAGACATAAAATACAATGTGGAGGTATTTGTTAGGAGTGGTAAGGTGTTTAAAATCAAAGCACCAAAAGAGATCAACGTGGCGATTGTCGAGGAGTAAAATTATGCTTCCTTTGGCTGCCCAGATCGATTTGGAACTTCGCAAATATGTTAAATCTGATAAATATAATATTTGGCTAATAACGCCAAATACAGAATTATCGTTTAGGACTCCATCAGAGTTATTTCGCAAGCATCAATTTCAGCCGTTGTGGAATCTTATCTGCCGACTGGAACGGCAAAACACAGACGTTCCAATGGCATCGGCATAGGTATTCCTTTATGAAAGCATATCTGCTAGTATGTAATAGTCGCAATCCATCGTGGGAACTAACCACTGAACACATAAAGGTTATACATGAATTCTTGTTAGCGATTCCTGGCACTCTAGATTCTTGGGACAAAATACCAGATCATGGGTATCGAGGCATCAAGGTAGACATGGACCCATTGGAAACCATGTGGGTTTTTGAAGGGATAGCAGAAATTGTTAGTAATAATGAAGTACGTCGATTTATTGATCTGAATAGAGAATTGGAAAATTGGCTGTTTGGAACGGCATTGAATAAAGTTCCAGACGAAGTGTACAATCATTTATTGACTAGAGAATTCACGAGGCGATAATGATCAAACTTCCAAAATTCATATACACTCCAACTTCTGGGCATTTTGCTACTATGCCAAGAAAAAAAGGCGTAGATATAGTTGACGGAACTGGCATACTTGAATGGCATGGTTGCCGAGAACAATTTCATCGTGCCATATGTCGTAGAGACGAAAAAAGTTTTCTTTTCGTGGCAACAACGGCATCACAAGATTACATCAGAAAATTCATTATTGAATTTGAGTCACGCGCTGGCATTGCCCCAAAAGACCAAATTCAGTTCAAGAAAACAGACAATCCAGTTGTTATGTATGTTGTGGTTAGCAAATGGTGGAGCAAGCAACCCATTCGCCATAGTTTGCTAACGGCTTTGCTACGTTGTGCTGTCCGTTATGATGGGACCAATTTCGTCAGTGCTTTGTATTCCAGAACGTACACAACTGAAACCAAGACTGCTGTTGAGCGATTTCTTTCGGGTCACACGTGGTTTGTTGGCAATGGTGCGCAGTGGCACGCAACGTTTCGTAATTACCGCACGCCAGATTTTGTTGAGAGAGTTCTTATCAAAGAAGGTTCTGTTGCGGCGGTATCTGCTGCGGCAGTAAAAGAAGCCAAGAACATCATTTCAATTGCCAAGTCGGATCGTGTAGTGTTGGAATTGTTGATTGCACAATCTTTGGATCAATTTCGTCGGGAGGCAGCGTGAAATATCGCGCCATGTATTTCAAGGATGGCGTCCTTCGTGTACTTGACCAAAGTCGTATCCCGACGATGATTGAGTACGTTGACTGTGCGTCGCATTACGATGTTTTCACAGCAATCAAAGAAGGCAAAATTGTAGGACGAATTCCAGTTGGAATTGCGAGTGCGTATGCTATTGCACTTGCATCTGACTGTATAGCAAATTCAGATGGAACTGCATGTGAGAATTGGGACTCGGCTCTGCTTCAATTGAGATGTGCTGGTGATTTTATGAACTCGGTAAGACAGCCGAGCGTAACATCATTTATTCGCAACGTTATCGCTCACGCCAAAGCGGTTGTTAACAATACGCCTTTTGATTTAGGCTATTTGAGGGCTTGTTTGTTACGTTATGCGGACAGGTTGTGTGATTCTGCTTCTGCTGCAAGTCATGCCATTGGCAATGTTGGTGTGAGCTTATTTAAGAAGTTCAATCAAGTCCTTGTTCATGGCGGTCATTTATCAGCGTTTGACGCAGCGCCAGCTTTGGCACCTTTGTACGCAGCCAAGAGAAAAGGCATAGAGTTTAATGTTTATGTATCTGAGGCTAGACCAAAACTTTATGGTACTCGGTTGACTGCGTGGGAACTACAACAGGCAGATATGAGACCGATAGTGGTTACGGACTCTGTAGCGTCCTGGTTGATGCGAGAGAAACGTGTTGATTTTGTCATTGTTCAGGCTGATCGTATAGCATCAAATGGAGATGTTTTAGCTCAATCTGGGACTTATTCCTTGGCGGTTGCATGTCATTATCACAAAATTCCTTTCTATGTTGCATCACCTTTGGAATCTATTGATTTGACGATTCAAAATGGAGATGATTTTAGGATTGATGTGAGCGGGGCTGATGATGTGATTACAAGTGGCAATATGCGTGAAGTGTCGGTGTTTAATCCAGTAGTTGATGTCACTGATGCGAAATTAATTACTGCTTTGATAACTGATTTTGGCACAATAACTCCTGTCAATGATAAAAACATCGAGTATGCTTTTGCTTGTTGAGGAATAAAATGGATAAATCATTTACTCCAAGTAGGGCATTTGTATATTTATTGTATTCGAATCTTGCCAGAGAATTGCCAAAAGAAGTTCACAGTACAATGGTAAATTTTACTCAAACTCAGATGCAAAATAGTATTGCAAAAACATTTGAATATTTGCAAGATGATTTGCATGATGTTTTGATTGTTGATCGTGATTGTAATATGAATCCTAAAGTTCTTAATGAAATTAAGAAAGTAACTGAAAAGTTTCTTCACCTGAGTGCAGAATTCGATAAAAAAGAATTTCACCAACGATTCGGGGAAGAGATTATGGTCTGGTTTTTACAGAATCAAGAAGCGGCAGAAGAGATTGGTTTGATGATGAAGGATGAAGGTGTTGTTTTGGTTTCAAAACTTGCATCTCATGGAATCGATAACTTGGGATGCGCATAGGAGAAAATTATGAGTTTGTTGAGCTGGCTCGCCAATGCTGTCAAGACGGAAGAGGAGCCAAAGGAAGAAGACAATGGTTATCCGAAGACAGTTGAAGAAGTATTAGATGATAACATCAAGTATAAAGACGGAACTCATGCAGCATTGAAAAAATTCAAAGAGTCTCGTCCGTGGGAGGGGACCAGAAAAAAAATTCAAGGAAAGATATGTCTACTCAATGATGAGTTGGCGGAGGTTTACAAGATTGAACCTCCGCAGGTTGTCTTTGTAAGAAAGTTTGCTTATGGATGTTGTTATTTTCCGATTGGCAACATCATAATCATGGAACACGAAGATGATGGAAGGTATTCAGTTGTAACGTTCTTGCACGAGTTTGGACATGCTTTGGGGAAAGGTGAAAGGTCTACGTGTAGATGGTCGATCAATTTGTTCCGTCATCATTTTCCGAAGAGTTTTGAGAAGTTGGAACCAAAAGGTCATCTTTTGTATAGGAAAAAACCGTGATTGATGATAACAACAGTGGGATGAGCGCACACCCAGACATAAAAGAAATTGCCGAGGTGATTCAAAAACCGGCTGGTTACGTGATAGAGATTTGTGGTTTATACGTATGCAAATTAAAAGCAAAGCAAGGATATCACGTTGTTTGTGACCGTCCAGAGGAGAAATGGGATGTTTTTTTCGCAATGCCGTATGCTGCGGCAGCATATTTCCTCCGCAGAAAACGCATAATGAAATTAGGATATGACCATGAGAAAATTGAACTGCCAATCGTTTCAACAAAAGAATTAGGGGAAATGTATATTGGTTGACTAATCTATCCAACACGGAGAAAAATATGAATGCAATAATTTGTGGAGCCGGGCAGATGGGCGTAGTGATAGGCTACGCAATGAAAAATTTTGGATATGATTTATCGATTGTAGAAATAAATCCATCCAATGCGGAGAAATTTCGCAAATTGAATGGAGATTGTCAAGAATACAAACACGTTTCTGAAATCACATCAAGACCAGATATCATCATTTCGTCTCTTCCATATTTTGCAACTGCTGAAGTTGCGACATGGGCAATCAATAATGGAATCAGATATTGCGATCTTGGCGGCAGTGTTCCGGTTAGCGAAGAGATAAAACATATCGGCAAGCACAGCAAAGTTCCGATAATGACGGATTTGGGGCTTGCGCCTGGATGGGTCAATTTGATGGCAGAGGAATTGTACGCTGCCTTGCCTGGGGCAAATAAAGTCAAAATGATGGTTGGAGGAATCCCAGAGACTAAAGTTTATAATGATCCTTTGAACTACATGCTAACGTGGTCAGTTGATGGGTTGTTAAATGAATACAAAGACAGTTGTGAGTTATTGTCTGAGAATGAAGTTCATATTGCTCCTGGCATGTCATCGTGCGAAGACGTAGTTATAAATGGATTGGAGCTGGAAGCGTTTTATACGAGTGGCGCTAGCGCACATAGCATTCCATTAATGAAATCTAGAGGCGTGCAACGATGTGAATACAAAACGCTTCGCTGGCGTGGTCACAGTCAGTGGATTAATTTTTTGATGGATTCTCTTGACCGTCAAACGTTAGAAAAAGTATTAATTCAAAGCAGCAAGTGTCATTCAAAAGACATGGTTGTTATGCACGTCGAAGTAGAACGTGGAAGTAGTAAATTGACTAAAACTCACATTGTCAGAAGCAACTATTTATTTACAGCTATGCAGAGAGCTACAGCATTTTCTATAGCATCAGTAGCTGATATTTTGGCGAATGGCGACTTAGATGATATTCGATGTCCGACATATGAAAACGTGCCAATGTCTGACTTCAATGACAACTTGACGTGGTTAATGGATATGGTATAATAAATTCCACAAAAAGGAGAAGGAAATGAATTTGATTCCGTGGAGAAGCAGTGAGAAATCACTTGCCCTTGAAGACAAAAGCAAATCACTTGTTCGTGAAGATAAAAAAGAGTCGGATGATGTTGTGATTTATAAGGGCAACCCACTTGCGGGTCGTCCTCGTGGAGAGATGGTTCAGGTCCGTCCGAAGTCTTTGAAGATCGGTGGTAAAGTTTATGAAGTTGATCCGCGTCAACTGATCAGGATGATCAAACAAGTTACTCAAACCATTGGCGAGTACAAGGATCGAGAGAATCCTTATGCCGGTTATGTTATCGGCGCTCTCAGGAAAGCCAGAAATGATATGGTGAGTGACTTGGAAACCCACTTTAATATTCAGTGGGAAATTGACGAGCATTCTGGGCGTTCGATATTTTATATGTGAGAAATCATGCAAGAATCAGATTGTTTGTTGGACAGACGAGTTGGTTATGCGTCGGATTTGGCGGAAGCATTGGCTGAGTTTGAAGCAGAATACGTTGACTTAGAAGAACCAGGGTGGCAGAATGATGAGGACACACTGGTGTTCACGTTTACTCCGGAAACTCGGTCATCTGATTGTATTGCCGAAGTAATGAAGATGGTCGGGCAAAGCAGACCAAGTGAATGTGACTGGCAGTATGTTGAGACTGAAATTGATGAAGTGATTGTTTTCCGTCTTTGGTGGGATTAGTCATGTATTTCACAAAATCTGTACCTGTTAAAAAAATAGTTGCAGGTTGTGAAATTAATTTTGCTGAAAATGTTGCTGTAAATTTAGTGATGAATCAAATTGAATTTATGGCAACTCCAGATCGTGAACTGTGGGAATTTACTGTCAGTCAGAGAAACAAGAAATCACTGGATCGAATCCTGTGTTCGTTGGAAACACAATGAAACATTACAGTGTAATTGTGAGAAAGTACAACGTTGCTAGTGCAGTAGTCAAGGAATTGATGAAAGAAAATATTTCATTTGTTTGCTCGTCTTTTTCTACTGCTAATGAGAATTCATTTGGATATGAATTTTGTTGGGAATTTACAGTTTCAATCGAAAATCGTGGTAAGTTAAACATTATCGTTCACGAGACTGGAAAGCATGTTAAGTGAATACGAGCAAAATCTTGTCAATGAGATTGGCATAGAATTAGATTCCATGCGTGATTCTTTCTTGATGGACGAACACAAAGAAACTTATCTGACGCTAGCTAATCATTCATTTGCGAGAGCGAAAGCACTTATCAAGATATTGACGAGTAAACCAGTTCCCGCTTCTATAAGTCAAACAGGAAGTTTGCCGGATGTCGAAAGCGACGATATTGTGGGTGCCATAGGGTCGTCGCCTGGTTTTATTGGAGGCTGCGTGTGCGACCGTCGATCTTGACAATTTTGTTAATTGGTTTGGTGTGCGGGCATATCTTTGAATCCTCCGCTCCGTTTTTGTACTCGTATTTTCTAGCAGCACTTGTTGCTATTTTGTGGAATTTGTGGAATAATTTGGAGATTTTAATATGAATCAGAATTACATTGCGCCAGAAGCTCTTGACGATGATCACACTGCATTCTGTCGAAAATGCACAGCAAAGTTTACTGACGTGGAAAGAAAAATAAGATTCTATCAAGGAGAATGCCCCTCTTGTGGACAAAATCCTTGCACGTTGGCTGTTGGGCTGAAAGAAGTTCCAGAGGTTCCGCCACCCGCTCCAGTTAGTGGATACATGCGTTCTGTGGTGTCTTCTACTCCGTATATCACTACGGAAAGAATAACAATGACAGCTCCTGGCAAACCAATGACAGCTTCTAGTAAACCAGGAAATAAATATCAAGGGTTTACCCGTCTTCGGAGCCGAAAGCCCCTTCAAAGAAGGTATCAAGTGCGTCATCCACCGTGAAGTCAATGAAGAAATCTCGTACTGCACAATTACCAAGAATAAAGCAGGACAGTATCATTGCACCTTGATGGTCGAGAAGAACGTCGATCAACTGCCACAGATCGACAAGGTGATTGGCATTGATCTCGGCATCAAAACATTGGTAGTCGATAGCGACGGTAAAGAGTACGCAAACATCAAGCCGTACAGGACGTTGCGAAGTAAGATTAAGAAAGTCCAGAGGAAGTTAAGCCATAGGAGGCACAAGACAACAGATAAAAAGTCCAAGAGGATAATGAAACTTCGTCACAAGTTGGCGAGAGTCCACCAAAAGGTCAAAGATGTTAGGTCTAACCACTTGCATCAGACGACCAGAAAACTGATTGACGAGAACCAAGTCATCTGTGTGGAAACTCTTGCCGTGAAGAACATGATGAAGAACCATTGTCTCGCAGGAGCGATTGCCGACTGTGGTTGGTATGAACTGACCAGACAGTTGCAATACAAGGCTGAGTGGTACGGAAGAACTATCGTCCAGATTGACAGATTTTTTCCGTCAAGTAAGACCTGTAGTGGGTGCGGTTGCATCAAACAGGACTTGAAGCTCAGTGATCGTGCATGGACTTGTTCTTGCGGTATACATCATGATCGTGACGTGAATGCTGCGAAGATGGTGTTGAAGCAAGGATTAAACCAACTACGGGCGGAACGCCCGAAAGTAAAGCCCGCAGACTCAGGTACAATCCGACTGAATTTCAGTCGGCTGAGGATGAAGCGGGAAGCCCCGCCCCTTTAGGGGCGTGGGTAGTTCACACCAAGAAAGAAAGTTTCTAATGGTTTATACTGAGGAAGAAATAGAAAATATACGTCTAAGTTGTTTGATTGCCTCTCAAGCACTTGGAGTTGCTTCTCGGATTATAAAAGTTGGAATAACAAGCCAGGAAATCGATCAAGAGGTTGAATCTTTTATTGTTGGCAAAGGGGCAGTTCCAGCCTTTAAAGGTTATAGGAACTTCCCCGCCTCTATCTGTGCGTCAATCAATGAAGAAGTGGTTCACGGTATTCCCAATAAACGACTCCTCAAAGAAGGCGATATCATCTCTGTAGATGTTGGTGTTCTTCTCAATGGATTTTACGGAGATACCGCTTACACATTTCCTGTTGGCGAAGTAAATACCTCACTGACCAGACTAATGCAGGTAACGAAAGATTCGTTGGACTTGGCGATTTCATCTGCTGTTGTCGGCAAAAGAATCGGCGCAATTGGTCACGCTGTACAGACCTTAGCAGAATCGCATGGCTACGGAATCGTGAGGGAATTATCTGGACATGGAGTTGGTAGGCATTTGCATGAAGACCCACACGTCCCAAATTTCGGCAAAGAGACAGATGGAGAATTGATTGAAGAAGGAATGGTATTCGCGATTGAACCAATGATAAATAGCGGTACTGCCAAGGTGAGATTGACGGGTGATGGTTGGACAATCAGAACTCAAGACAGAAAAGCGTCTGCTCATTTTGAACATACTGTCGCTATAATTGATGGTAAGGCTGAAAGATTAACTAATTTTGAATTTATAGAAAGCGTAAAATAATGTTAGAACTTAATGAATCAAATTTCAATGAAACAGTCAAGGATGAAAAACCAGTAGTTGTAGATTTTTGGGCATCTTGGTGTTCGCCTTGTCGAGCAATTGCGACTAAATTCAAGCAATGGTCTGAGACGTATAAAGACCAGGCAAGTTTTGCCAAAGTAAACATTGATGACTCAAGTAAGCTTGCGGTGGAACACAATGTCCATTCCATTCCTACGATTATAATGTTTAAAGGTGGCAAAGAGACGAAAAGGTGGGTAGGAATTCCATCAGAAAAAGAACTTCTGGAGCATTTGAAGTGAACGCGGAATGTTTGGCTGAGTGGGTCAAGACTGCAATCGTTGATAAATATGAAAGTGAACATAAACTTGTTCTTGTTGCTACCAAAAACAACGAACAATTGATTTTGACGTGTAATCGTGTACTTTATCCTCACGGACGGCATCCACATATTAATCTTGTGTGGATAAAGGACGGAATCAGTGAATTGCTTCATCAAACTATTGTTGATGAAATTTTCGGTCAAATTAGATATACTACTGGCAATTTATCAGGAGAAAATTGTTCAGGCGAAAACCTTGAAACTGTTTTCTCTTCTCTCATTATGAAGGCCAAAGAATGTGCGACATCGTAAATGAAGTTATTCTTCTTGCTAGAGAAGCTGATGAATACATGATTCGTGGTAAGCCAGACAAAGCAAAGCCTTTGTACCTCAAAGGCGCAGAAATGCTAAGAGAAATTTCTTTATCTGACAAGTCACCTTATGAACAAGCGGAACATCAGTATTCAGAGGCAGTTCTTTTTTTCAAAGGTGGGGAATATTATAAATCCTATTCAACTGCTGTGACAATTAATTTTCTTTTTGTGAAACATATAGAAGGGTCAGCAGAATTGTATTTGGCTGCGAAAGAGAAATCGTCAAATAATTACAAAACTGAAACATTGACTGAAATATATAAACGAGAAGGAGCCATGAGCCAAGGAGATAAAGAAAGTTGCAAAATAATTCTTTATCTATTGCGTGACAATCCATACTTGATAAGTTCCAGTCGTATGACTAAGATGAGATATGATGCGTTGATGAAATTAGGTCGTCCTGAAGCTGAATTGTTCAAAGATGATATAGAAGTTAACCTTTAGATACAGACCGCTATATGCGGTCTTTTTTATTCGATATAAATTCAAGAGGACTAAATACTACGATGACAAGGAGTGTGTATGGGCAAGCGATTAGATATGAGCAAAACGAGTAAAGCGATTGATTGTCTTTTAGATGAAGAACGAACCAAAATGTTCAGTCGAGCAATATCAAAAATTGTTAGACCAGGCGATAGCGTTCTTGATTGCGGTACTGGAACTGGCATCCTGGCAATACTTGCAGCAAAAGAAGGTGGCAGACCAGTTATTGCAATTGAAAAGGACCGTGCATTAGCAGAAATCGCAACAAGTAACGTAAAAAATAGTGGTCATGGTGATCGGATTCAAGTGTATTGTAAAGATGCTGTTTCTCATAGAAACCCCATGGACGTTGTTATATTGTCAATGTTAGATACGTGTTTGATTTCTGATGAACAAGTACGAGTTGTAAATGCATTGTTGGGTAAAAATGTAATTACGCCAAAAACAAAAACAATCCCAAATAGATGTTGTAATTTCTTTGAATTAGTTTGTTATAATTATGAATTTCAAGAAGCTCATATGCCTATGATCATACAATCATCAAAAGAACGATGCGTAGATGTTCTTGGGCAAGCAGTTTTATTCAATGAAGTTTGTTTCAGTAAAAAAATTGATCCCGAAGTCAAATACGTAGGTAGACACATTGTTAGTGGTCGTGGGTGGCTCAATGCGTTAAAGTTTAGCACAGTCACATACATGACAGAAGATTCTCTCATTGGATCAACTGCTGAGTTCAACCTACCAATTTATGTTCCAGTGCATGAGATGTGTGTCAAGCCTGGTGATGTTGTGTCGATTGAAATCAAATATACTATGGGTTGTGGATTATCAGGATTGCAGGTCAATGTTGGTTGAGCCAATTACGTTGTAAACTTGTCTTTGGGAATAACCTGTTAGTTCTGAAATTTTAGTTACGGGAATTCCCGTCTGGTGATATTGTTTAATGAGTCCATGTTCTTCTTCATGTTTGCGACGACCCGGTTTAATTCCATATTTTTCAAGTACACGATAAATTCCAGCGATGGAAACTCCTGTTAATTCACTAATGTGACGTACTTGAAAACGGTAATTATCTCTGTACATGCCCAAAATCTCATGCTCTTGAGATAAATCTGCTGCCTCGTTGATAAACTGCTTGAAACTTTCCATGTTGATATGTAGTCATCCACGTGTTACAATCTATCAATGTTCAATTGGTTTAAATCTCGGAGTGACATGCAAAAAGTGGAAATCGACTGGCTAAAAGTAAGTTACGGTCATATTGCTCAAATTTACAGTTCTGGTGTCGAGTTTTGTTTTATTTCCGATGATAACAAACAATGCCATCCATTTGTTTATTGTAAAGATTTCTTGCAAGATGTAGTTCATGGTCATATACACAAAAAGCGTTCTACTATTTACGGGTTTAGTTACGACCCAGAAAAGCAACCACCTCTCAGTGCCAAATGCACCAAAATTGCTTTAGCGAATAAAAGTGACAAAGAATTCGGCGTACACGTGCCAAAGATGTTGGATTTTATTAATCAGTTTGCGAAAAAACTGAAAATGAAACCAACAAAAATATTTGAGGCAGAATCACCGATTCGTAAGTATGCAAAATCTGGTGTGTATGTTACGGAAGGATCAGCGCGTTGGATGAATAGTCCACCTTTACTGAGCATGTACACGTTGCTTATGCGGATAGGTTTAGTGCATAATGTGGGTGTTGATTGTATGGAGACGGTGAATGGAATCTTGTTGGGGAAGATTTCGCCTTATCGAGCAACAGATAAAACTCAACTCAAGAATGCGATTAAGGGAATAAACAATATACTTGAGGTTGGTTATCGGAAGTTCTTTTACATCGACGACGAAAAGAACTATCCTAAGAACGCAATTATTGATACTATGCATAACTCGTGTGGAATTGTTGGTTTTAGTAACGGAATGTCGAATAGGGTTGTTCCTTATTGGCATCGCAAGTCTATCAAAACCGGAGACGTAAAATGAGATTCTCGTTTGGAACTGATCCTGAGTTAATGATTTTTGACCGAGATGGTCAATTACGTTCTGCAATTCCTCTCGTCAATGCTGACAAGGAACACAAGATCGATCTTGGTAACGGACACAAGATGTTCTACGACAACGTCTTGGCGGAATTCAATTTGGCTACGAGTTATTCCGAAACCGAGATGGTCGCAAACCTGACAGATTGTTTCGGCAGAGCGGCAAGGCTTTTACGCGGTTACTCGCTGAAACCACAAGCATCTGCGATTTTCCCGGCAACCGAAACCAAACACAAGGATGCTTTGGTGTTTGGTTGTGAGCCTGAGTTCTGCGCCTACGAAATCACGCAGTTGAATCCGCCAACGTGTGAGCCAGGAAACAATTTCCGTTCCGCAGGTGGACACATCCATCTTGGGTATTCGGAAGAGGCGTGGCCTTTGCTGTCTCCAATCAAGAACGAAGATGATCGAAGTGATCGGGATTGGGGGCGATTGTGGGTTGTGCGTATGATGGATTTATTCGTCGGCATTCCCGCATTGCTCATCGATCACGACCCAACCAGCGCGGCACGAAGGAAATTGTACGGCAAGGCGGGAAGTCATCGTCCGAAAGAAGATTACGGGGTTGAATATCGAGCCACGAGTAATTTCTGGCTCCAATCACCCAAACTTGCGCGATTGATTTATCGTCTCTCGCATTTTGCTGTGAATTTCGTTCGTGACAATCGCCACTTGGAATTGTGGAAAGAGAATGAGTGCAAAGGGTATGATGTCGCTGATCTCCAAAGGACCGTCAACGAGTCCGACATCAAAGCGGCACGAAACATGATGGAGAAGGTTGTCAAGAAGTTCATGCCGAACGAGTTATACGTGGAAGTGTTCAAGCGGTCAGAACCAGTTCAGTATAACTTTTATCGGGAATGGGGCATCGCCTGACAACTAAAACCCCAGACAAATTGTCTGGGGTTTTTTATCAAGGAGAGAAATAATGATTAACAAATGGCATATTGTCGAGCCAAAAGGAAAGCGCAAAGGCTGTATCTTGGCGTTGCCAGGAAGAGCGATTCCTGGTGAGATGATGGAAAAGTTTTGTTTTCATATGGGTTTACCGCAAACAATGGTTGCGGTATTTGAACCACATGAACTCAAGTGGTATCCACAACCATTTGGAGCTGACGACCAGACAGATGCCATTGCAGGGCTTGCAGATGCCGTTGTAGCCGTCAATAAGCGAATTGGCATACTCCAGCGTGCTTTTCACTTACATCGCAACCAAATCGCTGTGGTGGGCTTTTCTGCGGGTTCTGTACTGGCTCTGCAACTTCTTGCTGCGACTAAAAAACCGTTCGCGGCTGTGGTGGGGTTTGCTGGTGCTATTTTTGAGCCTTCCGCAATGCCAAAAGCACTAACTCAGACTCCGGTCTTGTTGCGTCATGCCATTGATGATGATTGTTTCTCGTGGGAGGAACGGTATGTTCCCATGAGGCAGGCATTGCTTGACAATGATTACAACCTGTTCGTGAGTGAAAAAATGTATGGCGGGCATGGGATTGGTGTAGAGGATGCGCATACAATAGGAAAATTTATCTCACCTTATCTTGGATATAAGGAAGATTTGGATACTTAATTGTATGCTAGAAGTATTGTTCATGTATTATGCTTTGGGATCACAGTTGGTAGTTCCGCCACCAACTCCAGAGCAAATAAAATTGATTGAGTTGATGGGAAATGATGATTGGCACATACGCGAAAAAGCAACTGACGACTTAGAAGCTTTGGGAGACAAAGGACTTGGCGCATATGAACATGCGTTGAATCATTCGTCTCCTGAAGTTGTATTTCGCGCCAAAGGACTTTTGAACAAATATTACAGTCTGAAGACCGATTGTTTGCCGCACATTGAAGGTGCTTACAACCTAGAATTGACATTACCTTCCGGAAAAGAAATCACTATTCCAAAAGGTTTGCCAAAGTATTATTACGTCAAGGCAAATGGTGATGCTGAGAAAATATATGATGATAATGGGTGGCATAATGCTTCAACAAGTGCTACAATCAAATTCATTTACCACATGCGAAGAACGGGAATGAGTCGAGAAGATGTAATTGCAGTGTTGAAAGCAATGGAAGAGAAAAATGGTATGGAGCGAGGAAATTGGGCAACACAATACAATTTTTTAGATTGTGAAGAGGATTACATACCTTTGCCGTGGCATCCATTTTGAATCACTTCTTTTGTTTCTTTTGTCGACTGTAACGTGACAATTCTCCGCGATCCCACGTAGGTTTATCTGTTATGTATTTTTGTTTTTCCAACCGCTGAAGTTGATCAGTGGTTTCTAACCATTTTTTAAACGATTCCATGTATTAAATATGAAACTACTAAGTTTTTTCGATGAATATACTTCTTTGGGATGGGAGATAATACCAATTATCCCTAAATCCAAAATACCTTTTATGAAAGGTTGGAATGTAGATTATAACAAGGATTATATTAGAAAATATTTATCTTCTCATACAGAATTCAATATTGGATTACGTCTTGGTTCAGTTATTGATGTTGAGGCTGATACGCCGCAAGCAAACAAACTATTAGAAAGTCTAATTCCTAATGATTATGAACACCCACAGTACAGATCACAAAAAAGTGTTCATCACTTATTCTTGACTCCATCTAAAAGTTTAACCAAAGTAATCATACATGGAATTGAATTCAGAGGTCATAATCATCAATCATTGTTACCACCAAGTATAACATCTGGAGGTGAATACACTTGGATAGATAATGCCCAATTTTCGGTCCCTCCACTGCCAGATTCATTGGTTAAACTTTATAATAGATATACAAAAAAGAGTGATTTGAAAGAACCAATTTGCAATACGTGTGGTAAAAAATCCAGACCAATTCATAATAAAAGATATGCAAAAGAGTTGTTGGCGTTCAAATCAATTGGCGAAAGATGGAATTGTCACAAGTGTAGAAAAAGTGATGTGAGAGCTATTTGTCGAAAAATTACTCCATGAAACTATGATAAGTTCATGGAGGATAAATGAAAGATTTAAATAATTTTTGGTTGACTAGGATACATCTAAAGAATCGACAAGTAAATAAACCTCATCCGTTGATTACAAAGGCTTTTATATCGGCTATCTACAAGCCAGCGAAACTAAAAAAGCCATAAAAAAAGCCCCGCAAATTTGCGGGGCTTTTTTGTTTACTTGCTTTTCTTGAGTTTGTTTTCAAGTTCTGTAATCTTCTTCATTAGGTGAGTAATACTTTCACTCATTGAACCTGCATCACTACCAACTCGCGTCTGTGGTGCATATCCAGCTTCGCCTGGTTGTGGTGGTGGTGTTGGCAACAACATATCTTCGCTGAAGTCACGAAGTCCATCAGAGAACTTCTCAGAAGGATTTCCGTACATTCGCTTCATGCTGTCAACAAATGCTTGTTCACTTGGGTCAAAATCCTTTGGACGACCGTAATCTGCATTAGCTTCTTTCATAGTTTTCTTCTGCTTGTTACATTTACCACACATTTTACCATTGCCCATTTTTTCCATGTCTCCTGATCCACATTTTTTAGAAATCTTTTTGACAACATCGTACTTTTGATTAGGTGGCGTGCCTTTAGCAACACCAGGATTTCCCTTTGGAGCAGCCTTGCCGCCACCCAAACTAACCTTACCGATCTTGCCTTCTTTTGCGGCTGTGTCACCAGAAGACATTTTCTTCTTCATGGACTTCTTCTGAAGGAATGATATCTTGTCACCTTTTTCAACATCGCCATCACTGTCTTTTTCTTTCTTCTTCTTCTTGAAATTAAACTTACCATCATCGTCACTATCATCATCATCGTCACTATCATCATCCTCGTCCTTATCATCATCCTTATCGTCGTCGTGACATTTTGCTTCTGCCTTCATACGTTTTTGGAATTGCATGAATGGACCACTCTTATGTGGCTCGCCCATTGGTGGCTTCTTCTTCATAGGCATTCCCATATCATCGTCATCACCATCCCCACCCATGTCGTCGCCACCCATTTCATCGCCACCCATGTCGTCGTCGTCAAATTCGGCATCTGGATCAATTGAATCATCTTCGCCTGAATCGTCGTCGTCACTTGGGACTTCGCCTGTTCCGCCACACGTTTCACAACTTGGGTCGCCTTCGCCATCCCCGTCTGGGTTACAGTCTGGGCATGGGGTCATTTCACCTTCTTCATCCCCACCCATATCATCTTCGTCACCCATATCGTCGGGGTGGTCATGATCCATTTCTTCATCACCGCCCATGTCTTCGCCACCCATATCGTCGCCGCCACCACCCATATCGGGATGTGGTTTCTTTTTAGCGAATGGATTTTCGTCGTCATCCATATATCTTTGCATTTGTCCTGGTGGGTTCATTCCCATTTCATCCATAGCATCTGTATGGTAAGGACTGACGAGTCCAAGGTTTGAAGGACTCTTAATCCCAAGTGGGAATGTGCCGAAGGATTCGTGCAAGAGCTGCCATTGCTTATAGTTTATCATAACTTTATTTATTCCCTTGAACTCAGAATAGCTTATATATGCCAGATTTATTAATTTTTTCCAGTAAATACATTTGATGTTCAACGATACAGACCTGAAATACTATTTGTCTGGCGGCTTATCCAACAAGTTGCCGTCTAAATCCCTTGGCGGTCCACCATCTCCAACCTTAGTCAAAGATGATGTTAACACGTTATTTTCTCGTGTTCCCAAAGAAGGCGGAACATCATACAGGTGTATGTATATTGTCAATGAAGGTTCTTCAACGATGGAGAATGTTAAACTTTATCTGTCTCAGACCAATCCTCTAGTTTCATTAGCAGTAGTTAGACGAGCGGAAGTGCAGAAAATTACTGTCGGCAGTGAAGTTGTGGGAGGGTATTTCTCTCTGAAGTATAGAAGAAATGTGGTGGGGATTACGTTTGAGCAAACCACAAACAATATTGATTATGACGCAGATATTGATGTGATGGCATCTAATATTCAGAACCGACTCAATGAATTAGATTACTTGTCAGGAATATTAGTTGTGGCAAGTATTGTTGACACAAGCAGAGTGTTTTTGGTATCATTTACTGATGATGATAATTTTAGGAACCATGAAACATTGACGGTTGATGCCAACGCACTATTTGGCTCGGTGGTGCTTTTGGGCGTAAATGCTGTAACTGACGGCTCGCCTGTCAACGCTATTGCAGATGATATTGGATTTGACAATCAATCTCCAAATGGTGCAGAATTTTCATTACCATCGGCATCTTCGCCGCGTATAGTTGGACGACTTGAACCATTGGACGGGTTTGGGGTTTGGTTAAAAAGAACTATCACAGACGGGACAAATGTAGCGGCAGATGCGGTAGATCAAGTGGTTTTGCATATTGTTGCTCAGGTAGATCAATAATGAAAATGTATTCTCAGAACATCGAAGGTGATAATTACGATGTTTTTAGGTATTACATCCCAACCCGCGCAGACTCAAAACTGAATTCCATTCGGAAGTGGTTTCGTGTGATGGGACGGGAACACGTTCCTCAACAATACAAAAGACGAAAACAACCAATTGAACACGTAGAAACTGCTGTGATGATACTTGGGAGAATTGATCAGCTTTACTCATTAGATGTTCCATTGACGGTTGGTAGTGGGTTTTTGTCTTCGAAACCATGGGCGACGTTTGGAAATGTTTCATCTGATAGCAAAATTGAATTCAAGAACTTTGATTCAATTATAGATCATTACAAATCACAGATTGTTAAAGGCGCTCCATCCGCTGGTTACTTTCATTTCAGGATTGTTCCAAGTCTTGCTGAACATTTAGCAGACAAATACAATCAGACTGATCATACTATTGTTTCATTGGCAACGTTGTTCCTTTATGATCTTTTGATAAACACAGGACCAGATTGTGAAGAATTGTATGATTTGTTTACTAATGATACACGAATCGGTCCAGACCACATCGATGTAAAAGAATGGCGTGATCTCAGAAAAACTGTATTTGGCAAAAAAGGAAAAACGAAGGATAAACGTTATAATTTGAGTGTCGGTCAAGTCAATGAGCCAATTACACTTGTTTCAAGAACAGATTTTGAAGAGAGACCCGAATCTGATGATTTGACTGAAGGTGAAAAGATTGTACAGATTAAGTACAAAATGACTTACGAAGAAATTGATAGTATCGATGATGGAAACAAGTCATTGGAAGAAGATTATAATTATGCATGTAGCGTCAAAGATAGAGTGAAAAAATATTCACACCTTGGACTTGGAATAAATCCGTCTTGTTACGAATGAGGAAAATTATGTACTGTCCTATGTCTGGTAAAATGTGTTTTGATCCAAAAGTTGTAACGGCATATAAAGTTATTAATGGACACCCAACAAAAATAGAATTATGCACAGATTGTTCTTGTCAATTGGATAACTACGCAGCAATTTGGCAAAAGTTCCTAATGACCATTTTTGCTTTGTTGAACATTGATAAAATACTCACTCCAGAGGAATATCATCAAGCAATTGTGTCAATTAAAGACAAAGATCAACTTAACTTGTTTTTGGAAGAATTAGCGCAAAGAAAAGTACACGTTCAGAATAGAGGACCATGTCCTGTTTGCAGCACAGAACTTCGTATGATCTTGAATGGACAACGTGTTGGATGTCCTGATTGCTACAAACACTTCTATGAATTCATTCGTGCGTTGGTGATCCGTGCGCAAGATGGCGCAGATTTACACGAAGGCAAAAAGAAGAAGTCCCCGGAACAAGAAATTGCCCAACTGGAAGAGAATTTGAAACTCGCAACCAGTGAAGAGAGGTATGAGGATTGCATCAAGATACGTGATCAATTGAAAGAGATGAATAATCTCTCCTGATCCAGTCAGCAATTTTCTCAGGCTCCATGATTCCATAACCTGAGAATTCTTTTTCGCCTTTGTATTTCGACAAGTCTGCGCAATGATTTCTGAATGCTGTTCGATAATCTTCTACCGATTGGAGTGGTATATCCAATCGGTATTTTCGTTTTGCAGCCAAAAGTAATGCAGCCACACCAACTACAAATGGAACTGCCGTAGAACTTCCCGATAAAACTGTATACCAACCATTTCTAGATGTACTTAGAATATCCACACCTGGAGCCAAAAAATCGATGTTTTGTTTAGACGTGTTTGAGAAATCTGCACGTTTGAAGTCATGATTTAGCGCAGCAACAGCAATCGTCTCGTGATATCTGGCTGGATAAAGTGCATCCATGGATTTGTCCACATTTCCACCAGCACAAAATAATGGCTTTCCTTTGGCTGCTGCGGCTTTGATTGCCTTGCGTAGATTACCGATTCGTTTTCCACAACCAAGACTCAGACACATCATATCGACATTTCTTTCGATTGCATAACGAATTCCTTTGACAACATTATTAATATCACCTATTCCATTTTCGTCTAATACTTTAATCGGAATTACTTTAACTTTTGGAGCAACTCCAACCACTCCATAGTCGTTATTTTCTGCGCAGATAGAACCTGTAACATGGGTGCCATGGTCATTTTCATCCTCTGGTGGCTTAGTGGGATCAATAAAGTTAAATCCTGGCAGTATATTGTTTGCGAGGTCTGGATGATCAAGATCGCAACCTGAATCCAGAACTGCCACAGTAACTCCTTCACCTTCGGTATATTTCCACATTTCGGGAAGGTTAAATGTCGTGATTTGCCAACCTGCTATTTGTTTCAATTCCTGTGCGGAAACAATTTCTCTTTTTGTGTGCGAGTGAAGTTTGCATTGCATGTTTATATATATTCATATGAGAAACACAACTTTTAGTGAATACGTTCAAAGAATGCAAGAATTAGCTACTCCTCCTGTTGATACTGATGAGGAAACGCCAGAACCAACACCAACACCTGCTGCTGGATTGTTTGGCAACACTGGAATGACTTCAGATGCCATGCCAAGATTTATGCGTGCCATGAAACAAATGCTTACGGCACGTGGAGTTGTTACTGGTGGTGATGAGAAGAAGGCTGCACGTAAAATTCTTGCCGTTCTTAGAACGCCAATTGCACGTCTCAAGGCATTGGGATTAAGCGCGAATGACATTGCAATGGCTGTTCAGGAAGTTATTAATCTTATCAGTATTGGTTCTGGTGGATACACAGGTTTTAATCCCAACCGTGTTAGGGGAGCTATCCAAAAATCACAAAAACCAGAACCAGAGCCAGAAAACATGGGTTGAAATCGAAGTATAAATCTGGTAATAATACCAGATGAAATACGTAATAGTCAAAAATAGTAATCCATCTAAATATTTGACAAATAGTATACCTGCATGGAGCGACAAACTATCAGACGCATATACTTATAATGATTATGGGCAAGTTGTATTCGTTGCAGGATTTATTGAAGATTCTTATTATCAAAATTACGAATTCGCTTTATTAGATTATCATTCAAGTCACCTTGGCAAGAACAAACTTACAGCCAAGTATTATGGTTATAATCTTTAAATAATCTGGTATTTTATTTTTCACGTCTAAATGCTATAATAATAACGAGAGAGTTGGTTGGATTTCCCGACCATATAGAGAGTAGGAATTTATCATGTCTTATGACGACAAAGTCGCCAAGACTCAGGCGATCATCCAGAGTCACAACAACGTATCTAAAAAGAAAATTGAATTTGAAACCTTTCTTGCAAATTTGCAAGAAGCAGGTGGAACAACCGACGAAGCACTCAAAATGTGTACGTGGGAAGACCTAGAGAAATTTGGGCTTCCGACACTCATTGCGAAGCAAGTCGCAGCAGCATTTCGATCACGTGAAGAAGAACGAAAAGTTATCAGTGAGAAGAAAACTCAGGCAATGACTGCTCGTGAACTTCTTGATCATTATGACCCTCGTAACTGGGACAGTTTTGTTGGCAAGCGGTTGAAAGAAATTTCGGCTGGCAAACGATGTCTTGTATATACAGAAGATGGAGCTTTGAATCTAGAAACATCTGCAAAACTGGTAGATGAATTAAGAGACAACTATCCAGAACGAAATGAAATTCTTATCAGTGATCGTCCTTATAAAGTTTATAAGGTTGGTGAGCGTCCAGATCAATTTGCTTTTGAAAATCCATTGTTCCCAGGTACATTACTCAGACCAGATGAGACCTGTTCGAGTACGAATAGAAGTTGGTCTGGCGTGTCTGAAGTTGTAAGAGTTTTATTGCACATTGCTGTAACTAAAACAAAAGAACTTCGCATATCAGATGTTGATTCGGCACATACTGCCATTGACCTTGCAACAAGTGAAGGCGCAGAAGGTAAAATACGTCGACGATATATCAAATCTTCGTTGATGTACGATGAGTTGAAAGCACGTGGAGGATTACCAACACTTCGTCTTTCAAGAAATCAACGATCTGCAAATGATCCATTCTATAATTCCCATCAACGGTATTGATAGAACAAACTAACCAAGAGACAAATCGTCTCTTGGTATCCATTTTAACCTATTAGAGAGAGTGTGATAATATGTACACAAATAATGATGAACGTGTAGTTATGAAAGTTAATGATTTGAAGGCTGCTTTTCATATGCCAGAAGCATTAACACCAAAGATCAACAAAGAAACAGGCGAGGAAAAAGTTCAAGGACTTCCACCAGCCGCCCCGAGATTTGTATTCCCCGTAGAAGAATACTCGGCATGTCCATCGAATTGGATGCACGGAAGTTCCAAAGCAAGTAGTTATTGGCTTCCTGTCAATTACCCACGCCCCTAAAGGGGCGGGGCTTGGCATTCCAACTCTACGCACTCTTCAACAGAGTGGTAGCGGACGCCAACAGGCTGATTGACAACAGCCCTTTCTCCCGAATGTTCTTTGCACCATTACAGTCAGCATGATCCACATGTCCACACGACTTACAACAAAACTCTGCCTGACTGTTGCGGTTTGCCTTCTCAGTATGACCGCAAGCATTACATCGTTGAGATGTGTGCCGTGGATCAATCAAGACAACCGGAACTCCAGCAAGTTTCGCCTTGTAAGTAATGAAACTGCGGAGTTGGTAGAACGCCCAACTCAACCTCTCTGCTCGTTGCTTTTTCCGAACAACCGTTCTCTGGTTGATATGCGTTAGGTCTTCTAATGCTATCGCACAACCAGTGTCTTTGGCTTTCGCAACGAGATACTTGCTCACACAATGATTGGTGTCAGTCCTGAACCGACTTTCCTTGCGTGATACTTTCTTCAACCTTCGCTTCGCTGACTTCGTTCCTTTGCTTTGGAGATCAGCACGATGCTTATGGACACGCTTCCTAACCGCCTCAACCTTATCGTTGGAAAATGTAGTTCCAGTGTTATCTACAGCAATATTTTTGACTCCGAGATCAATCCCAAGAACATCGTCAGGTTCAAGCGGTGTTTCTTCTGGCATGTCGCATGTAGCGTACAAGAAGAACTTGCCATCACGATATACCAAGTCTACTTGTCCTTGTACTCGACTTGTGCGAGTGGCGAAGTACGCACAAATAGAAAGGTTGAACAGTTGTCGTCCTTCCAAAGTCGTGATACTGACTTGTGGGTGCGGCAAGTGCAATCCCTTGAATGTAAGGATACGAGCGTCGTAAGTAATGCTTCCGTGCTTTTTGAACTTAGGTTGCATCTTCTTGTTCAACTTGTATGCTTCGCAAGTTTTGGCGATGGCACGGATACAAAGTTGTGCAGACAAACCGTACTTCTCACGGATGGTGTGGTAGACCAGAGTTTGTATCGTGTACTTGCTGGCAGATTGTTGAGCGAAGCAGGTTTGGGCGATCTCGTTACAGGCGGCGTTGAATGCTTCCATTGTGGCGAGAAGCCTCTTTGAGCCGATTTCATCTGTCAGTAAGTGCATTTTGGCAATGGTCTTCACATACTTACATAGTGTTCCACCATTGAAAAATTCTTCACCAAGCGATTATTTTGAGCCGATCTTTAGCCCACCGCCCTTCCTCCCCTACCCTAAAGGACAAGCCAGTCGTCTCCCTCGCTCCGCTCGGTCGCTTGACTGGCTTGCATCTACGATGTAGGGGCTTCCGGGCGGCAAAAACGGGTGAAAAATATCTATGGTGGTTATTAAGCGGCATTGAAGATTTTTGCAACCTTTTTTGGGATAATGATTATCTTAAAAATTGTTCAGAACAAATATATGAAAAATCAGCTTTGAATTCTGCATGTGGGCGAATTTGTGTGGAAATGGTTAAAAAAGGATTTACAACTAAAGGAATGGTAGATTGGGTGAAAATTCGTGAGTGGAAATGTCCAAAAGAAAGTAAAAATTTATGAACGATATTGTTCATGGCGACTGTATAAATGTTTTGCAAGAAGTACCGGATGAAACTTTCAATTTAATTGTTACGTCACCACCATATGCAAATAGTAGGGAAAAAACATATGGTGGAATTCATCCAGATAAATATGTTGAATGGTTTATTGAAAGAAGTTCTCAATTTCATAGAGTTCTTCGTGATGATGGAACTTTTATATTAAACATTAAAGAAAAAGTTGTAGATGGAGAACGTCACACGTATGTAATTGATCTAATTAAAGCTTTAAAAGAACAAAAATGGTTATGGACAGAAGAGTTCATTTGGCATAAAAAGAATTGTTTTCCTGGCAAATGGGTAAATCGTTTTAGGGATTCATGGGAACGTTGTTTACAATTTAACAAACAACGTACTTTTAAAATGTATCAAGATGCTGTCAAAATTCCAGTTGGTGATTGGTCTAAATCACGACTTTCTAATTTAAGTAGTGTTGATAAAATTCGTGACGATTCAAAAGTTCAATCTGGATTTGGAAAAAAAGTAGCTAATTGGGTTGGGCGTGATATGGTATATCCAACAAACGTTTTACATTTGGCGACGGAATGTGGAAATAAAAATCATAGTGCTGTATTTCCAAAATCATTACCTGAATGGTTTATTAAATTATTTACAATTGAAAATGATTCAGTGCTTGATCCATTTGTTGGGTCAGGGACTACGGCATTAGCATGTGTTGAAAATAAAAGACAATATTTTGGAATTGATATATTAGAAGAAAATTGTAAAATAGCCAAAAAAAGAATTTTAGATTTGTTGATTTAGCCACTGCCGAAAAAATCATGGCAGGTGGACGAAAAGAACGTTCTGGTAGTTTTATGTCGAATATGGCTGGAATTTAATTTTGAATGAATATGAATTCAAATCCACGGGCACCAAAATAATAAACAGGTTTGTTGCCCCAGACAGAGGTAAAAAAATCTACCTCTGTCAAATCTGAAAAATATTTATTTTCATCTTCATCTTCATCTAGTAATGGACTCATATCAACATGATTGATAAATTCGTCATACCCGATGGGTTTGGCTTTATCAATCATGTTGAGCCATTTTTCATTTCCTCCAGGCAATTTGCGCAACCTGTCGCATTGACCAATATACTGAAATAGTTTCTTGCTTTCGTTTAACCAATGCTTGAAGTTCATATTGGTATCTACTAATCTATGTAATGATTCCGTTTACTCAATATGCAATGAAATACAATCGAGTTTGCATATGCTACTCTGGAATGATTCCCGACTACGCAGCGCAACTGAATATATTGATCCCTGCCGTCAAAGAATGTTATGAACATATTGATTTTCAAGTCTGTGTGAGAGATGAGTTTGTTCCACTTGTTCCAAATGCAATTCCATTGAGTCGATGGGCTGAAGTCAAATCTGATTATTATCATATCAAGGACATTAAGACTGATCCTAATGGAGAACATCCAATTTGGAAGTTAGTCAAGTCATCGCCATTGGTTTTCAAACACGAAAAACCCCGCGAACGTGGAAGTTTGTGTTTGGTTTGCCCTGATGCTGCTTACCCGTCCAAACCACTAACAGACCTGCAAGTCAAGCGTGTAATTAGTATGATTACTTGTGAAGGATGCACTCCTGTTATTATCGGATCAGACTTACATCCTTCATATAAAAAGCCTGACCGTGTCTTGAGATCAGGAGATAAATCAAAATACATTGATGATGCGAGTTGGGTTGTCGGAGCAGAAAATGAGTATGTTTTTATGGCGGCAGCAAGAGGGGTAAAAACAATATTGATTCCAACAGGTCATGGAACTGACTTTTTCAAAATGATGTTTCCTAATGGTGAAATAAATGGAAGAATTTGAATTGAAGGTTTGGCGGTTACATCCACAAGGTATCAGAATTGTAAAAGCAGATAAAACTTTAAATGGTTTCGCTAATGAGGATGCGGTCAAGTGGTGTGGTCCATACACAAGCGCAAATAAATATGGTTGGTGGGTGTTTCCACCAATGGATATAGACATAATTTGGAAGGGCGACAAATCTTTTGAGCATAAAGTTATTAATAAATGGGAAACAGATGAAGTTGAAATAATACGCAATCAAGTCAAACCAGATGATACCGAAGAAACTAAAATTTGGGCAAAAACATTTAATGGCAGGGCAAAAGTTGATTGCGGAAGGGTGGAACCAAATATATGTCAGATGTGGACAGGTTGTATTTTTCAGACTCCTCCAGGGTGGGCTTTGATGGTGAGGAGTCCAATAAATTTGGGAATGGATGCACCATATCGAATTCAAGAAGGAATTCTTGAAACGGACTGGCTAACTTATGATATCTGGTTGAATATAGCAGTCCAGAGAAAGAATGAGACAATAAGTCTTCGCAGGGACCAATGGCCCCCGCTTGCGCACCTTATCCCAGTAAGAAAGGATGCCTACGAAAAACAATGGTCGTTTACCGAGGAGGTGATTAACCGAACGACTCCCACTGGAGATAAAGTTTATACTGGGTGGTGCGCATATAACTACAAAAAATATCTAAAAATGAAAGATAAGCCAAAAGATTCTGGAACGTACTTCAAAGAACGTGCTAGACAATCAGGCAAACGAATAAACGAACCAACAATACCAACTAAAATACCAAGATTGCCAAAGGTAGTACCAAAACGTCTGTTCCCACCGCAGAAATGATATTTAGCTCATATATATTTTTGAACACGTGACATATTTCAGGAGAAAATATATATGAGTACATTCAAAGTAAAGCTTACTCAGGGCGACAAGCGAACAGGCGATGGCAACTTGGACACACAGGCACAGAGCAGCGGAACTTCGGTTCAGCGAACCATGTTTGCTATGGGACCAGGCAAGATCAATCGCAAGTTGAAGGATGGCGATACATTCATCGACTGTAACTACTGGAAGAGGTTTACGTACCCAACAATTCCTTATAACGAAGCATTTATTGAAGTTGTAAGCGATGACGGTAGCGTTTATGTAGATGGCAAAGACTCTACTTCCGTCAAGACCTACACCAAGGCACTTTTGACCGCCACGACACATACAACAGCCAATAACATTTTGGATGTTGTCGGTGATAATGGTGGACCATTCAAGTGGGCATCTATCACAACTGACCGTGATGTAACAGTTCGCATCAATGGTGTTGCTGCTAGTGATTTTGTTGTGGCACTTGGCACAACCCACACATTCAACAACGGCGACGTTCTGATTAGCCGATTGACTTTTGCTAATGCAAGCGGTTCAACAGCCAATGTGGTTGTGACTGGTGGAGTTTCTATTCACTGTGCAAGCTAAATAAATAACTAAACAAAGCCTCCGAATCGGAGGCTTTGTTACTTTAATAGCATATGAAATTGAAGTTAATTGCCGACTTGAAACCAAGAGATTATTCTCTCGATGACATTTGTCGCAAACGTAAAAGAATCCTTATCAAAAGGGATGCCGGTGGACTTGGAGATATTTTTGTTCATCGGATGATATTTGAAGATTTCAAACTCTTGATGCCCGATTGCCACATTACATTTGCTATTCCACAATCCTATTTCCAGTCCGTTTGCGATCACCCATTTATTGATGAAATTGTTGATTGTGAAAAAGTTGATGAACGAGATTTCCTCGTTTCTTACACTACGACTACTGCTTGCGTGAAATACGAGATGACCGTCATGCCATTGGTTGATAAGCATAGGTCTGATATATGGGCAGAACATTGTGGGGTAAATCTAACCAGACACAATATGCACGTCAGATTTTCTGACAGTGAACTATCTTGGGCGGATTCAACAATGAAAAACATGAATCCAGATGGCAAACCAGTTGTTCTTGTTGCGCCAATTACAGCCATGTCAAGTAAGAATTTATATCCCGAACAAATAATGCCTGTGGTCAATGAACTGAAATATCGTGGGTTCTATGTTTTCGCTTTGCATTATGCACCAATGCCACAGTATGATATGCCTCTTCTTATGGGTATAAATCATCGACAGTTTATGGCAATAGTGAGCAAAGCAGATTATTTGATAACGGCTGATACGGCAGCATTCCATTTAGCAGGTGGGCTAAGTAAACCAACGGTGCTTGTTACTGGGTGGGCAGATGGGAAAATATTAGGTAAGTATCACCCTTGCATGGCATTGGTTCAAAAGCACAGAGAAGACATTCCCGAATGGACGTGTGGACCTTGTCATAATCCGCATATGTGCTGTATGGAGAAGGATAAAAGAATAACGAGAAAACCATGTCTGACAGATTTGACTTCGGGAATGATATTGTCTGGATTTGATGAGTTGTTAACTAGATAATTTCAAATGCCTCTTATTTTTAGACCGAATACAATTGAACGTCATTTTACGACAACTACTGTTCAAGGTGAGGTCACAGTAAATATTAACTTGACTTTGACACTGACGGTGGATCAGAACGGTACAATATCGGTGGCAGCAAGTCCGACAAATGAAACAGAAACAGAATTAAAATCAAAAAAGAAGCCTGAGTTTATGTTTCAAATACCAGATATAGATACTGTTGAGTCAGGACATTTAATTCAGTTTGGTAAAGATGTAGATTGAAAGGTGAATTATGCGCGGTTTTGATGCTGGAACATACAATTTAATTTGTAGTCGACGTGGTGAAAATGATGAAGTTAAGAGTCGCAAAGAAGTAAATGCTTTTTTGGAGATTGCTCTTGATAATCGTTTCACTTTCAACATGATGAAGAAAGCTGAAGTTCCAATCATTGAAATGGACAACGTAGCATACGTTGTTGGAGAAGCAGCAGTAAGTTTGGCTTATACTCTACAACTTGATTTACGTCGTCCGATGCGTGATGGTTGCTTGAATCCATCTGAAAAAGATGCTTTTCGCATTCTTAGTCGTATGATTCATGGTTTGGTTGGCGAAGTATCTCAAGACAAAGAAATTTTGTACTACACAGTTCCAGCAAATGCTGTAAACAAAGAAACAGACGCAGACCATCATCAAAAGATTCTGGAAGAAATATTTCGCAAATACAAAATAAATGGAAAAACAGTTGATGCACACCCAATTAATGAAGCACTTGCTTTAGTGTTTGCGGAGTTGGAACACAAGCAATTTACGGGTATTGGACTGAGTTTTGGCGCAGGAATGATAAATTTCTGTTATTCAAGATGGTCGCAATCAATTGTAGAATTTAGTTCTGCTAATTCTGGTGACTGGATCGATAAAATGGCTGCAAAGGCGACTGGGGAAAGCCCATCAGTCATCAATATTGAGAAGACTAAAATTGATTTGACTGCCGCTCCAGTTACTTCAATTGAACGTGCTATTCATTCTCAATACAGAATTTTGATTGAGAAGACTGTGTTTAATATTAAGGAAGCAGTTTCCAAAGCAGAGAATAAAATCAAGACGGAATCTCCACTTGATATAATTATTGCTGGTGGAACTTCATCACCGAATGGATTTGAAGAGATTTTCAAGGAAGAAATGGAACGAGCGAAAATGCCCTTCCCGATAGGTGATATTATTAAACCAAAAGATCACCTTTATGCTGTGGCGAGGGGTGCGCTCATTGCCGCAGAGAATGCAGTTTAAGACTTGACTAGGTTATATGAGGGCGGCGTAAAACCGCAACCATCGTACTCGATGGCGAGCGAAGCGAGGGCTTGCCTTGCGGATGTAAGCCGCCATTCTGGTAGCAAACAGAATTTGTTAAGAGAAATAGGGCTGGACAAGCCCGAATCTACGCTTCAGGAGATTGAACCTCTGCTATCAAGAGAGAAGTTGGTAGCAAGTTCGGTCAACGAATGAAGAATCCGCAGGGCTTGCCCTGCGGTAAGTCAAATTTAAACATTATAATGTGATTATGAAAATCAAAATTGCAAGTCCTGGCAAGGAATTAATTTTAGAAGCATATGAAAATTATTCAAATATACATGAAGTAGCAAAACATTTTAATGTTCCATACAGAACCGTGAAATGTTGGCTCAAGATCGAAAACATTTCATTTATGCCAACAAGAGAAGAATTGCTTGAAAAATGTTGGACAATTAGCAGGAATGAATGTTCTAAACATTATAAAGTTAGCATTCCAACAATAATCAAATGGAAAAAGTATTATGAAATAAATCGATACGAATCCAAGTATGGTAATTTGCCTTTAAACCTGACTGGCCATCAGTACAATTTAGTTTGCGGTAAATTGTTAGGCGATTCGTGGTTAAATAAAACCACAGGAAAAACAAATAATGCTTTTTTTGTTAGACAAAAAGTAGCAGACAAAGAGTACGTTGAATCAGTATTTGAAGCAATGAAACCTTTTTCTACTAATTTTCGTTTTTCAAAAACCAAGGATAACATATACAAAAATAGAATTATAAAAGGTGGAACAACATGCGAAATGGCAACAATTGCCTCTCCTATATTTACTAAATTAAGAAATGAATGGTATCCACAAGACAAAAAAATTGTTCCTAGAGATTTGGAACTAAATTGGGAAATAGTCACTTACTGGTTTTGTGATGATGGTTGCAATCAACAAAAAGGATATGAAAATCGTGGAATGATATATACACAAGGATTCTCATTTGATGATGTAGAATATCTTATATTTCAACTTGAAAAATTGGGTGTAAAATCTCACATCAGGGCTAGAAATAATCAACCAATTATTGCAATTAACTCTGGAGATAACTATATCAATTTTGTAGAAAATATAAAACCATATATTGTATGGAATTGTATGAATAGAAAAACAAAGGAACGAAATGGAAAAGAAAACAATACGTAAATCTGTACCTGATTTGGGCATAGGTGCGTACGTTAAAATGCACGGATTCAAATGCGTAGGCAGAAAAGGAAGAAATTTCTTCTTCGAAATGGACGAAGGTCAAGATAATGAATTTGATCAACTTTGTGTTGATTATTCAAATAGTCCGATGCATGATTTTGATTCTTGCATCATGTCATTGAAGAAGCTGCCTGAATACCTACCAGAGAAATGACAATTTTGTTCCTATATATGTGATAAGCACATATAGGAATAGAAAATGATCAAATATACAGAGTGGAAAAATAATATACATATTGCAGAATCATCAGATGAAATGGATTCTGCAATTTCTTCTTTGATTCAAAAAACAACTCAAGAAATTGTCACGTCGGTTCAATCTTATGTTGCTAAAAATGTAGCACCAGAACGTGCTGCCCCTCCCGAATCGCCATCTCCTGTTGCTGCACAAGAACCTGAACGACCTGGACCTTTTCAGAGACTTGGTGGCGGGATAGACAAAGTTGGCGCATCTGCAATCAATAAGATAACTCCTGGCATTGCAAAATCAGACCCAGTCAAAATAAGCCCTGAAGAGCGTGGAAGATTGGGTATTCAACCTAATGCCCCAGTAACCGCAGGTAAGCGATTGCTCAATCGCAATCCTGTCTTGAATAGTTTGATTCACGGGAGTGGTAAAGTCGATCAAAAGGCTCCTCTGTGGCGTAAAGTGTGGGATAGGGTCAAGACGGCTGGCGGTTGGATGAAAAAAGAGAATCGTCTATTGCACCCATCAGCAATTCTTTCTCGTGCTGACATCCAAGAAATGCTTATTAGTTCTGGAGTCAAGCCATTCTTCTTGGTTGAGGCTAATGAAGATTTTAGTGGATTGACTCAAACTATTAGTGATTCATTGATGAAATTTGCTAATGAAGTCAAGAACCAATTGAGTAAAGCTGCAACTGTTACTCCAAGTGTACCACCATCTTCTGATGTACCACCTGATACAAGTGGCACTGCCTCAATTACTCCGGATGAAGTAGTCCCCACATCTAAACCAGAACGTGCTGCCAGAGCAGCAAGACCACCAAAAGAAGAACCAGCAAAATCAGAAATAAATACTGAAGGGGCGTTAGATAAGGCAAAAAAATCCCTGAATTCAAAAACTGCAAAAACTCCTGCTGCAATACGATGGCTGACTTCTATGGGATTGAAACAACGTAAAATTGGCGACGAAAAACATTTTGATATAGATGAGATCAAGCAGGCAGTTACGGGGCTAAATTTAGCTGGTGCAACTCCTAAAATGATAACTATTTGGAGTAATTACATTTACAACAATGGAACTTTTTCAGAACCTCTCCGCAAAAAGATTGTACAACTTAGCGAACCTAAATCTGAACCTGAACCACGTACAAAAAAGAAGAAGTAATTACTTTTGACCGTCTTTGACAATTTTGGTCAAAGACTCAATTGGAATGAATTGCCCTTGCTGCTGTGGTGGTGGGGGCGGTTTCATATGGTGTGGTGACTTCGCCTTCTCAGCATCCTGTTTTGCTTTTTCTTTCTTGGCAAATTCTGCTTTCAACTGTTCAGCACGTGGATCGTTTTCCGATATGACTTGTTCTTCAACAATTCCAATAATCGGAAATGTGTAAAATGCTACTGTTTTGCTATGAACGTGTCTGAGCCAGATTCCGTCCTTGTTGATTTCTTCAATTTTTCCTGTGAAGAATTGTGAATGCTGAATTGCATCAGCGAATTGAAAACTAACTGGTTTGGTCAAAATTGTACATAATCTGCCAACGAAATTTGCACTCAATGTTTCTATGAAATCAGCCATGATTTAGTATAGTTCATGGCTGATAAATTCACAGTGACTCGCCAATTCTTTCCAATAAATGAATTTGTTCTTCGTCGTGATCCCAAATTCCAAATTCAACTTGTTCAATGCTCTCGTAAGATTCTAAAACATAATCAGATAGTATGTACGCCCAAGCGTCAGTTACGGTTTGTAGATCAGTATAAGCATGAACAAGTTTACGATCATGTGTATTGAAAGCGTCTGGACCTAAATTACCTTTGATTTTGTCTAACAAGGTGACTGTTGTAGGTTCAGTTATAGTACAAATGTACCCGAGGAGGGGTGGACTTTTTTCGTTCAGATCAATAATTGAATAAGATTCTGGTTTGTATCCGATTACCCCTAAAGAACCATAAACAAATGCTGGCTTTATATCATAAGCGAATCCATCTAATATTGACCACAATTCACTGCCTGGTTTGAACTCACACGCAAGAAAAAACGTCCTGAGATCGTCTAAGTTTTTCTTCTTTTTTCTTCCCTTGCCCGACTTTTTATTCTTATCACTCATGGGAATCTCCGAAAAGCCGTTTTGTCGGCTTACCTATTGTTGAATCGTAGCATTTTGCTAGTCCAGTAAGTGAAGGGTTTTTCGTGGCTGGTAACATATAGAGCCAGAATTTTTTCACCATACTCCAAAAGCATCCTATTCCAGTCCATCTTTTTAGCGTCCAGTGGAGGTCGAACAAAGGATACATCCCGTATTCCACTTTCGATCAACTTGTCGCCTATCTTATGTAGTGCTACTTCACCACTTTTATCTGTGTCAAAACAGATACACACCGAGTAAGGTCTAAGAAGCTCCACCTGTTTAGTCACCAAAGCCTTACCACCACACGCAGCACCGTTTAAACCGCACTGGTTGAGCGATAGAGCGTCAAACTCCCCTTCTGTGAGGTATAACTTGCTTCCAGCACGAGGCCATTCTAGAGCGTATACGACATCGCCCTTGCCAACACCACTTTTTGCATCTGGTCCTAAATACCGAACTTTACTTTTACCAGTTACATCACGAGTGTTCCAATAAATCAACGTTCCATCCGGACCATAATAAGGAATAACGATCCTGTTTTTGTATTGTCCACTCGTACAATACATCAAATTTCCAATATCAATTTTACGATCTGATAAGTATTTTTCTGCTATTTCTTTGTGCGGTGATGTCAATTCAGAAATTGGCGTAACATTTAGTGGCAATACCAAAGTTGATTTTGGCTTGACTATAACTTCTTTGTCCGAAAAGAATTTATCTAATTTAGCTTCAAGTGTTCTAAGGCTATTATCGTTGGATAAAAGGCTGATCGCATCAGGATAACTACATCCTGTTACCTCACAAACCAATTCAAACAAATTACCAGATTTTTCTGATTTCCAGCAATGGAACGCATTCTTGCTTGTATTTGCCCACAAGTGTTGTTTGTTATCATCAGTGAATACGGAGTTAATCTTTATTTCATCGCCACTGATGATAACTGGGTCAAAATGCTCTTCCGCCCATTGCAAGAAAGTATCGTAATCAATCATGGTTTTTCCGCTTCAAAAACTCGTCTTCGCAAACTTGACGTAGAATAATTATGATCTCTGCGGTGGAAGTAAGCAAGATGGGGCAAATCCCAACCAGTATATCGCTTGCCAGCCCAATCTGAACCAATCACTCTAACGTCACATTTTATCGTTTTTAATAAATTAAGCAAGTCCTCTTCCGTTCGATATACAACAATTTCATCAACGTACTTAATTCCACGCAAAATTTCAATTCTTTCGTCCAAAGACATAATTGGTGTATTTTTGTGTTTTCCACCAGTCTCTAATCGATAATTTTCATCAGTTACAAGCGAAGGATCATCGTGCAATCCGACGATTAGCCAGTCACATTGAGTTTTAGCATCACGTAACATGATCATGTGCCCTGCGTGACACAAATCAAAAGCACCGCAGGTAAATCCAATCTTTTTACTGTTATTAATATTGACTCCAAATTTTAATTAGATATAACTATAAACTATGAACATCGAACATATTTCTGTCAGTCGAGAAGGCGTGTGGTCACAATGCCATATGCTTTACAAATTTAAGTATCATTTGAAGGTGATACCCGATGGACCTACTCCATTTTACTTTACTTTTGGTAAATTGGTACATCGAATTATTGAAGAACATACTCGCGCCAAAGGAAAACTCACCATTCAACAGATCAAAAACGATATCTTGAGTGGAAAATTAGAGTTTGAGCCAGGCAAAGAAGCCCCAACATTAGATTCGCCCTCCCAAAAGAGATTAGCGTTACATCTCGGTAATTACATGAGATTGGCTGATAAGATTGGTTACGAAGGGGAAATTGAATGGCCATTCCTCATCGATCTTGATACTCCAAACAATCGCTGTATTAAGGGATTCTTGGACAGACTCATCATCAAAGATGGCAAAGCGTTCATTCTTGACTGGAAGACGACAAAGCCAAGCAAATGGCGCAAAGACAGTAGTACAATTACAAAGGACTTGCAACTTGCTTGTTATTGTTGGATAATCAATAAAGAATTTGGAATTGCGCCAAAGAATATCAAAGCTGCTTTGTACTATCTAGAAGATGCAAAACTGGTTCCTGTTACATACAGTGAAGCAACTTTGAAACAAATTCCTGAACGATTGTGTGCAGTTTATAAGGATATCGAGAAATCAGACCCAGATAAAGTATTTGGATATGTTGCCGACCACTGCAAACGTTGTGAATATCGACCCCAATGTCCTTCGTATTCCATAACATGAACATTATACACGTTGGCCATTCTCTATTCCTGTCCAAAGTCCAGAGACTATTGTTAGCCTCCGGACAGGAAATTTACATACAAGGTTTTGGAGTACCTGTTTGGACAACAGAAAATGTTACATCAGAACCAGCAACAGAGGTATTCACTAATTACATATTAAATACCGGAACTGTATACATCAACACAAGAGCAGAAAACTACACAATTACTTTATCTCCAGAGCAAATACATCTTTTAAACCTAAGTGATTGGTTGACTATAACTGGAACTGAAATTGCAAATAGAGATGGAGAAATTTTCTCTATTATTCACCAAGTTATTATTGGCGATATTTCTATTCTTGAAGATTCTATGTTTTTAGTAAATTAACAATATTTGACATTGCTGAATTACCCCAAAACAATCTTGTTGTTTTGGGGTAATAACCACTAACAGCAGCACTGCCTGGACAATAATGGCTCGCATGCGATTGATCCAGAAATACATATGTCATAATCCCCATTGCAGCAGACAGATGGAAAAGAGACGTGTCTGGCGTAACTACGTAATCCATTTGCCCTACAAACATTGCTGTATCTAACCAATTATTAATTTTACTACCTAAATCACAAATGCCTTCAGGTAATTCGATGTCTTCTTCTATGCTCAATTTTTGAACGCAATAAACTTTATACTGAGTTTCAGTAAGTGGAATTAGAGTAGAAGGTGGATATTTACGTTGGCAAGTGTATTTGACGTGATGTCCTTGATAAGCAACAGCGATCTTTTTCCCTGCCAAGACTTCCTTCGGAACGGGAGTTTTCAAAAATGGTCCTCTGGTTGAACGATGTAATTTATTCTGAAGTGATTCAAGTGATATGACAAAGTCGCAATTAGATTCTTCTCCTTTGTTGATAACTCTGTCATAATCAGAACAAGACTCCAAAAGAGACTTCATTTCAGGACGTGCTTCGAAAGTTATTGATTTGGTGAGTTGCTTGAGTGATTGAATGTATCTCAATCCGTTTATATCATCGCCAAAACCTCCGCCAGAATAAACAAGCAAGTTGATATTTTTTTGGTTGTTCCATTCAGGTTGTTTGAATGATCTTGGTGGACGAAAAACAAAATGTTGGTTTCTCTCATTAATCAAAGTCAATCCAGCAGATCGAGTTTCTCCAAATAATCGATTGCGATCTTGACTGATTGCATACATTTTGCCAGATGGTTTTAACATCTTTGTTACACGTCGATAGTCAGAATTGGCAAGTATTATATCGTAAAGATCAGATTGACCACATCTAACGCCAAGAGCAGACAATTCTTTAGACACGTCAGAATTAGTCAAGTCAAGAAAATCTAATTCATTCAAAGGAGGAATATGAATTGGTTGATCTCCAGAGACATAATAAGGCACACAGTTACATTGAATTGTAGAACAAGTTAGTATGATTCTTTCGGCAAGTGTCATAATGATTCCTCGTTGTTCATAAAACTTTGATTTCTAGTGTTTCCACCATTGACGCGAATGATTTCTCCACTGACATAACTTGCGTCTGTTCCACAAAGAAAAGATATGACAGAAGCGATTTCTTCTGGGCGAGCATATCGTGTCATTGTGTTTGTTTTTGTTTCGGTTGACTTGGTTGAACTTGGCGCGACGCAATTGACGGTAATGTTGTGATTTCGTACTTGGTTGGCGAGTTGAATTGTGTATTCGTGTACAGCAGCCTTAGAAATCGCATACGTTGCCGTCTGTGCCCCTTTTCTTGGCAATCCGACAATACAACTGCCCACAGTCACAACACGCCCCCAATTGCGTTGTATCATGCCTGGAACGATTTCACGACAACAGTAAATCATTGTCATTAGATTTTTGTGAAATTGACCAAAGAACTCGTCCATGTTAATGTTTAAACAATCGTCCATTGGAGGCGGTCCTGTTCCTTCAAGGCGACGATTTCCTCCTGCACAACACACCAAAATATCTATATTTCCAATGTCATGAACGATAGATTTGACTGCTTCTTGTGTCAAATCTCCACATACGTGATTTGGTTTGTCTATTTTTTTTGTTCCATGTGTGATTACAGTGGCACCACGATCACGTAGTTTATTGGCTGTCAATTCACCAATTTTTCCTGTTGAGCCAGTTACCCATGCTATTTTTCCAATAAGGTCCATATACTAACATATGTTAACAATCGAACAAAAAAGACAATTTTCAATATGTTTAGACACTTATGTCATCAGAGATAAAGATTGCATAGGGTACAGTTGTAAAAAAGATAACTTGGATGAGAAAATCGCCATAGCAATAGAAGCAGGTTATTCTGGAGTGGAGTTGTGGCATCCAGATGTTATAAAGTTTAAACAGGCTCGTGGTTCTTTGAACTCTTTGCCAAAATGTAGAGTTCCATCATACAAAGTATTGTCTAATATATTTACAAGTAAATTCAATCCAGAAGAATGTTCACGATTGCTTGAGGATGCGCAGACTGTGGGTGCGAAGAGTGTTGTTGTGAAGTTGATTGATGATAATTATCGTGGGGCGATTCCTAATTTGAATGACGTGTGTACACAGTATGATTTATTGTTGAAACTATGTGAGAAATTCAATATAAGACCATCTTTGGAGTTTATGTCTTTATCTCGCGGGTTTAACACGTTGGAATCAATTTGTGAAATATTGAAGCGTGTTGACAATCCGCGTGCTGCGTTGGTTTTAGACACCTTCCATTTGTGGCGGAAGGGTGATAGAAATTTTAGTACCATTGATTTTTCAATGGTACGTCCCGAGTGGGTAAGCGTTGTTCATTTCACGGATACTTCTAAAGTTATTCCCCAACACCAACAGGGTGACGGTCATAGGAAATTGCCTGGAGAGGGATTGCTCAACTTGAGTCGTTTCTTGTCTCTCTTGGGTGGAATTAATTATACTGGTGTTTTGTCGTTGAATGTTTATGATAGATCGTTGTGGGATCGCCCTCCTATGGAAGTCGCCATTGACGGACTGCATAGAACCAATCGTTTGATTTTCGCTGAAGAGTTTCAAGATACCAAGGATGCTCCTAATTGGCGCGGACGGGAGGATATTCGGTGCGATGGATTGTGGAGCAAAGACTATTTCACTCATTTGGACCCGAGATTCATCACGACTAATCGTGCCCAACAAATAGAAAGAATCGTCCTCCCTGTTATTGCCGGGAAAAAAGTCTTGGATTTCAAATGCGGGTTTTCGCCATTGTCTTCCCACGTTTCCGTTGGGTTCGATGCCTACCAAGGATGTATTGATTACCTGAGAAGAAAGCATCCTGCCGCTTCTTGGCACTGCATGTCCGATGAGGGGTTCTCTCAAGTCTACAAAGATAAAATTGATGTTTTGATGCACATTGGTTTGGGCGACTCCGACACTGAAGTCGCCTCGTCTTTGCTGGTCAGGGAGAATTGCAAGCCCGAGATCGTTATTTTGGAGTGTTGCGCCAACGACGATGGAACCGTCAATAACGCCAAAGCTGGTTCGAGTGAGCGATGGGAGAAGCTGAAGCATGGTCTGACGGGAGATTCGTATGTTATAAAGACCGATTTGCCCAAGCGGTCCACCCGTTTGTTGTTCATTGGCAGAACTTGAAATATGGACGAGTCCTGGTGGAGTTTGTGGCGGAAAATAGATGAATTTATGGTCATCTAGTCCTGCCCATATTAGGTCGGTTTTAGATACTTGTTTTTTAATTACGTGTGTATCACGCCATTGTCTGAGCAGTCGTTTCCTGGCTACCCCTCGTTTGACGTAAACATAATCACCAGAAACAATTTCTGTGACGTCTTGATGACAAAGTTTATAAATCCAAACTTTGGATGGCAATGATGCCGTCTTGGTTTCAGGTGTTTTCTTGTATAGTTTATGCCTGATTAGGTATTCTAGCCAAAGGTCCATTTTAGCAGTTTCCGAGACCTACTGAAATACGCATCGTCAAGCTTTGACCGCTCAGTAGAATGCGGGAGCTGTCCAGTACAGACGTGCTTATCAAATGTCCAGTGATTCCAGAAGAAGTAGCGAGGAACAGATTTTTGACTGGTCCCCAACTCCCAACCGTTGCCGAAAACGTTACAACATCACTTGTTGCTCGGTAATTTCCATCAAGCCCAAGTGCAATACTGAATCCATTTATTGAATTGACTCCACCACGCGCATATCCATTTTGTGTAGGTTCACCAGACAAATTAGATAAAGTGTCGCTGAGTAATGGCGTTGCTCGATTGTCTAATCCGAGATAATAACTTCCTGGCACGACAATTCCAGATGATGTCCTAAAAGTTGTGCTAAGTACGAAAAGTTGTCCACCTAAATGGAAAATGTTATTAACATCGTTTTGCTCCCAAAGGATGGTTCCATCGGCGTCAACGTGTTGTATGTTATCGATCTTTAGTAAATGAAGCATCGAACGTATATATCTAAGATATATATAATTTAGGAAAACATATACCAACTCTCAATATGATTCGCAGTTCCAAACATTCTTTGAAATTTATCAATAAAACCAAACTTAATAAAATTGAAAAATTTATTTTTCGATACCAAAATATGGTTGAAAAATATGTCAATATTATTTGGAATCAAAAATCTAGTGAACTACCCCGCCGCTAAAGACGGCGGGGCTTCCGATCCAACCAATAGCCCAAATTTTATGGGTCTTACATCAGGGCAATCGGCTATTCCTCTCGTTCCGAGAGTTCTTAAACCTTCGTTATGTATATAAGTAAGATTCAAGATATTTTGTCAAGAAAAAAGAAAGGTAGTTGCGGTTTCCGTAGAGCGCAAGAACATCGTAAAAATTATATCAATTGGAGTTTGAATCAGTTGGATTTTAATAATGTGAAAGAGATTCGACTAGAAAAGATAGTTAATATACGAAAAGGAAAAAGAAATAGTCGCAAGTTATCACATTGGACATACACATTGATAAAAAGAAAACTTATTGGGTTGAGCGAAGATAAAGGTTTTATTTTTGTTGAACAAGACAATAAGTTTAGAAGTCAACGTTGTAGTTCATGTGGTTTTGTCCATAAATCAAACAGGTTAGCCAAGACGTTCAAATGCAAAAGCACTAATTGCGGATTCACCGGGAAGGGCGGCGGAAGCCTCTACATCGTAGATGCTACACTGCCGCTTTGGGCAGTGTAGCCCTTTAGGGTAGTGGGTAAGCCGCCCATAGGACAAAATATTGCAAACGTAATTGTTGCATACTATAATAGTATTGGGTTGCAGTCAAGCAACCTATTGGCGTCCGTCGTACTTGTTTTCAAGTACCGTGTTGTCCGGCGTGAAACGCCGGACACGGTTCGGTCCAACACGAAATTTGGAATGCCAAGCCCCGACCCTTTAGGGTCGTGGGTACTTGACTTCAGATAGTGATTTGAATGCAGCTTGCAATCATGAGATTGATCTTATAGAGATTCCTATTTGGGTATGGAAAGGGCAATTTAATCGCCAATCTGGTTTTTATTGGCTTGGTGATAAAATTGTTATTTGTCAAGAGCTTATAGTCCTTGATACTGAAAAGAATAAATTATGAAATTTATTCAACTATATATGGTGTGAATACTCTGAAATTCAAAGACTGGTTAATCGAAGGTTTGACTGAACCGCCACGCACAGTGGATCAGGCTCGTAGACCAGATTTGATAAAAGGCGGAACAGGCGGATGCCCAGAGTTACCAATGGGCGTTAGATCAATGTGCGAACCAACTACGTCTGCATTTCAAGTTGGTTCTTTGCCTAAACAACAAAAAAAAATGAAGAAACGTTAACGTCCTCGAATCATAAAATCTTGTGTTCTTTGTAGTGCTGCTAATTTATCACGATCAGATTTCGTAAATCCGCTACCTTTCTTTATTAATCCATGTGCTGCTTTTTCTTTGACTACCAATGGAGCAATTACGGCGTCTAAAGCTTGTGATGCTGCAACTCTTGCAGGCGATCCCGGTTGCCCTAGTGAAGTAAATGGATCACTTCCTGAACCTCCACTGCTCGAACCTGGACCAACTGGTGCTGTGCCCTGTCCAGGTTTTGTTCTACCACCAGAGGGTGGTCCTGCGACACTACTCACATCGCCACCTCTCCTTGACTTTTCGTATTCCTCTAAATCGAACTCAGCGGCACCTTGAGTGAGTGACCATTGGACTGTTGTTTGAGCGCCTGGAACTTTAGTTGGAATCGCTTTGGGTCTAGTAATTCCATATTTTTGAGCAATTGTTGGAGACTTTTTACTTCTCGCAACAACTTTTTCTTGTAATGATTGCCACACGTGAGCCAAATCGGACAATTCAATTGCGCCCATTTTTTTACTGCCGTAAATACGAACAGCAACAATTTTGGATAAAGATTGCCACAAAGATGCATCACCAACTACATCAAGACCAAGATTTTTAGCAAATATTGAGACTCGATCTTGGAACTTTGGATCATTTCTCAATGAATCCAAAGTTTTGCTCCATGGCCATGCTTCAGATATTACTTCATCCGGTATGTTGTGTCGAACACGGAACCATTTTACAAAATTGCTCATGTAATATGTATACTTTATTATTGATTTTAATTGGTGTAGAACCCATATGAATTATATGAAGACTCCCAAAACCTTGGGGAATGCTCAACAACAGGTTCCTTTGGCACGTATTCCCGCCTAAACACAAGTTCTGGCGAGACGCCCGAAAAATCCAACAAGTGTTTTCTCCAGTACAGCCACGTATTCCATATTGGCTTGGAAGAATATTGAACTATTTCACGTTGTAAATTTAGTCCATCGATGTCATCATGTCCATGTTCGTAGCGAAGATGTTCTGGAATGTGAATTGATTGAAACGCTTGCCACAGCCAGTTCAATTTATTCTTTTGATGAGAAACTGAATCGTAAAAATTATTAAGTGTTTCATAATAATCAGATTGTTGGCTTAGTGATAATGGATAATCCGCAACTTGCTTAATGCCAGATTGGTATGGAGATTCACAATAATCAAGTATCTTACAACCAGCTATTACAATTGGTCCTGGTTTAAATACGTCTTCTCTATTGACTCGATATTCAGTAAACGGAGGCAATTTGTCTTTGTCGGTTGCTTCCCACATTCGCCAATGTTTGACTGTTAAATGCATTGAAGAAACGTAAGTGTTTTGCATTCCTACAATCAATTTACGATTTTCTGCGGTCGTTAAATAAAGAGCGCAAGGTAGCGTTAGCATGTTTTGCACTCTTTTATTACGCAATATGTATTCAATAGCCAAATTCATGTATTATCCGTGACAGCAACAAATATAATTTCGAACAAGTTTTCCATCCAATACAGTAAATTCTTTATGACTAGGATTATCAGAATTGTAAGAGACTTTGTCTGAATCGTTGAGATAATCAAGACACATCTTTGCCGAAGCCAAAGTAGCAGCTTTATTAACTGGAATTTCTGCTTTACATTTACCAGATACATCATATTCTAAATAATGATCATTTGGAATATCAATATCAACTCCATACAGAGGATTGTGAGATTGACTCAATATCATTTCATTAGATAGTTTGACTTTCTTAGTACCGCCAGCCCTCATTGTGAAGCCACCACGATACTTGTGCGTCAAGACATGAGAAATGTCCATTGCAATTGCTGCTCCACTAAACACAGGTGTAACTTCCAACACTCCACGATTGCTAAATGCCATTTTTAATGAATCAGCACATGCCCCACCTTGATCCAAGTCTGTTACTTGCATTGCACGAGCGACAGACCCAAAAAACTTAGCGATATTGGCAGCATGTGTAACACCATTGAATAAAACACTGCCAATTTGATCACGAGCCTTTTTCAACGCTTCTTTGTGATCTATATCTGTAGTTACATTCTTCTCGTATTGAAGAACTAAAGCATCGTAGAATGCTCCTGTAAACACCCTACTAAAACTATGTGGTTCCCGAGCCAACAAGTCTGGTGGAGCGTTTGATGGTAGTTTCTCTGGAGAAACGTATTTGAAGTCATTGACGGCATTTCTGAGTGCTGGTACGCCATAAATAGCATCTCCAAGTTCTTCTGCTACACGTGATACAATGTTGCTTTTTCTGAGGTCGTTATTTGTTTCCAAAAGAACATAATCAATAACTTCGTCATGGCATAATGCTGCTATTATTGAAACCATGTCTCCGAATGATTCATGGAAAGCAACAGCTTCTATGGATTGAGTTCCCCATAGATCAGGTCTTATTATGTCCAAAATTGCATGTCCGAGTTCATGGCTGACAACATCGGATGATTCACAGGTGAATACCATTTTGCCATTTCTATTAGTGCTATAGAAAAACCTGAGAGACGATCCATCATAATAAGCATTGAATTGACTGCCAGCTCTTGGTATGACAACCAACGAATTCGTTCTAGCCCATCGGTTGAGTGGAACGTTTAGGCGTTCTCCGACAGATTTAATGCCGTGAACAATGAACGTGTAAACCATTGTGGCTTGATGTTGTAGAGAATTATCTGGACCATCCATGCCTAAAAACCCTTGTACGGTGAATGGTGGGCACGGGTTGGGCAAATCAGGAATTTCTAATCTTGTTGCAATTGGAACTAATGGATCATTGACTATTACATTGACAGGTCTGATAAATGATGTAAGTTTATCGATTGCTACTTGGATTAGTTTATTAATTGGCATGTGATACTCCATTAGTGTATATGTCGGATCGAGTCTGTTGTTATTTAACGTCCACGGATCATTTTTATTCTGGTATGGTGCTGACCAGCATCAAAATGCTGCGCAATTACAATAAAACTATAAAGATTAGAGTGTTTGTAATCGGGAATGGTGAACCAAAATTATTTGCAGATTCATTGAATGTTGAAGTTATTTATCGTCAGCCATCACAAGATTCAAAAGGTTATTTTTGTTTGAATCGTGAATATCTTGCTGAATGTAAAGAACAGTCCGTTTTACATATTGATGGTGATACGTTTATATTTGATGACATTGAAAAGATATTTGACAAGTATAATGATGTAGATTTTGCGGCAGCACAAGATGATTGGATTGTCAATACGCCAGATTGGAATTATTCTTTTCTTGAGGTCGGTTCAACTGTTTTTAATGGTGGGCTAACTCTATGGAACAATGGGACTATTCGTGAATGGGCTTCAAATTTCTTAGTGCCTACGTGTAATAGGTTGCAGAATGAGAAATGTGCATTAACTCCATGGTTATTTGGAAGTAACAGGAGATGTTATCATAAAGAAACATTTGCGATATGTTATTATGTTGCACAAAAAGGATTGAAATACAGGCTGATGGATGAAAAAGATGTAGTTAATTTATTTAATCCTGAGTCATATAAAGCCTGGAATAGAAAAGATTTTATTGTTTACCATTGTTTTACACAGAACTGGAAGCAATTTGCGAATAGTTTGAGAAAGAAAAAAATTGCAATGTTGAAAATAAGAGATAAATAGTAATTATGCAAGACAAGTTGAAGGAAAAAGTTCAGGCGTTGATAGAACAACGTGTTGTTGAAGCAACGAAAAAACAAGTAACTCAAAAATTGTTGATGATAGCAAAATATTTAGGCAAGCCTATTATATCTCAATCTACGTTCGGAGACAAGTATTTTGATCCGTATTATCGTGAAGAGGAAATGATTTACGATGACAAGCTATCAGTTCAAGACCCTGATGAGTGGACGACAGTTGAGCGTGGATATCATTTTGATGGTTTGAAAGTAGGAATCAATTTGGTTATTACATCACAGACTTATGATGAAAAAGTCAGTGAATTGAAAGCTACTTATAATGGTTATCTGGTATTTGCTGAAGTTGAGGGCGAATTGAAGGCATATGCACCATTTCCAGTATGGGAAGATGCGGTAAATATGTTCCACGAAGCGGCAATCCAAGTTGAGAAGAAACGATTAGTAGAACAAAGAGTTGTAAGGATTGATGACAATCGACAAAAGATGGAAGGTTTCTGGAATAAATTTCGTATGCTTTGGGGTTATTAATCCATATGAGGAAAACCAATGTATTGTGAAGACCCTGATATAATCAGAAGAACTGCTAAATTAGGACTAATTATAGTTCCAATTATTATTTTTATCTACGGCGGCGAGAAAACCCCTACTTTTCTCTGAATGAGAAAAGTTTGCCCTGTAGGGAGCGAGCGAAGCGAACGAGAGGGATAGCCGATTGCCCTGATGTAAGACCCATAAAATTTGGGCTATTGGTTGGATCGGAAGCCCCGCCGTCTTTAGCGGCGGGGTAGTTCACCATATTGATGTCAACATATCGATAATGCCAAATCAATTTGACGACGCCTATATACCATTAAATTAAGTAGGAAAAACCATGCCTTATTATCAGAATGTGTTTGACAGTGAATTTGTGGGTACGCTTCTTTTAGGCGACCGTCAATTGAGTTTAAACTTTAGAGTCAAAGGCAATACAAACAGTGCGATTGAAATGATTGCATGGAACTTAGGTCCATACAACCTAACGGGTATTCCAAATTTGACCTTGTATTATTCATTTGACGCTGGTCATTCTTGGACAATCCTCGTCGTTGACGTAACAACAACGGCAGCTAATATTGCATCAGTAAAACCTAATGAAATTGTTGATGCTTTGAATAATGATGCTACTTTTTCTGCTTTGTATGAAGCTAGTTTGGCGACCGATGGCAAGACCGGAAGTTATGTAAAACTAAGGTCCAAACGCGCAAGAGGCAACTGGAAAACTTACATCAAGAATGGTGGAGCGGAACGAAAGTTAAGATTCAATAAGAAGGCTGGAATTGCTCAACTTCCTGGTTATTTCTCCAGACACAATATTGTATCAATTGATCCTGATTCAGTAGCATTGTTGGTAGAATTGGATACGAGTCTTGTAGTCGATCAAGAAATAATTACTGACGCAGGATTTGATTACACAGTAGTTTTGAAGGATTGGGAATTACTGTATGGACGTTCTGGACTATTTCAATTCCAGAAAATAACAGTAGATGGAAGCGACAGGGTTACTGAAGTTATTGAATATCCTGCTGGCGCTGGCGTAGGTGATTTTGCCAAAAAGACAATCAATCAATACACTGGAGCAAATACTAATCCAAGTAAAACCTTTGAAATTCCATACACACTCCTCGTTGGAGATTTGATAACACCACCTTAATGATTTTTGATGGTTAGTGGTACAAGTGTAGGATATTCACCCGAAAAACAAGAACTGCAATAACCTTTGCCGAATACCTGAGACAACCCTTCTCTGCTCAGGTATCCCAAACTATCCGCTCCGATATATTCACGTATTCCTTCTATATCTTGATTAGAAGCAATTAATTGACCTTTTGTGGGCGTATCCATGCCATAAAAACAAGGGCTTATTGTTGGCGGAGAGGAAACACGTAAATGCACTTCGTCCGCCCCACAATCCCTCAACATCTTGATAATCTTTTTTGCCGTAGTCCCACGAACAAGACTATCATCAACCACAACGATGCGTCTGCCTTCAATGACGGATTTAACTCCGCTCAACTTGAGACGTACACCTAATTCCCGCATAGATTGTTTGGGTTGAATGAAGGTTCTTTGGGAATAGTGACTTCTCATTATTCCCATTTCAAAAGGCAATCCAAGTTCTTCTGCGTATCCAAGTGCAGCCGCCACGCCAGAGTCAGGAACGGGAACTACAATGTCAGCAATTGCTGGCTGTTCTTTCGCTAATCTTCTTCCTAAAGACTTACGAGCCTGATAAACTGGAACGCTGAATACTTCGCTATCTGGACGCGCAAAGTAAATCAACTCAAATACGCATCGACTTGGTGATTTTGGTTGCAAAACTTGTTTGGATGTCATTGTTTTTCTTTTCAGATCAACAACAATCATCTCGCCAGGTCTGACTTCTCTTTCAGGTGTTCCGCCCATCAAATCAAATGCAACCGTCTCACTAGCAAATGCTTTCCCGTCTCCACAATCTCCAACGATCAGTGGGCGGAATCCATAAGGATCACGCACAGCGATCATATAGTCTTGATTCATTATCAATAATGAATATGCGCCATCTAAGTGACCAACGGCATGTTCTACGGCATCTGGGAGCGGAATATCGCGGCATCTTGCCATTACGTGTAAAATAACTTCTGTGTCGGAGGTTGTGTGGAAAATTGCGCCTTCTTTTTCCAATCTCTCAATTAATTCTTTGGCATTTGTCAAATTGCCGTTATGAGCAACGGCAGTCCATCCCATGCGACTGCGCATGGTCAATGGCTGTAAATTACAATCGGTGTCACCACCACTGGTAGAGTACCGTGTGTGTCCAATTGCTGCTGATCCTTTAAGTCCTCGTAAAACTTCTTCTTGGAAGATATCAGCAACTAATCCACGTCGTCTCAGTACGGAATAATCTGTTCCGTCACTAGCCGCAATTCCCGCACCTTCCTGACCTCTATGCTGTAGAGCGTGAAGCCCCAAGAAGGTTAGATAGGATGCCTCATCAACTCCAGCGATACCTACTATTGCACAAATGGCTTGATCTCCTCTACCTCAGTAATGGTCAATCCTTGCCCGCCCCAACTTTCTTCACAATATACTTTACCTGGAGCGTTAGGCGGGGCAAACACAGGAAGAGATTCTGTCAACTTGTCTTTATCCAAATTGTATCCGAATAAAGATTCTTCATGTTTGCCATCAAATAAATAATATTGACAAACCAAAGTTTCAATAACTTCATCTTCATAATGTTTGGTGAATTTTGCACCTTGTATGTCGCCAAATCCTTGGTACGCAGGATTGTAACGATGCTTTGCCCTTAAATCCAATCTGTTACGTTCACAAAACTCTCGAATTTTATTTTTGGATTTATCCCTGAACTCTTCATATGCTTTGCGATAAGTTCTTGACGGACCAAGCAACTCTTCTTTTTTTTGTTCTAGAAGTTCTTTGCTTGAGCTGACCGCAATAATTTCAATTGTGCTTTGATCAATATCTTGTTCAAAGTAACTCAATACGAACATAGATTACTTCCTCATCATACGGATATTATCTGCATCAGTTCGACTATCAATGATCTGGTTTTCCAAGAACGCTTCAACCCATTTGCCATCTGCGCCGCCTAGTGAGGCAGCTTGGTCCATGCGTTCTGCATAATTGTTAACAACTTCTGTTTCCATTCGTAAGGCATATTCCAGTATGTCATTTGGCGATGACATATGATCTGGGAAGGATGATGGCAAACAATTTGGCTTGCCGCCCAAGCCAACGATCATATCGGCAAATGCTTGAATGTGTTTCATCTCACTTGCGGCTTGTTCCATGAAGAACTCACGAAGTTCCTGACGGTGTAGCCCTTCAACCATTGCGGCACTGTGCATGTAAAAGTGCATATGTGCGTATTCGTTTTGCATGTCAAAGTTCAAACGGCTAATCAAATCACTCTTGTTCATTTGGTTCCTCCATTGGTTTAATCTTTAACCCATCCTTGAGCATTTGCATCCATTTATCGTTTTTCTTTTTTGCTTCTTCTGCGAACGATTTGGATTGTGATTCCATTGCCGACCTCTTTTTACCAACTTTTTGCACAGCAGACAAGGCGGCATGGAGATGTTGCTTTACGTCATTTAACACGTAATCTTCTTTACATTCAGAGATCGCTTTACGAATGTATAAAATAATGGGTTCGTGATTAGTTTTCATTACTATAATATAGTTTACACTATAAGAGATTTTGCTATGCAAATCAACCCCAATCAACAAACCGAATACACCTACACGTGAGAATCTATAACACAGACTGTATCTCTGGTTCCAAACAATATCTTACAGATGAAGAAGTCGATATTGTTTTGTGTGATCCCCCATTCGGCATACAAGAATCTACTTTCGATAAACATTATAATCGCAAAGAAGAAAATGTCATAGACGGTTACGTAGAAGCCCCGCCAGACTACAAATCATTTACAATGGCTTGGATGTCAGAAGCAATGCGTGTACTCAAGCCAACTGGCTCAATGTACGTAGTTTCTGGTTGGACCAACCTCAAATTTGTATTAGAAGCAATTGATGAAGTTGGTTTTCATACAATCAACCATTTGATATGGAAATTCAATTTCGGAGTCTTTTGCAGTCGCAAGTACGTATCGTCCCATTATCACATACTGTACCTTAAAAAGACTCCGAAGGACAAAGTGACATTCAACACACATTGTCGCTTTACAAGCGAACGTGACGCATCTGGAAGCCCTTTGTACAGAGATATGGAAGACGTGTGGACAATCAACAAGGAGTATCAGCCAGGCAAGGTCAAGAACAAAAACAAACTTCCCGACAAATTAGTCGAAAAGATGATTGCTTATAGTTCTAATCCAGGCGACATTGTTGCTGATTTCTTTCTTGGTAATTTCACAACAGCCTTTGTTGCACTCAAAATGGGACGAGTTCCTGTCGGATTTGAGATTAACCCGATTAGTTATGAACACAATATGAAACTAATCCGTCAAATGTATCCGAACGATTCTGCGCCTTCCAACTCGTAGAATCATTCCATCTTCGATGATAATTTGAACTGTTGAGTCTTCAATTTTTATCATATCCGACCCAACAGTTACTCCGCTATTGCCCGAAGTGGGGGATATGATCTTTCTTGCTTCGTTGTTTGATGTAACTAATCCGCAAGCCTTCAGAGCATTACAGATACCCATACGCCCATCTTTGAGCATGATACGGGCAATGTCAACAACAGGAATGTCCTCTGGGTCTTGACGTAATGTAAACCTTCTATGCCAAGCGTTTGCTGCATCTAACGCAATCAATTCGCCATGCAAGAATTTCGCAAGTCTGAACGCCAATGCCTTCTTTTGAACCATTGGCTCTGCTTCTGGTATTTTCTGGTCATCAACGGGAAGCAATCTCCACCAGTCGGGAACGAGTTCATCTGTAATACTCATTGTTTTGGAGAAGACAGAATCAGCTTCTTCATCTAACCCAATGTAATTATTAAGACTTTTGCCCATCCGACGCACGCCATCTGTACCGACTAGAATGGGAACGGTAATGCAGACTTGTTGATCTTGACCCGCCTTTTTCTGCATATCGCGAGCAAGCATGAAGTTGAATAACTGATCGTTACCACCAATTTCCACATCTGCGGCGATCTGTACGCTGTCAAACCCTTGCAGGACAGGGTAGAGAAGTTCATGCAAGTGTATTGGTTCTTGGGACTTTATTCTGTTGGCAAAATCATCACGTGCGAGTAATTGTCCTACTGTGGTGTTGGACATCAACTCAATTGCATTTTGTAAATGCAGAGGAGCAAACCATGAACCATTGTGGTGTACTTCGCAAGCGGACAGGTCAATAACTCTGTTGATTTGATCCAAGTAATGTTCGCTGTTGGCTTTGATGTGATCTGGTGTGAGGCGTGCGCGTGTTTGGTCGCGTCCGGTAGGATCGCCCACTAGAGCGGTGAAATTACCGATAATAATTACGCCACGATGACCCGCATCAATGAATTGCTTGAGTTTGAGTAGTCCGACGAGATGACCCAGGTGAACGTGAGCAGCGGTAGGGTCGATGCCGTACTTGACACGCAATGGACGACCAGACTCTAGTTTTTTCTTGAGTTCGTCTGGTTGGTGGATGGTTGCGCCATTGCTGATTAAATCAAAGAGACTCATCGGGAATTTCCTCTATATCGATATCTGTAACTCTTGGAACGATTAGTTTTTTGGGAACGGATGGTTTTTCCACCAGTTGGGGCAATAATGTTGCAAACGCATCTGTGTATCTCGTTCCACTAATGCAATCATTGCACCACCAATGTCGTCCGACTTTTTTGGCGACTATTACCTCCCAACCGCATCGGATGCATCTCATTAGAAATTGGTCCAGAGGCATTCTAACCTCCGCTCCTTGTTTTTGGACTGACTGCTGTGGTTGGCAATCTCCTTGACATGGAGATTCCAGCCTTTATAAAGTTTAAGGTAAAGTGGACTGTAGTACCCACTCAGCAACACTTTTCCTTTTACTGCGTTTAGAACTCGGGCAAGTTTTATATGGGCAGCTTCGTCCATTTCAACATTGTATACCTTTTTTGCGGTTCGTGTCGAGGGTAGAATTTCATCACATCAAAGTTTTTGATGTGATACTTCATCAAATTTAACGCCTGTTGTTCCAAACGCATTGTTGCATGCCATTATTGCTTTATCAATTGTGGGAAAGCTACCTGCATTTACACGTTTGCCGTCAACGATTTTTCTAACTCGCCAGGTTCCAGATTTGGTCGGATATATATTAGGAATTTCTCTTCTCGAATTTTTAATAAATAAAGTTGTTTCTGGAAAACAATTGTGATCTTCAATATAACGTCCAAAAGGTTTATGATTTTTGTCGTCAAGTTCGCAGTCAATCGATTTTGATCTTAACTCTAAACATTGTATAACTTTCCCATTTTTGTTTCGTATGTCATCAATATGTGCGTAAGCGATATTTTTTGTGTCCATTGCGACGAATGCAAAATAATCGCATTCCTCTATAGCCTTTCTTTTTGATCCTTTGCCCCATCGAAGTGAATAACGGTAGACAGGAGAGGAAGCAAGTTTTCCTTTTCGAGGAATCCTGCACATTTTGCAACTTGATTTAACTTGAATTCTTTTTAGTCCCGAAGGCATATCAACAATGACATCGTAAGGTAAACCTTGATCGGCAAGAAACGAACGATAACCTTTCAGTATCAAATCTGCGCAAACTAGGTGTTCCGCAGCTTTACCAATTTCAAGTTCACTTAGTTTATTTAGCATAATTCATCCAAAGACATTCCACACGAGATTCCTTTTTTTTACTCTGCGACGAGTGATTGGCAATAGTACAACTTTCCATTCTCCACCCTTTATAAAGTTTAGCATACAATGGATTGAAGTATCCGGATAAAATTATTTTACACTTCATCTGATTCAGGACATTTGCTAAACGGCAATGTTCTTGATCATCCATTTCAACATTGTACACAGATTTAACTGAACGAGTTGCTTGTAGATAGGGTGGATCGATATATGTCAACAGGTCTGAATCGTCCACCTCTGGTAGTAGGTCACATACATTTTGATTGCGTATTTCTACATCTTTCAAACGCTCACAGATAAGTGGCAGAAAGTGCTGAGTGAAAGTTTCCCATGCGTTGACATCCCCCGGCTTGCCGCCACGTTCGCGATTACTCCAACTAAAATAAGCGCCTAACCCGCCACGACTCATACGTCGCTTAACTAGTTCATCTACAGCCGCCCCGATTCCTTCGTGTGATGTATTGTTTCTTGCGGTTTGGAATGAATCTTCAGTATACGGTATGGCGCGTGTTTTTTCGATTAACTCTACTGAATGGGTTTTTAGACAGTAAACTAAATTATATAGTCCTACATCTAGATCATTATAAATTTCTGAGAACGAGCGTATTTTATTAAGCAGTACGCTTGCCGCTCCACCACACGGCTCCACGTACTTCATTTTTTCATAGTTTTTGGGAAATTTATCAATAATCCATTTTTTTAAATAACTTTTCCCACCGTGAATCTTCGTAATTGGTCTTAACATAGAAAGATACTCCTCAATGATTGAAAACACTACTTCTACAAATATGGGAATTGGCGATCTTGGCAAGCCAGAAACCATTTTTTCTCGCAAATTTCGTTGGACTCTAGCTGGAGAACATTTACCTGACACATTCATCAAATGTGTTAGTTTTGATTATGTCAACAGAACCATCAAGTTCGCCTACTACGATGTAACCACAGGCAAAGATAGCATGCACGCTCTTGTATGGGCTGACATGCTTGCCAAACGACAATTGTTCAATGAAACGTTGACATTCACTGCTCTAGATGGTTGTGGTAAATCATTATACACGTTGACATTCAAAAATCTATCCCTAGTTTCTCACGGTGCCGACTTTGACTATAGTTCTAATGATGTCGCTACAACAGTTATTACAGTTAAATACAGCCATATGTCAAAGGATATTACAGGACAACCTGATGTGTATTCTTGGAAATTAGTTCATAACAATGTTGAAATTCCTATGTTTTGGGCGGAAGGACAACGCCCTTCCTTGTGCGTTTCAGAAACAGAAATTCCTCATTTGAATTCCAAGTTTTTAATTCCAGGTCAGGCAAAATGGTTAGATTCTAAAATTGTTACGTCTGCTGATTCCAAAGAACTGTTTTCTTGTTTTATGAGTGGACAAAAATTCCCATTAGAAATTCGTTTGTACAACAATAACGTTCATGTTGAAAGTTGGCACATGGAAAACACCTGGATCAAAACCATAGATGGATCAGAAGCCGAAACTGCGTTGTCATTGTCGTATTCTTCAGTTCGATATGAGGCCATTCCAAAGAAGGCTCCCGAATCTAGAGGCATTAAATTGACTGCGAGCTCAGGTCATACTATTGAAATGAACGATGAACTTTGATTCTTAGGTCAATAGATAATTCATGCGATTCAGAGATTTTGTAAATGAAGCAATGAAAACCGAATCCGATTTACCTCCAGGCGTTTTTGTTTTGGGGTACGTCGGCAAGTCATCAATCAGCTTTTCTTATTGTGATGAATCTGGAAATGAGTCTAGTTCAATATTTGGCAAAATAAACGCATATCTTGTCCCTCAATGCAATGCGTGGGAAGTCACAACTGTGGATAGCACTAAAGGGTTTTGAACAGTTGGCATAAATGTTTGAAAATCTTGCCAAATACTACTATAATATCAACAGCAAGACTACTTCGGTTCTGACTTCTACTAAGTCAGGTAAAAGTTTTGGGTGAAAACAGAACTACAGAAAAAGCAAGTATTCTGCGAGTGACCGCAAGGTTATAGCAGATAAGAGCCTTGCCGCAAGGCCATGCAGGGCAACACATTAAAGGTCAACCTCCGATGAGGGTTAAGGTTGATGCTTGTTGTCCTAGCGAACTTTCAAGGTAAGATTTTCTAACTTTGAAAGAACGGTGGGGTCCATTTTTGTACGAACTGGCAATGGAAGTAACTTCAATAAGTCACAATGGACTGATGTGTGATCGAGGAGCCGTCAGTCCGGAAGCAAGAATTGTTTGGCAAAAATTCTTCTCTCGTAATGACATCAAGACAGTTCCACTTCCTGATTCGTGTTTGTCGTCCATTGTTACGCATTCGCAACTTCAATATATGAATTTTTCTTATATGAAAACTCCAGCAACAAGTTTCAATTCATTGAAACAAAAGGGCTTGTTGCTGAATTACAAGTCAAAGCACAATAGACTACCAGCCGAATTCCTTTAAGATTGGATTTCGATAATGTTGTTCTTTTTTCATTAAGTTAGGCATAAGATCATAGAAATCAATTGGAGTATCAACCTCAAAGAACTCTTCGGGCAACCCACTCTGCAAATGCTTCTTAACATCTTCAAAGTTCTTTCCGGTCATTGCCTTGCCAATTCGTCCGTTCATCGGTTCTGCGCCAACGGGCAAATCGCGATTAGCAACATCTGTTACGTGCAATCCCATTGCCAATGATAAAACAAGGTCGTCCGTCTTGCCTTTGACCGCTTCAGGACGTTGTTTAGACTTGTTGTAAACAAAGTTCTTCAGTTCACGAATTAAGCGACGACTTCTTATTCGTATCAACCTATTTAACAAACTCGTCTGCAAAGTTTCAAGTATTAACGGTCTTGAAGTTCTGCTCAGAGTGACGCCGGACTTTTCGCCGCGTCCTTTTTTGTTTTCCCAATACATATTTGGATAATGGATTGTGTGTTCAAGACGATTCAACACAGCCATTCCTGGTCCTGTGTCGTGATCCATTACCAACAAAGCTTCATTGTAGAATGTGGCGACTTGTGATATGACCATTGAGAATTTATGAACCGGGATTTCATTGCTATAAAATTCGGCAACTTGTTCAAAACTAGAAGTGTCAATCACGTGGAACGCGCTATTGTCGGCGCGCACACCTTCGCCAGCATCGGCAGCAACGATGTATTCTCTTCCTGGTTGTGGGTCTTTCCACACCCATAGAGCGCCTTTTTCATAGTTTGGATTTGCCAAGTCTTCTTCATCGTATTCGTCTTGCGGAGTTGTGTCCCACTCTGGGAATAGTTTCTCTATTGGATCAAGACACAATTCTTCCAATTCAGACAATATTTTGGCATCGATGTAAGTTTCGCCCGATCCGAGGAATGATCCGCAATATTCTTGTAGCCAACCTTTTTCTCCAATGTTGGCTCTGGTTTTACGTTCCCATTCTACAGTCCGGTAGTCTGGGTGTTCTTTATAATCCAGAGAAATAATATGGAACTGGTTCTTTTTATCTTCTGCGCGGTGCCAAGTCTCTTCGTACCAGTTGCCCATACCATTGACGGTAGAAATAACAATACAATTACCACCAGTGGAAAGGGTAGGGTACATGGCTTTCCAGTGTTCGTCCATGTTTTGAATGAACGCAGCTTCGTCAATGATCAGATATGTAAGTGCTTTAGAACGTGCGGCGGCACAAGTATAGAACCATAGTACGGAGCGAGTATCAGCGAATTCCTTTTCGTGATCGTTATCATTCTTCATTACTGGACTCATCCAGGCAGGAAGATTTTCCAAAACGGTTTCTACAATCTTGCCGACGCCGATTGCTTCTCGGTCTGACTTGGACAGAACCATACATCTTTGTTCAAATTTGAACAGGCATCGCCACAACGCCCAAATTACTGAGACGGTGGTTAAGCCTGCTTGTCGAAACTTTTTGATGATATTGAATTGATTTTTATCGTATTCAGATACAACTCTTTTTTGGAAATCATAAAGGCGAAAAGGTATGATCCCCTTCATTGGATGGATGATCCTGACGTAGTTTTCGCAAAAATAACCATAGCTTGCTGTGCATTTACGTATTTCTTCTACTTGCCACTGCTCATATCCATAATGTGTTTGATCCATACTGATATATAAGGAGGAGTATTAGGAATTCACATATGTATGCCCCTTTGAGTAGATTGACGACCAATGACTTTTTCATTATGGTACGAGTTACCAACATGACTTTAAACATTGGTCAATTCAATCGTTCGGAGATTAGAGGTAATTTCACTGCTGATTCAGTTAATAACTCCATCAAAGATATTCAGAATTGTTTAAGTAATCCATTCAACGTATCATTTTTATTGCAATACAATGATCGTTTGTATGATTTGTATATTACTGGCATGAAATGGGGAGTAGACCCATTACAGGATGAAGAAGAGGAAACATTTGGACACTTTCTTCAATATCATTGTACATTTGTTGCGAATCCACATGGGGCATCAACTCCCGATCCAAATGTAATAATATGGGATATTGGAAATACAAATCATTCAGAACGAGACTTGAAAGAACTTATTGGAGATGATCTTAATTCATTGGGCAAGCAGGCAATACTTTTGATTGAAAAGTATAGAAATTATCGAGCGACAATTGATTGTCCGACTCCATCATATTTAGACGACGCTGGAATAGCTGATGATGTGGCGGCAGTTTTGGCCGGTAGGAAACCAGCAGCAATCTTCGATGAAAGTTCTTTGTCCAGAGAAACAATTTTACCTTTGCTGCTTCAAGAGGCATATGTACGTGGGATGCAAGTAGAAACAGTTGAACATTTTGGTACAAAACACAGTCGGACGAGAAGTATAGTTGTTGGGATTCCTTATCATGTCAAACAGATTGTTCAAATAGTAATACAAGCAGTAAGAGATAATGAAGTTAGTAGCTATTATTATGAACGATTAGGTGAACTAATTGGTATGCCACAAGAAAACATACATCAACTAATAGAAAATATGCGTGATTTTGGATTTAACCGAGCGTAAAAATGGAAGAACAAAATATTGAAGATGTAAAATCAGATAATGCAATGAAGCAGCTTTTGGTTATATTTGCAGCAACCACTGGTTATGCTAAACTATTAGCGATTTCTGTAGGTATAATGTTTATCTTATTTTTATCCGGACTTGTTTTTTGGATGTGGTCAGATCATCATGAGGTTTGGCTTCGCAATGAGGTGATTGCCCAACAAGCCATTTATGAAGCAAATCACACACCAACAGAAAAAGAAAAATTAGAGCGTGCGAAAGCAGCACACAATACGTTCTTGGAAGCAAAAATCACCAAAATGTTCTTGTTTAGACACTAAAAAACGTATAGAATTACGGTTATGAGCGTTCTAAAATGTGATGACTGCGGATGCCTTTACTTGAGGCGACACCAGGAACAATGCCATCTTTGTGGCGCTTTTTCCGAGCAAAACATGCAACCGAACCAATCTACACACGGGTTTCATTTGGATAGTTCTAAGATTAGATGCGTCAATTGTGGATTCCCCTCAACGTCAATTGACTCTGAGTGCCTGAAGTGCAAACGTCCAGTGGACAAAAAAATTGAACCAAAAAGCGTCTCCACGTTGTGTGGTTGCAAACGACATCAAATCGTATTGGGAAGTGACAAATTAGTTCACTATCAGGGCAATTGGTGGGAACTAAGGTGTCTTTTCTTCAAGGTCGATAAAAGAATGCCAAAGGTGATAAAGAAGTATCAAGCGATGGAACGAGAGGTTGCAGAAGCTCGCAAAATGCGTATAAAGTTTATCACGATGAAGAACTTCATGCGAAAACTGTCCTGTGATCGGTGTGGGCATCCTGCCGGTAATCGTTTTGTTCAAAAAGGCGACAGCATCCAATGTGGGGGTTGTGCCAAAAGTAAGGAGCCAACGTGCTAAATTTATTGCCACTTACTATGTTGGACGAAGAGTGTAAAATTGGCAAGGGTCAAGAACAATGTAAATTCTTGGCTCGCCAAGATGATAAAGATAATTATTTCTGCCTTAAATCTGATAAGGAAAAGGCAGAAATAATTATTGCAGAAGTAGAGTCATTCTTGCGAAGATTCAGAGATTCCAACCGTACCAACCACGAACTTCCCGTAGGTGATAACTGTCCTGGGTTTCGTGTTGCTTGAGAAAATGATGAAAATAATTGAACGGCATGTTCACGTCAATGGACGTGAACTCATTGTTTGGGTTTACCATTCTTCGGAGCCGAAAGCCCCTACATCGGTAGATGTTGCACCGCCGCTTTGGGCGGTGCAACCCTTTAGGGTAGGGGATGAAGGCGATGCACTAAAAATTGAAGCAAAAACAAATACTACTTTTTGTGGAATAAAACACTGACAAATGACTCTAT
>Ga0163150_10000255_pt1 | contig 100513 bp, 72 predicted proteins | sample OliLakLV19P2IB_FD_148628 | JGI IMG/M metagenome (GOLD analysis project Ga0163150, IMG submission 148628) | Freshwater microbial mat bacterial communities from Lake Vanda, McMurdo Dry Valleys, Antarctica - Oligotrophic Lake LV.19.P2.IB | ecosystem: Environmental > Aquatic > Freshwater > Lake >...
CTCTGGGGTCGCCCGGTGCGTGAAAGACGCACGCCGGTAAATGTGGGGAATCAACCCCACCGCGACAACGGGGAGGGGCTGGCCTTCGGCCTGCCCCTTACCCACTGTCAGACGGTAGCCCAGGGCGGCACCAGCGGCAGGAGCTTGGGACCGCTGTCCCCGCTGGTGCCGCCCTGGGTCAGTGTTTCCACGATTTGTTCCCTCTCCCTCAACTCGGGACCGCCGTCCCCGTTTTTTGTGTTGGGGGAGAGGGCTAGGGTGAGGGGGAAGACCCCTGTCATTTGCGAAAATCACACTTCGTGCCGAGAAATGTTTGGAGAACAACGAAACGCGAGACTCGCCACTCGATAACAAATGGCCCCCCTCTCCTGACCTCTCCCCCCGAATCGCCCAAAAGCCCAAAAGCGGGCGATTCGGGGGGAGAGGAGAAGAATTGGTCGGAACGCTGACCCAGGGCGGCGCGAGGGGGGACGGCGGTCCCGAGCTCCTGCCCCACGCTTGCCCTGGGCTACCTTCCGACGCCCTTACAGGGCTCTCAAGATGAAGCAGCGGCCTCCTTGCCGCTGCACTTCTTAAAAAACGTCCAATTTTCACGCTCCGCAGGCGGAGAGCAAAGCCGCCGCAGAGTCCTCAGCGGGGATGCTCAGTGTCACCGCACTTTCGGCAACTGCAAAATGCCCCTATCAGGCTCCTGCCGTGCCGCCGCAACCTCCCGATCCAGAAAGGCTCGGCAGAAGTCTCACCCTCCCGCGACAGCCATCAGCGCAATTTTTTCACGGCTCCAGGCGGGAGCAAGGCGCGCCTGAACAATTTCTTCTTGACAACATTGTCTCTTAGTACTAATTAATTAGTACATGCGATCCACAACCTTAACCAAGCAGGAACTGGAAATCATGAAGATCGTCTGGAGCCGCAAAAGTGCCACGGTTCGCGACGTGTACGAAGCCTTGCTCGAGCACAGGCAGATCGCCTACACGACCGTCATGACCATGATGAAGATTCTGGAGAAGAAAAAATTTCTCAAGAAAACGCAGCAGGACCGGGCCTTTGTTTACCAGGCCGTACGTCCCAAGGACCAAGTCATTCGAAGCATGGTCCAGGATTTCATAACACGGGTGTTCGACGGTTCGGCAGAACCGCTCTTGGTGCATCTGGTCAAGGACCGGCATCTGTCTGATAAGGACGTGCGCGAGATCACTCGCATAATCCAGGAAAGCAAATGAACTTCGGTCTTTGGCTCGACAATCTTCTGGCCTACAGCCTGCAGGTCGCCGGGGTGGCAGGTGTGGCGACGGTTTTGCCATTGGTTTTGAGACTGCGACATCCGACTGTCTTGCTCCACTATTGGCAGGCGTTGCTTGCAGCCTGTTTGCTGCTCCCCTTCATTCAGCCCTGGCGCTCCTTGCCAGTTGAAACCCTTTCGTTGAATAACATTGGCACTGTTCAGATTCAGACGACATTCGCCGTCGCCGCCGCTGACCCTGTCACACTCTCTCTGCCGAACGTGCTCGTCGCTGTTTTGGTGCTTGGCGCTTTGGCACGATTGTCCTGGTTGGCCGTGGGTTTTTGCCGGCTGAGGCTTTATGTGCAAAAAGCTCAGCGGCTGCACCCTCTTCCGGAAGCCGTGGTTGAGATGTGCCGGCTGGTGGGTGTCATTCCACCCATCTACGTCTCCAACGAACTTGGCAGCCCGGTCGCGATTGGATTCTGGAAGCCCCTCATATTGGTGCCGGACCGCTTTCGCGAGATGCCGCACGACCTTCAGAAAGCAATCAGCTGCCATGAGCTGTGGCATGTGCGCCGCAACGATTGGCTTTCCAGCCTCCTCGAAGAAATGGTTGTAGCCATCTTGTGGTTTCACCCTGCCGTCTGGTGGCTGACCAGCAGAATCCAACTTTCACGCGAGCAGGTCGTCGACCGGTTGGTCCTCAAGACCACCGGTGAACACAAGCCCTATCTGGACGCCTTGCTGCAAATGGCTTTGGCGCGCGGCCGGACTGAAGTGACATTTGCTCCGCTTTTCCTCACCAAACATCACCTAACCCAGCGCGTCGCGCTGATTGTAACGGAGGTTGCCATGTCCCGAACTCGCATCGCTATCGCTGGCGCAGTTTCGTTGACTGTGTTGTCTTTGACCGGAACACTCGCCACGAGGGCGTTCCCTCTCGAATCGCCGCGCTCTGAAGCTCTGCAAGTGGCGCTCGTGGCACAAGCCCCGAACGCCGCAGCCACCGGCGCTCCCACAGTCTCCACTTTGGCCATTTCGACCGAAGAGCTCTCGCAGAAGCTCCTTAGCAGAGTGATTCCTCGTTATCCGGTCGAAGCCAAAACCCGGGGTGTGCAGGGAGAAGTCTTGTTGGCGGTCAACGTCAATGTAAAGGGGGAAGTAGAAAACGTCCAGATTAAGAAGGGACATCCACTGCTTGTTCGGGCTGCGGTGGATTCGGTGCGGCAGTGGAAGTACGCCCCTTACATCATTGATGACGCAGCCGTGCCTGTGAGTTCGACCGTCTTTGTGAACTTTGCGCTCTCAGATCCTGCCAAGCAAGGAGACCAGCCAAACGGACCCACCACGATTCGCCTGGGGGGGAATGTCATGGCTGCCAAACTCGTCTCCCGCATTGAACCGGTCTACCCGCTGGAAGCTAAACAGAAGGGCGTCGAAGGTGAAGTGTTGTTCGAAGTCACCATCGACGAGCAAGGCGAGGTGATCGAGGTTCAGGTGTTGGGTGGTAATGCGATCCTGGTTGCAGCAGCCTACGACGCCGTGCGGCACTGGCGCTACACGCCCGTCTTCCTGAACGGAAATCCAGTCCGGGCCAAGGCGAACGTCTCGATCAAATTTGAGCTGAACCCACAAAGCGCTGCGGCAGAATCAAGTCCTGCCGCCGACGTTCCTGCAGCCGTCATTGACGCACCGCAGGCGGAATGGTTGCGGCGGCCACGATCGGAGGCAGAACATCAGCGGCGAGTCGAATATGCGAATGCTCGGTTCTCATCGGGCGTGTCGGGTTCGAAGGGCGATCGCGGACGAGTCTATGTCGAATGGGGTCCGCCGGACCAAATCGAATCGCATCCGAGCGGTGGACTGGGCAAGGATTACCCTTTTGAAGTCTGGGCCTACCAGCGTTCAGAGCAAGGAAAACCGGCAGCAATGTTTTTTGTGTCGTTTCTTGGCAAAGAATACAGATTGGTTGCGCCCGCTGTGCCCAAATAGCCCTGCAGGCGGCGCATTCCAACCATCCCCTGCCACCAGCGACTCTCACATCAAACACTTCAACTTGTAGCGCAGATCCCACGTTTTGGGTGGGTCTGCGGCTTTCTGTGAAGTGAACAACCCGCTAAACTGCGCCGTGGCTGTTTCAGGCGCGGCGCTCCACTCTAATTTGCAACGCGCAATCGTTGTGCATGCTATCGGGACATTACCGCTGCGCTGGCCAGGACTGGCTTCGGCAGCCCGATCTGAGTGAGTAGCGCTTGAAATCTCGGATCCGGCCGAAGGCTATCGAAGAGGGGTTCCATCCCCAAAAGCACAACCTGCGGAACGCGATCATCACAGGCCTTTTGCAACAGGGCGAGTGATTCCTCTTTATCGCCCAGGCCCGTGTGGATGATGGCCAAATTATACGGAGAAACATAACGGACCTTCGACAGCGCTTTGAGCTTAGTCAGAATCTTGAGTGCCTTGTCTTTTTGGCCCGACAACGCCAAGGTGTGGCCCTCAAGTGCCATTGCGTTCAAGGTGGACACTGCATGCGCTTTGCGAAAGGCTGCCAGCGCATCCTCATACCGACCCTTCTTAACATAAGCGCGACCGATGAAGTAGTGTGCGGCCGCGAAATTCGGATCCATCTCCAAGGTCGCCCGATATTGCTCGAGGGCCTCATCGTAGCGGCGTACACAGTAAAGACGCCAGCCCAGGCTGCTGTTGATGCTCAAGGAGACAGGATCCAACTTCAACGCCCGATTAATCTCAGCCAGGCTCTCTTCCGTGCGTCCCAGTGCCATCAGATAAAGTGAGTATCGTTGATGAGCCGTCGGATAGTTCGGGTTGAGCTGAATGGCCCTCCGAATCTCCCGTTCGGTGCCTACCCAGTTCCACTCATCATAAAATTCTATCTGCGCCAAGGCTGCATGCGCTTCGGCCAGAGTGTCGTCAATTCTCAGTGCCTTGTCGGCTGCCATCCGTGCTTGTGAAAACATCTGCTTCCGGTTCTCATGTTCAAACACAGCAGGCAAAACGTAACAGTGGGACAGCATGGCGTACGCTCGGGCATAGTTTGGATCCTTCTCCACGGCCTGCCGGAAGTAGTTTATTGCCCTCTGATTGTCCTGCTCTGTCCGCCTGTTCCAAAAATAGGCACCCTTCGAATAAAGCTGATAGGCCTCGCTGTTTTCGGTATAGCGTTTTGTCAGTTCTCTCTGCTCTTCACCCGTCAGGCGCAACCGGAGCCGTTTCGCGATTTCTCCGGTGATATCCTCCTGAATCTGGATTAGATCAGCCAGCTCGCATTGGTATTGTTCTCCCCAGAGCTGCGAACCATCGTCCACCCGCACCAGTTCAACTTGGATGTTCATGCTCTGCCCTGACAGCAGAATCCGACCGGTTATCACCGCCTCCACTTCCAGTTCACTGCCGGCGCTCTGAGGAGTGGTCTGCTTACCTTTATAACGGAACGCCACTGAGCGGGCCGCCAGACGCAGCGGCTTGAGTCGCGACAAGCGGTTGATCAGGTGCTCTGTAACTCCATCGCTGAGGTATTCGGCATCCGGATCGCCGCTGGCATTGGTGAAAGGCAAAATCGCGAGCGAGTGGATGGCTTTATCCCCTCTGTGTTCGGGGCGAGCCAGCCAATAAGTCCCGGCAGCGGCGAGCACCACAACCAGGATCAGGCCAGCCATAACCGAGGGTCTAAAGCGATCGGCCAGGCGCCGCGGTGCGCCGGTCTTGCGGCGCTCAGCTTGCCTGAGCATTTTGGGCTCAGCGGCCTTACCTTGAGGTTCATCAAACGTTGGTTGGCTGAGAGTTCCGATGAAGCGATAGCCTCGCTTGGCGAGAGTTTCTACAAAATGCGGTTTCTCGGCAGAGTCCCCCAAGGCCGAACGAAGCCGGCGGATGGCTGCATTGATGCTGTGCTCAAATTCAACGACCGTATCGCTGGGCCAAAGCCGTTTCTGAATCTCCTCCCGAATCACCACCTCTCCCGGCTGCTCCAACAGCATGGCTAGTATCTGAAAAGACTGATGGGGCAGCTTGAGCTTGTGCCCCCGTTTACGCAGTTCTCCGGACCGAACATCGACTTCAAAAGAGCCGAATCGGATCACGTCGGAGGATCGAGTCGTGGCCATCAGAACTTCTCAAAGCAAAGAAAGGAGCAGAACTTGAAGAGGAGAGCGTGTTTGGACAGAGCCTATCACATCGTGTGTTCTTATTAAAGCCTGACGATTGTTGCGAGAGGGGCCAAGTCAAAGTCCCGAGCCCTCCCTTACGGTCGGGCTACTGAAACGCTGCCGGCTTGATTCAGTAGCCCGCGCGTCAGCAAGGGCTCTTCCTTTCCCCAAGAAGCAGCGCCTGGGGTACCGCACCAGAAAAGTCAGCAGCATGAATGCCTTACGTTGTCATCTACATGTCACCTAAATTTGATGCTGCTTGCATTGAACTATTTCCTCGGCTCAGCAAAAGTCCGCTTCCATCGCACCACTTGATCGGAGGAAGACATGAGAGAGGGAATGCGGGAGGTGTTTGGGAAACCGACGGACGACTCAGTGTGCTTCCATAGCGCCCGCTGGCAGGCTCGGGTTGGGTCCGCTTTCGCTGGCGGGACGAAGACGTTTGACCGTTACACGAGGACAAGTTGGCGCCTGCGTTGCGCGCCTGAATCGAAGGATTCATCAACAGCACAGGTCCCCTGCGCGCTGTTGCTGGAGTAAGGGGAATGATCTGTGCTTGTCTGTCTCAACTCGCGGGGTGAATGACCACTCTCGAATTCAGATGTGGGGCTTGTGCGAATCACCTAGAGTCAGTTTCCGCCCCTCGGCTGGCTGACTACACGTTCCATTTGAGCAAACAAAAAGGAGGATTTCATGAGACTACTCAACAATCGCAAAGTCGCAGCCGCAATTGGCTTCTGTGTGTCTTTCTATTTGACACTGGAAACACTTGGCAAAAGGAGGGTCCTCCCTATGTCAAGGCAATCCGTCTTCCCCGGACTGTTTCTGGCGGTATTACTGTTGGTGCCACCAGCCGCCAATTCATTAGCATTCGGCCAAGGGTCTGTCAGTCACGATCCCGTGTTCGCGTTTATGGCAGCGGGTGATATCGGGGGTGGCGTGTTGACACCCGGCACGTTTTTCCCGCCCACCCAGCAGGGACAGTCCACATTCGTTCGCACGAAAAAGGCCGTTCAGGTGGCCATTCAGACGAGTGGTCTACCGGTCGGTGCATATACGGTTTGGTGGGTAGTAGTCAACCAGCCGGACCAGTGCAGTGCCACACCGTGCCCGGAGGCCGACGTCTTCTTTAACCCCGCTGTAGTGTCCTCTGTCTTCTGGGCAACCGGAGGTGTCGTGCGGGCGAACGGAATTGGCAATTTCGTGGCCAGAACCAGCGTGGGGCAAAGCCTCGGCATCCCCGGAGCCCAGCATGTATTCGGCCCCGGTCTGCTTAACCCGTTGACTGCCGAAGTGCACAACATCATTAAGTATCATGGTCCGGCCTCTCACAATCCGGAGGTTCTCTGGTCGCAGACTCATACGCTGCTAGGGTCTTGCGAAGCGGGAGCGAATGCTGTCGATCTCGGCCCTCCATTCGGTGTCCATTGCTTTGATCCACAGGCAACCATACATCTCCCGTAGACGGGACTCGGGTCGATGGGAAGGTGTTCCGGTAGCGGCTTGGGTGGACAGACTGTTGAGCCAGGCAGCGCAGCAGCCCGTCATTGGGTTAGTCCATACGACAGTCGGCCCATTTGCCGACGCGGGTTCCGGTTATGTTCCTGGGAGAATCCGCGTCGCGCTCTACGATCAAACTCACACTCTGCTCGGAAGCTGCGCCGACGGCGCGAACGGATATGGCATTCAGTGTTTCGACCCCCAGGTCGCCGTCTTTCAAGCGCCGAAATAACGGCTTGGAGACGGCGAGGCGCCCAAGAAGCCGTCACCAGGCCGGAGAAGCTCAACCAAGTTGACAGGCAGGACGGAACGAAAGGGATCGGTCTGGGATTGATCAAGGTTGGAGAAGACTGAACGGCCGGAGGTCTTCCTCACGTAAAAGAGTTTTTCGGCCTTAACTACATCAAGGAGCATTCACACCATGTCCGCACGCTCGCGACTTCCAAGAGCCTTGGCTCTTGTTTCACTGTTTTTGTTGCTTGCATCCATTGTTGCGTACTCCGCTTCCAACAGCCATTCCAAGCTGAATCGATTTGAGTCCGCACAGCGTGTCCCAGATTCTGGCACTGTGAACGGGTCCTCAGCCAAGCTGACCAGAGGGGACGGCGTCATCTGGATCCGCGTCAACACGACGGAACTTCCGCCCGGCGCCTACACTAATTGGTGGGTCATCTTTAACTACCCGCAGTTCTGTACGGGCGGCTGTGGTGCGGATGACTTTTCTTTCAATGGTGGCGATACAAGGGTGATGGCTTCAGTCTTCTTCGCAGCCGGCGGGATTGTTGGACAAAACGGGGTGGGACAATTCCGGGCCCATCTCGAAGAAGGACCGGCGCCACCAATGCCGTCACAGACGTTTTTCGGTCCCGGATTGCTCAATGCGCAGGGTGCCGAGATTCACTATATTCTGCGCGATCACGGGCCTGCCAGCTCAGATCCTGACCTGCTGCAAAAACAGCTCACCACTAAATGGGGCGGATGTGACTCTGGGAACGTGGGCGGACCTGATCCGGTCCCAGCAGATCGGATTTATCCGTGCTATGACCCACAAGCCACCGCCCTGCCTTTGCCATAGCTCTGTGAGGGTGCACTCGCAGAGCCGAGCGCAATCTATTCTTAGCTTACGGCAGCAAAAACAAAAAGAAATTGAATGAGCGTCACCGAGCCCGTGACCGTTGAGGAAAGAACAAATATGCAGAGAAAACTGCTACTACTGCTCCTTGCAGGCCTGTTCTGTCTGACATTGGCGAATGAGGGTTCATCTCAGATCGGCCGGGAGGTTTCCGTTCCGAAACATCTGCAGGATGGCGAAGAATTCCAACTCGCGCTGCCGGAACTGCTCGAACATGGCAAAAGGCTGTTTATCGCCGTCTGGACCGATCAAGAGGGTGGCGGGCGGCCACTGACCAAGGGGACCGGCGCGCCGCTGTCGGATCTCTCGGCTCCCCTGGTCTTTCCACGCAACTTCAACCGCATCTCTGCGCCTGACGCCAACTCCTGTGCCGGCTGTCATGCCCAACCATTCGGAATTCCGGGAGGGGGGGGCGACATCGTCGCCAATGCCTTCGTGCTGGGACAACGGTTCGACTTCGCTACTTTTGATCATACTGACCTGCTGCCCGCGAAAGGCGCGGTCGACGAACTCGCCAGGTACACCACCCTGCAGTCGGTTGCCAACTCCCGGGCAACCTTGGGCATGTTTGGATCGGGGTTCATCGAGATGCTGGCACGGCAAATGACCGCCGACCTGCAAGCCATTCGGAATTCAATTCCTCCGGCAGGCTCCCGGGCCCTGGTCACCAAAGGCATCTCTTTCGGTACTCTGGCTCGCAACCTGAACGGAACCTGGATCACTTCAAGTGTCGAGGGTCTGCCTCAAACCAGCCTTGGGCCCGATGGTTCGGCTACTCCTCCAAGCCTCATCATTCGGCCCTTTCATCAGGCCGGACGGGTCGTCTCCGCCCGCGAGTTTACCAACAATGCCTTCAATCACCATCATGGCATTCAATCGACCGAGCGCTTCGGCGTGGCCACCGATCCGGACGGCGACGGGTTCATCAACGAGCTGACCCGTGCAGACGTCACTGCCGCCACGCTGTTTCAGATCGCCATGGCGGTGCCGGGTCGGGTCATCTCGAATGACAATACTATTGAGCGCGCTGTCGAGATTGGAGAGGATCGCTTCATGGCGATTGGTTGCGCGCATTGCCACGTGCCCCGCTTGCCTCTGATCAATGGTGGTTGGATCTACACTGAACCGAGTCCCTTCAACCCTGAGGGGAACTTGCGGCCGGGAGAAACCTCCGCCCTGCGGGTCGACTTAACCAGTGACCAGCTTCCTCAGCCAAGGTTGAAGCCTGGCAAAGATGGTGTGGTCTTTGTACCCGCCTTCACGGATCTGAAAATTCATGACATCACCTGCGGACCCCAGGACCCGAACGCAGAGCCGCTGGACATGCAGCAGCCTGCAAATTCAGCCGATTTTTTCGCGGGAAACCGACGATTCCTCACCCGAAAACTTTGGGGATCGGCCAACGAACCTCCTTTCTTCCATCACGGACAGTTCACAACGCTGCGGCAAGCCGTGCTGGCCCACTGCGGGGAGGCGTTGCCCTCCCGGCAGTCATTTGATCGGCTCAGCCCATACGAGCAGGACTCGCTGATCGAGTTCCTCAAGACGTTACAGGTGTTGCCTCCCGGCACCAAAGATCTGGTTGTCGACGAAAACGGAAAAGGGAAAAACTACCGAAGACATCTGTCGCCTTGAGAGTCGGGCCGGATCACCCCGATCTCGCACAGACGCTGGCCCGATATGCGCTGAGCTTGCAGGAAACCAAACGGAAATCCGAAGCCTCAGCCATGCGAACCCGTGTTGAGCAGATCGTGGCAAAGAACCATGACAGTCGGTCCACCAAGCACACCGTCGATGTGCGGAATCTCGATCGAAACAGCAGAGCCTGGCGCGAGTGACGCGAAACAGTCGCACAGCGCAGCCGCCGGGGTGACTTGCTGTCTTCCTGATCCCATTCTGCGCCTCGCCAATAGTAAAGTAAAATTGTGCGCCTCCCACTTCCTAGCCTGATCCAACGCCCAGCACGCGCGTGGTGGGGGCCATACTATTTCACAACATAGTGCTCTGCATCCCAAGCCGTCGCGCATTCGAAATATCACCTGCCGCAGACCGGCAAACAGCGCCGGTCTGCGCTACAAGAGTCTGTCACGCTCGGCTCCGCATCCAACATCGCGACCAGTAGCGCAGATCCCACGTTTTGTGTGGGTCTGCGGCTTTCTGTGAATGTCAGAACTCGCTGGTAGTATTACTCGTCGCCAGCCAACCGATGAGACAGCCTGATTAGAATGCACACTCTGGTCGCTGATCGCCCTATGGCTGCTTACGCCGCTGGCTGGCCGGCTCCAATGAGTACCTCCAAGGCGTGGAGGTCGGATGCGCTGTTTTGAGCCATTCCGGCAAATTGCGGCACTGAATCTGGATCGTGCCATTGGGCGCCACCTCATGCACCCACCTGGCCTCCAGGCAGAGGGAAGACTCCATCGGGGCCAAGTTCTGAGCCCAGTTCCTATCTTTGGCAGAATCGCGTGCGGCCTTAACCTGCAGAATCTTGCGTGTCAACTCCGCGCTAGTCAAACCCTCGGTGGACCGTCTCCATCCTCTTAGATAGTTCGTAGAGCCAAACTGCGTACCCAGGTTCCAGCTCGACATAGAGCCTTCGATTTGTTTCAACACGGTGTCTGGGCTGAGCTTGCAAAAGTCGGTCCTTTGGATTAGGGATAGGACTTCACCACTCAACTCCAGACTCTCAATGCCCGCCAGGCGTCGCAAAGGCTTGCCTATTGGGCTGTTGACCAGCGGATTGAGCCATTGAGGACCGACTGTCGGATGGTTTGTGTGGGTCAAGTACCTCGACATGACAGCGGCGTCAAGCTGCATCGCCCGGAGGAACGACTCTTGCCAAACCTTTACGTCAAGACGCTGCTGCCATTCAACCGGAACACCTTTCATTTTGCGCATGACGCCTGCCTGCAGATCGAGGATTGACATGGCGATCATCTGACTGAGGAGCTCAGTCCGGTCGCGCAAGGATTGGTTTATTTTCCAGGACGATTCCAAGGCGCGTAACGCTGATTCATTCTCACCCTTTCGCGTCATCTCCATAATGTCGAGTGCAATCAGGCCCTGTAGCTGACGATGGTAGAGCAATGGTGGAACGGGAGCCCCAACCAACTGGCTGAGGTCTGTTTCCCAGCGCGGAATGTCGCTTCGTTGAACCAGCGAATACAGCGCGTCAAGATCAGCTCGATGATTCTGAAGATAGTGTTGCAACTCCGTGGGCGCCTCGTCCAGGTCGTCCGTCGATTTGCGCAAGTGCGAGAGGACCTGGGGCGGCACGTCCACTGTTCCGAAGGGTCCAGTAAGCCCCTTGCGCTCGCCGTCATTGAAGATGCCCAGCCTCGTCGTTATCTCCTCCAACTGGCGCGCGGTCTCATTCATGCCTGATTTCGGAAACTGGAGCAGCATCGCCTGAAAGTAACCTTCGGGAGTCTTTCCGGTCATCTGCTGCCAGGCATTGTGAACAGGCTGTTCTTTTTGCCAGATCCTCACCCCGCTCCAGCTCCAGGTACCCAGCACCAAGACCACAGTGCCGCCAAAGATGGCCAAGGCCGTGTACTTCAAAACCCACAGGGAATGCTTGCAGAACATTTGCACGCCGTAGCGCAAATCCCAACGCAGGTCCTGGTCGAGTGTGCTCATCGGTTTTCTCCTCCTGAGGTGTTCAATCGCAGCCGAAGCTGCCAAGTCTAGAAACGTGTCGCCCCATAGCCCCATCATCCGCGCCGGGCTCAAATGAGCGAGCTGCTCCCGGCAAAGGTCTCTGAAGTTCTGGACCATTTCACTCTCGTGCTCCGCGCGGAACTCCCTGGGATGGATCTTGACCAGCCACCGATACACACGCTCAGAGCCCGCCAGCACCGCTGCCAGAAACGTCATGTCGCGATCACCCGCAACTGCCCGCGAACTTCGCATCGCTGAGCAACCGTTTGGAACGGGCCATGCCAATCAGGCTGGCCAACCGGCGTGTCTCGGCCACGATCACGCGCTGTCCAAACTGCGCCAGGCGATAGTAACGGCGCCGCTCGTCATCCAACTCGGGATCACGCCTTTCCTGTGATTTTTCGATGAGACCGTCTTCGATGAGGCGTTTAATATTTCCATAGAGAATGCCTGGGCCCAAGCGGACTTTGCCGTCAGTCCTGGCAGCCGTTTCCTTCATGATGCCGTACCCGTGCCGTTCCTGGTCGGCAAGCGACAAGAGAATGTGAAAGACGGAAAGTGAAAGTGGCAGCAGCTCCTCAGGATCTCGCTTCGATGCTTTCATAGGTTCTTCCTCCGATATATCGAGACTACGATATATCTTAAAAAAGATAGAGAAGCGAGTCAAGAAACAAAATGCAGCCCCTGGGAGTCCGGAGTCCCGCCCGCTCCTGTGGAGCCGCACGCAACAGCTTGCAGGCGTCGTGTGGAAGCGGGCGGGACGCCCGGGCTCCCAGGGGCCGCAACGTGACCCGCGTCATCAAAGCGTCTTGTAAATGATTGAAGTCGAACGGCTCAAGCACAGCCAGATCGCAGCTGTGTTGGGGACTGCCGAAGGCGCTTCCAAGACCCGGCTTTCCCAGGCCTGAAGGCAGTTGCGTGGGTTTTCATCGAAGGAATCGCAGCCGGGTTCAAGCGTCAGCACCTTTGCCCGGGGGCGCTGGACGTCCCGTCAGCATCCTTGGAGAAGCAGAAGCAATCAAGGGATGAAATGCGTCGACACGACAGTCCCCCTTCCAGTTCGTCGTGCTCTTCCTGGATCCATGCCGAGTGCGGGCACGAGGGCTGCGACGAGACAACTTTCAGGGACTGCTTCAGGCCAGAATCCCGCTGATGACATTCCCGTGAACGTCGGTGAGGCTCACGTCGCGGCCTCCAAAACGGTAGGTGAGTTTCTTGTGATCCAAGCCGAGAAGCCTCAGGATCGTGGCGTGGAGGTCGAACACTTCGGTGACGTTCTCCACCGAACGCATGCCGACATCGTCCGTCGCACCGTAGACTAAGCCGCTCTTCAGGCCCCCGCCCGCCATCCAGACCGTAAAGGCGGTCTCGTGGTGATCGCGACAATCCGGTCTGGGGCCATGCGGCGTGCGACCAAACTCAGTGGCCCAAACCACCAGCGTCTCTTTCAGCAGTCCTCTGGATTTCAAGTCCTTGAGCAGCGCAGCAATACCCTGATCCGTAATGAAGGCGTTGCCTTCGTGGCCTTTCTTCAGCTCGGTATGCTGGTCCCAGGTGCCGTTATTCCCGCCATAGACCTCCGGGCAGGTGATCTCGACAAAGCGAACGCCCGATTCGATGAGGCGCCGGGCGCGCAGGCATTGCGTGCTATACAGCCGCTTGTTCTTGTCGGCTGCGTCCAATCCATAGAGTTTTTTGGTTGCCTCGCTCTCTTTGTCCAGGTTCAAGACATCAGGCACCACCGATTGCATCTTGTAAGCCATTTCGTAGTTCTGAATCGCAGAGTCGACCGCATCATTGCCTCGAAGCGATTGCAAAAACTGCCGGTCTTCCTGAAGCAACACATCCAGTTTCATGCGTTGGATCTGGGGATCCTTGTCAGCCGGCTCGATATTGATGACAGGTTTACCATCGGCCTGCATGGGCGTGGCCTGATACGTGGCCGGCAGGAAGCCGTTGGAGAAGTTTTCCAAACCTCCCGGCGGCACGGCGCCAGCATGCAACAACACATATCCAGGTAGATTCTTGTTTTCACTGCCCAGTGCATAGTTGACCCATGAGCCCAGGCTTGGAAAGCCTCCAGTGTTGCGTCCCGTATGCATCAGCAGATTGGCGCGCGGGTGAAGCGGAAAGCCTGAGACCATGGAGCGGATCACGGTGATGTCATCCACACAGCCAGCCACGTTTGGAAACAGGTCGCTCACCCAGATTCCAGACTGCCCGTGCTGCTTGAACTGCCACGGACTCTTCACCCACTGGCGATTGGTTTCTTTCTTGGCGCCCACCTGGTAAAAGCCATCGAAGGGTTTGCCATCCAGTTCCGCAAGCTTTGGTTTCGGGTCGAACGTGTCGACATGCGAAGCCCCGCCAGGCATGAAGCAGAAAATCACATTCTTGACTTTGGGCTCGAACTGGAGCTTGGGCGTCGCAACGTCGGCATAAGCCTTGTCGGACATGAGCGCCGACAGCGCCATCAGTCCAAAGCCGTTCGACGCGTACTTGAGAACGTCACGTCGCGACAGAGGCCGGGGTGCACAACCTGGGCATTGTGATTCTGACGAATGGTGGCTCATAAGGCACAGCTCCTGCTCATTTCATTCAGTGTTCATTTAATTTTGTCTCTGGTTCCACCTACGGAGTAGTCGGCTGCGAAGAACGTGACTCGTTTTCAAAGTCACGGAAGCTTGATAAACGTAAAAGAGGCCCATTAGACAGCTTGAAAGTTAGCCTGAATTGCAGATTGCCTGAGGCGTTCTATGGTAACCCGCATCTTTGTAAGCCAGATCGCAAATTCGTCGATAAAGTGTCCCGTTGTTGTCTGGTTAACAGGATTCCGAAGGAACACCTTGCCGTGATCATCCCCGCCATGATGGAACACGCGAGGCACTCCACCAACATGTGTTGAATGGTCCCTCATCTTTTTTGCCGCAAATAGCCAGCACCCCGGCTGCTCGATATCGTAAAGCTCTAGGAGTTCCTCACTCTTCCTGCCCTCCTTCTCTAGATAGTCTCTCAATCCACCGAGGCTAACCTGAGGAAGGTTGCAACCGTAGCACACGTTCAGTTCCTGCAAAAAGGCATTCTTGGCGCCAAGTAGGTGGTATAAAAACGATTCCTGATGAGCCCGATCGGAGTCACTGCCACCGGGAAATCCCATTGACCGCAACTCCTCTAAATGTACTTCGGCGTAGCGAAGCTTGGCGTCTGTCCTGTCTTGGAGAGTTCTAAGAGCTTCTGTGTCTAACATATCAGCACCAGTGATGCCTCAACGTGCCAAGTGCGTCGAAAAGCGCGACGCACCCTACTCTTTGCGGCCGCAGCATCGAAAACATTTTTTCCAAGTGTTACCCCTAAGAGCCTAACGAGCCTTACCGCAGATAAATGAACTCCTTCAAATTGAAGATGGCATGGGCCATGTCTTTCCAGACCTCACGGCTCTCAAGTGTTTTTTCGGGAGCCGCTTTATGAAGGCTCGCTAATTCTTTGGCGAGGGCCGCAAATCGAGCCCGCTCGGCGTCGTCGGGCAATCTTCCAAGCGCTGTGCGAAACATGGAATCCAGTCGCGACTCCACGGTGGGTGTCTGAGCTTTGATCAGTTTGTCGGCCCAGAAGCCAGCCTGGTCGAGAACGAAGGGATCGTTTAACAAAGCGAGCGCCTGCGCAGGCACGTTGGTCGTATCGCGGTTGCCGCGCGCGACCGTGGGATTGGGAAAGTCGAAGGTATCGAGAAAACGCGAACCTTCGTGCCGCGTCACTTTGATATAGATGCTGCGGCGGCCATTGCCATCCAGCGGCCCTTGGTGAAGCTTACGATAGTCCTTGGGCTCTTCCCGGTAAGGTTGAATGCTCGGACCGTACAGGGTGCCATCCAGTCGCCCGGAAGTCGCCAGAATCGCATCACGGATCGATTCACCTTCGAGGCGCCGGACGGGATAATGCGACAGAAGCCGGTTCTGGGGGTCGCTCGCCAATGCTTCCAGCGAAGCCTGGGGCGACTGCTGGAAGGTCTGCGACATCAGGACAAAGCGAATCAGTCTCTTGATGGACCAGCCGTCCCGCACAAATTGGGCCGCCAGCGCATCCAGCAGCTCGGGATGCGAAGGTCGCTCGCCGTAAACTCCAAAATTGTCGGTCGTGGGGACAATGCCGCGTCCAAACACATGAAGCCAGATGCGGTTGGCCATGACGCGCGCGGTCAGTGGATTTGAAGGGCTTGCGATCAAGTTGGCAATCTCAAGCCGGCCGCTTCCGAATGCCTTCACGCCTTCCTGTGTTCCTGCAATGAGCTGGAGAAATCCACGCGGAACAATCTTGCCAGGGTGTTCTGCGTCTCCGGCAGGCAGCACCGGGAAGTCGTAGCCCGCTTCGAGATCCGCCGTGCCATTAAAGGTCTTCGGTGCCGCGATGCGCGAATCAGCCAGGCGATAATCCGTGATGAGTCCCTGCAAGCGCGCAGTTTGGTTGCTGGCATTAGCAACCAGATGGTTTTCCAGCAGCCAGCCAATCCAGCGCGCGTCGTCGTCAGTGGACTTGCCCGCAGCCCAGCGCTCGAGCGACCGACGAACGATTGAGGCGTACCGTTCAGCGAGTCCTTCCAGACTGGTAGGCCCTTCCAGGCTGGTTGGCCTTTCCAGGCTGGCTGGCGCTCCCTTACTGGCCGCAGAAGCCGCAGCGAACAGCGGCGCCAGGTGGGAAAGCTCCTCGCGAGGAGATTCGTCGACGTCGTGAAGGACGGCGCGCGCGATACCAAAATAGGAATAAGGGGAGTCAAGCTGAGCTTGAGTGACTTTGAGCCGGTCTGGACGGTCGGGAATTCTCGGGTTGCTGCCTTTCGTCACCAGTTCCACGTAGAAAGGCAAGGTAGGCTGATCGTCGCGATTGGGAATCTTCAGCCAGCGTGGAGAGTCGGAGTCCAGCAGTTGATAGTCCTCGCTGAGCATGCAGTTGTCGAGGATGGTCCGCCACGCGCCCATTCTGCCGCCGACGACCTGAAGGCTGAGAAACTTCTTATCCTTCGGAACCAGCGGCGAGCGCAATGCGGCATCGAGACGTTCGGAGAGCGCGTGCGTGTAGATGCCAGCCGGAAAAACTCCCGTGATGGCCGCCGGTCCGCTGTTCGCGACGGCAAATTCTCCACTCGGAGATGGGCCGTCCAACGAGGCGTTCCCATCCGCGTACCAACCCCCAAACCCGTCTCGGGCCAAGTCCCCAAAAGGACGAAACTTTTCCCGGTTGTAAGCTGCGCGGTTTCGTGTTTCTTCGGCGTAGCGAGACTGAAGCTTGCCCCATTCCTGGGCAAGGTCAGAGCTAGCCGACTGGATCCACGGATACAGCGGCTCTTCCATGCCGGGCTTTTGTTTCTCGAGTAATGCCAGCCAGGCCTGAATCCGGTCCAGCGAGAGATCGCTGAGATCCTGCGGCTTCGGAGCAAGCCCCTTCCAGGCGCGGTGTGCTGCCATCAAATACCCCGGTATCAGCCTGGTTTCCTGAATCCACTGCTTTGCCAGCTCTGAGCGGATGAGCGGTTTCAGCTCACGCAGACGCTGTTTGGCCGCGACATTGACACCCGAAGCATCGGCATTGCGCATCACCATGCGCGAACTCGTCAGAGCGCCGTAAAGCGCGTAGTAGTCGGAGGTCGGGATGGGATCGAGCTTGTGATCGTGGCAGCGGGCACAGGCGACGGTAAGCCCCTGAAAGGCTTTCCCCAGAGTGTCGATTTGGTTGTCCACAACGTCCGTGCGTATCTGCCGGAAACGAATGCAATCGTCGTGGCCCAGTTCTCCCAAACGAAGACACGACGTTCCAATGACCGACTCATTAATCCCGTCTTTGGCGTTGATCCGCGGCTTTTGCAGCAAATCGCCGGCAAGATGTTCGCGAATGAGTTGGTCGTAAGGTAGGTCCCGATTGAACGCTCGGATCAGGTAGTCACGATAGAGCCAGGCGCCTTTGATCTCGTAGTTCCAGTCGTTGCCGAACGTCTCGGCAAAGCGCATGACGTCCATCCAGTGGCGGGCCCAACGTTCGCCAAAATGGCGTGACGCCAGGAGGCGATCCACAAGTCTTGCATAAGCCTCGGGCGACGCGTCACGCACGAAGAGATCCACTTCCAGTGGCGTGGGGGGCAGTCCGGTGAGCACCAGGCTCAGCCTGCGGACCAGCGTTTGCCGGTCGGCAGGCTCGGCTAGTCTAAGTCCAGCTTTGCGGAGAGCCGCGCGGATGAAGTGATCGACAGGATGAGCGTCATTCGTCGTTGCGGTCGAAAGCCCACCGCCCTGTAGTCCCCCCTTATCCAAGGGGAGACGATTGATAACTAACGGCTGAAACGCCCAGTGCTCTTTCTTGATCTTTTCGTAGAAGCCAGGAGCCGCAGCAGGTGACGCAGCGCTGGCAGCCGGCCAAGGGGATCCCAAGTTGATCCATTTCTCGATGGCAGCAATTTCTTCGGGAGCCAGCTTTGAGCCCATCGGCATCTTCAGGCCTTCATGCTTGACGGCTTTCGCCAGGAGGCTGAGGGTCGCGTCGCCCGGAATGATCGCGGGGCCACGGTTGCCACCTTTCAGTAGTGCTTCGCGAGAATCGACCCGCAACGAGGAGAACTGCTGCGCCTGGCCGTGACACGAGATGCATTGCTTCACCAGCAACGGACGGACTTGCTTCTCGAAGAATTCAATGGCGCTCGGGTCCGGCTTCGGATCTTCCGCTGCGGACACCGTTGAGGACGTTGCTACCAGGATCGAGAGGGCTACGAGCAGGCACTTGATGATCCCATGCGACCTCTGCCAAGCCATCGAACCAAGAGGAAAACTACCAAGCCATTTCAAAAGGCAATTCGAACCCATCATAGTTAGGACATTGATTAATTGGAGATTTGCGGGTTTCCTTCTCCCGAGTGAAGTCCCAGATCTCAAAGGTACACAGACAGGGTACGAGGTTCCTGCGATTGGATTCAACTGATTTTATTCAAAACCCGGCCAGGCTGCAGGCTCTCAACGTGGAGGTGGCATCCTGCCGCTTCACACTGTCCTATCTTCAGTCAGCGGCTGGAAGCCGCTTCCACTATCTTTCGTACACGAGCACAACCCCCTTGTGCAGCCCGAATGGGTATGGAATATTGGCGGTCGGAAGCACCCTGAGCTGAGGATCTTAGTGTGACAAAATTTGATGACCCCCTGCATTGGGGCGTTCCTATTCGCTTTCAGGATGACTTCAATCCCATCGGTACGCCGATCCGAGTGGAAAGCAACGACGAAGCCATTGTCAAAGTGGCGCAGGAGAACTTCGGCCGCTATGGCAAACCGATCCCAGGCGAGCCTCCGAGGTTTTTTCTGCGTGTCTGCGTTGACCCGGTTCACCGTGCCGGCCCTCCCTGGCCAAAGCCGAGCTTTCGCTCATTGAATCATCTGTTTCACATTGCCTGTGGAGACTCCAATTTCGCGACTGCCGACCTTAACACAGGGGTGTGCATAGGTTTTGTGACGCAGGCGATGGTTGAAGATTCATCCTTCTTCAAGAGCACTTTTCTCGATTGCCTTTTCTATGTCTTGGCCGTGCACCACAACTACACGCCGGTGCATTGTTCTGGCGTGGTAAGCGGAGGAAAGGGGGTTCTGATTTGTGGTGTTTCGGGTTCGGGCAAGACCACGCTTGCCTATGCCTGTACCCGATCGGGCCTTCAGGTGTTGTCCGACGATGTGGTCCACGTTCGGACCGATCCCGCTGACAACCAATTGCGGTTGTGGGGAAGGCCTTGGTTCCTGCGTCTGGTGCCGGAAGCAATGGAGCTTTTCCCAGAGCTCAAGGGCCTGCAACCTCAGCTGAGAAGTGACCATGAATGGTATTTGGAGATTGATGTTGAAAGTCAGTTTCCCGGCAGCACCGTCGTCTCGTGTGAACCTGAGGCATTGGTGTTCTTAGATCGACACCGAGATGCCACAACCCGGCTTGAGCCGCTGAGCGTCGATTCGGCTCTGGAACGCTTAATGAAGGATATCTACGTCAGCGAGACTTCTGTCATTGAACGCCATCGACAGACGCTGAAAAGACTCTTGCAAACGAAGGCCTACACTCTGAGCTACTCCGGCGATCCAATGAAGGCCGTCGAAGTTGTTCGGACCATTCTGAATACCGAGAGTTCGTGATGCCTGAACAAGCGGCTTAATTTGAGCACTATTGTTCGTTGCAGGGTATTCAGCTGATGGTTGTCATGGGAGGGCGAGGCTCCCGCCGAGCCGTGCAACCGCAAGCTGCTAATTCAGAAAGGCTCGGCAGGAGACTCGCCCTCCCCAATTCTTTCCCAGCTCCCCCTGCGCTGGGGCAGTGTCCACTGCATCAGGTTAGACGGCTCGTTAATTCCTCCCAAGACAGGTTCCAAGTCCTGGCATTCAAGGCTCAAAATCGGTACTTGGGCCGCTTGAAAACCCACTTCGGTAGGTTGCGACTTGCCGCTCCGCCTGAGATCGCTTAAACCTAGCCCAGTCTTTTACGCAACTGGCACAAGAGGTGTGCTTGGGCTGGAGCATCTGGCCTGGTAGGCCGACCCAACAGTTAGGCTCATTGGACGACCCCTAATGAAGATACCAAAAGTGAAAACTCGAACGCTTTGGTTGTGCGGATTCATCCTCGCGCTTGCGTTGCTTCCAGCCCAAAGCCTGATGGCGCAAATCGAAAGCGGAACCGTCAACGGGTTGGTGCTTGACAACTCCGGACTGCCTATCCTTGCAGCCGTTGTTACGGTCAGGGAAACCACGACCAACGCCAGTCGGGAGACGGTTACGAACGCCGCTGGTCTCTATGCACTCCCTTTTCTCAAGCCAGGTAGCTATGAGATTCGCGTGAACAAAGCGAATTTCAAACAGGCGACGGCGATGCTCACGGTGCAGGTGAATCAAGCGGCCCGGCTTGACTTCAGCCTCGAAATCGGCCCCATCGATGAAGTCGTAACCATCTTAGCCACGGAAAGCCTAATTCAGATGGAGAACATGGCGGTGGGTGGACAAGTTTCCGAGAAGAATATTGTCGAGCTGCCCGGCAGAAACATCCAAACCCTCATGGGGCTTTCAGCGGGCATCGTCAACCTCTCTCTGCCGGGTTATACCGATAACGGGCTGACTCCTCTCCAGCCGGGTCGAGGCGCGCTGGCTCAGAACCTCAACATTGCAGGCTACCGCCAAACCGGCAACAACTATCTGCTCGACGGGATCAGCAACACCGATGGTCACGTCAACGCCTTTGTGACCGCACCGTCAGCGGAGTCGCTGCAGGAATTGCGAGTACAGACCAGCACGAGTTCGGCAGCCTTTGGCCAGGGCGCAGGCGGTACCGTCAATCTCGTGACCCGCTCAGGCACGAATCAGCTTCATGGCGAGTTGTACGACTACCTCCGCAATGAGGCGCTCAATGCGCGGCCGTACAACTTCAACTCTGAATTGGGAGTGCTGCCCAAGCCACCCCTCAAGGAAAACCAGTTTGGCGCCAGTCTGGCTGGGCCGCTGCGGTTGCCCAAGCTCTACCACGGGCGTAACCGGACGTTCTTCTTTGCGCACTATGAAGGCCTTGAAGCAAGGAGTCGAAATCAAGGGCTCGCGACTGTGCCGACAGAAAGGGCTCGCCGTGGCGACCTCAGTGATTATGGCGTGACCCTCTATGATCCTCTCACTCTGCGGGAGGGCCTCAGAACGCCGTTTCCGGGCAATGTCATCCCGTCGGCGCGTCTGGATTCAGTTTCTCTGAAGATGCTGGCATTTACGCCTCCACCGTCGCTTCCGAACCAAATCATTAACAACCTCCCGACCGTTCGGCCAAGTCGAAGACGCAATAACCAGGGGAATATCAGAGTTGACCACCAAACGTCACCGAATGATCTGTTCTACGGCACGTATCATCTGAGCGACGAGAGGTCGAATACGGATGGGAACTACGGCCCCTTAACCGGAATTACCACCAAAGTCCGCGCCCAAAACTTCACGCTCAACTACACGCATATTTTTGGTCCGAACTTTCTCAACAACCTGAAGCTGGGTTACAACCGGTTGCGGGCAGTTGACGGACTCTATCAGGAAGGGCGCAGGGACATCATTGGCGAGCTTGGCATCAATGGCATCGAGCGAGATCCTCTGAACTGGGGCTTCCCGGGTTTTCGGCTGGACTTCATACAATTGCTCGACGACGACACTAATCGACCCACCAACCAGCGAGACAATCAGTACCAGCTGCTCAACACTGCCACGCTGATTCGAGGCCGCCACTCCCTCAACCTCGGAGTTGGCTTCCAGCGTTTCGAAGACAACTTCCGGGCTTCAGAATTCTCTCGTGGGAACTTCCGCTACTCGGGAGCGTTCACGCGCGGCCCCGATCCGAATCAGCCCGTGGCGGAAACCGGCCTGGCTTTGGCCGATTTTCTTTTGGGATTCCCTCAGCAGGCCTCACGCTCGGTGGGCAGCGCCCAGGCGTATTTGCGGCGGAACCTCTACAGCGGCTTCGTGGACGACACCTTTCGCGTGAACAGCCGGCTCGCAATCACTCTGGGTTTGCGTTACGACGATGCGACGCCGTTCCGCGAGAAGCGGAACAACTACTTCAATCTGGACTTTTCGACGTTGCCTGCGGCTCCGCGACTGGTGCGAATCGGTGTGGACCCGAGTCCGCTGCCCAAGTACGGAGTTCGAGCGAATCGTTGGAATTTCGCCCCCCGGCTGGGACTGTCGTACCGGATACGGCCCCAGACGGTTTTGCGGGCCGGCTATGGAATCTATTATGTCCAGGAGATTGGAGCGCTCTATTACAACCTGGTCAGGAATGGCGTTCGCATCGAAACCAACGATTCACCAGTGACGCAGCCGCTGTTGACAACGGCCAATGCGTTCAGCCGTCCAGAGTTTGGCCTGCCCAGTTATTTCTACATCGATCCCAACAGTTCCACTCCCTACGTGCAGCAATGGAATCTGGGCATTCAGCGCGAACTTCCGCATGGGATGCTGTTAGAGACCTTGTATGCGGGTAGCAAGGGCACGCATCTCTTTCGTTATCGCAATTGGAACAATGCCTTTCATGTGGAGACAGGGGAGAACCTCGATCCGAGACCCGGGACACTGCAGGACTTGCGGACCTTCCCGTCTCTGGGACCGATTCTTCAGAACGAGACTAGCTCCAATTCCATCTATCACTCACTGCAAGTCCGATTTGAGAAACGCTTCTCTTCAAATTTGACTTCGATCAACTCCTTCACCTGGGCCAAGTCGATTGACGACGGCGATGTTCCGGTGAAGGATTTCTATCAGAGTCCGGGCGCGCAGGACGAACGCAATTTACGCCTAGAGCGCGGCTTGTCCGCGTTCGACGTGCGCAAGCGCTTCTCGTCAGCTCTGGTCTACCAGCTTCCCTTTGGCAAGGGGCAACGCTTTCTCCAGCAAGGCTGGATGTCTAGCGTGGCCGGTCCCTGGCAGGTGTCGTCGATTCTTATTTTTCAGGATGGTTACCCCCAGGACCTGCGCGGGTTTACCACTCTATCGACGATTGGCGGCGTCTTGCAGCGTCCCAACGTTGTGCCCGGCCAACGCATCGTGCTTTCCGACGAGGAGCGCCGCAGGATTCCTGCTACGCCGGCAGTGCCTCATCCCGAATTCCTCTACTACAACCCGGCCGCAGTCTCTCAGCCCGGTCCATTTGAATTGGGCAATGCAGGACGTAACATCGGACCCACTCCAGGATTTGCGAATCTCGATCTGGCAGTCTTTAGATTCATTCCCCTCGGCGAGGGTCGCCAACTGCAACTGCGGGCCGACTTCATCAACGCTTTGAACGTTGTGAATCTGGGAATCCCGATTCCAAGTTACGAGTTCGTCGGTTTCTATGGGCAGTTGGTCACCGCCGGCCAGATGCGCAGCATCACGGTATCGGCCAAGTTTCGGTTTTGAGTTTCTTCGCGTCGTTCCTGGGAGCGCGGGCGGGACGCCCATGATCTCTGCGGATGGCCAGAGGTTTGTCCCCTTGTCCCCCTTGGCAAGGGGGACCACAGGGGGTGTGCCACGAACTAGTGAAGACCCCCTGCCGCAAAAAACGCGGCGTCCCCCTTGGAAAAGGGGGACAAATGTAAACTACAGGGAAGCGGGCGGGACGCCCGCGCTCCCATGGGTCTTCCGCTCGTCAATCTTCGAAGGAAGCGCCCAGTTCGCGTCTCCTAATTCTTCGATACCGCCGATTCTGAATGAGCCAGAATGGGAGTTGGAAGAATAGTTCGGTCAGCGATCGGATGTGAAACAGGCCACGCTGCAAGAGCAGACCCAGGTATCGAGCCGTTTTGACCACGCGGAATTTCAGATTCTGTGCTTCCTGCGGAATCTGCACTCCGTAGGTTGGAAGCGGAAGATGGCGAGGGAGCAGCCTCTGTCGTAAGAGGGCCCATCGCGTGGCATTGCTCTCAATCAAACTTAGGTGCAACAGCAGTGCATTGCGATTCCTTCGATAACAGTGAATCGCGCCTGTCCTGCCGTAAGCGCACACCCATGACGCAGCAGTCGCTGGCAGGTGCCGTTCGATAAAGTGCCGAACCCGTGAGGAGAGAGCCGGGCGGAACAAGGACCTCACAAGCTCGAAGGTTGTGGCAACCATCTTCGTCGTATTGGGACACTGCGTTACTCCGGCAATGACATCTTCCCAGAGACGCTCTTGATCGCAAGTACGTTGAAGAAAGAACGCGATCTCATAGAGGTGGGAGAGCCGCAAATCGTTCCTGAGCAGGTGCCGAAAGGCGTGGAGAGTGACGTAGAGCAGCGTATCTTCCTGACACAGAGTGGGTGCCTCAATCGCGCCAAGCGTCTGGAAAAAAGAACGCTCCCAGACCTTGTCCAAAGTCTGGATTGGGAGCAGTTCAAAATCGGAGTCCCACAATTGAAAGTGAAGCTCGACGCCGCGAGGAATGGCAGGATCGTAGTAGTTCCCTTTCCATTGCCAGCCCGTTCTCTGGATCAGCGTGGGCAAATGATCGGCCGCCAATTCTTGGGTTGAGTGCAAAGCTGAGTAGCCGCTCTGCAAGAACAGAGTGTAGGAGCGTTGCAGGTCTTCCTTCTTGACCAGGAGGTCATAGTCGTATTGAGCCCGCCTTTCCGAACGCTCCACAAAATCGGGAACCAGTAACAATCCCTTCAGGTTGAGATAGGGGATGTCGGCGCCCTGAAGCCGTCGGTTTAGCTCGACAAACTCCTGCTCCATGACGTGGGTCCGTTGAACATTGTCGCTGTGCCTCTGCTCCAGTTCGATCTGGATTGACGCCGGCAGTTTTCTAAAGTCATTGCGCCGTATGAGCCGGTCGCGCAGATGGAGCGACAAGCCGGCTGTATCGGTGAATGCGAGTCCGCGCTTCCAGGCAGCCTCAGCAACAGATAGCCAACTGGACGACTCCACGGATTGTTGTTCGCCGAATCGAAGATAGTCCAGAATGTAGAATTCAATCGTCAGTTTCATGCTTCTGTTGAGCGGTGCAGAATATTGTGGCGATACTCTTCGTCTCTCGAAGAACTCGCTAGACTTAGGTTCCCCTCTCCCCAACGAGGGGAGCTGTGAAAAAATTGAAAATCGATTACTTCCGGCGCTCATCGTGCCCAGGAGCGCCCGCGCCGCCCGGGTGGAACGTGCGCTCCGCGCGCGTTTTGGCCGTGGATTCGGAGACGGGACGGATCAGAGTTGGCACAATTCAAGTTTTTCACAGCTTCAGGGTTCGGGGTAAGGGGGTGAGCACAAGGCTGGATGTTCTCGCGAGTGTTCCGAGAGGCTTATCCAGAGCTGAGTTTCGGGAATTGACTCAGCAGAGAAGTATCCCCTTCACCCCCAGACCCTCTCCCGCGTGGGGGCGAGGGGAGCCGATTCTAACGACTTTGACCGCATCAGAACATGGCACGCATGGCTGTCACCATGATTTCAATCCTCAATAGCCGATCTACGCGATGACACGACTTCGCTCGAATTCCCTGCCCTTCCGACTTCAGCTTCTGGCCGTCTTTCTCATCGGGTTGCTAGTTCGAATTGCGTTTATCCATTTGCACCCGGCGATCTATGGTGGGGACACTTTAGTCCGCATCATGAATGCCGACCGGGTTCTTTTGGCTTATCAGTTGCCCCTGTTGCAACTGCTGATCTATCTCGTCAATCTGGCTTCAAGCGACCCCCTGCTCATACGTTACCTGATGAGCCTCATCGGTGCGCTGGCAGGCGTGGCCTTCTATCTCTTCTCGGCAGCACTACTGGATCGGCCCACAGCGCGGCTTGCGAGCCTCTTCTTTGTTTCTAATCCCTTCCTGCTCGTGCATTCCATTGTGCCCTATCAGGAGATACTGATGCTCCTGGCTTTGTGTCTGGGACTGTACTTCCTGTTGCGTCCTGATCTGCGTGGGAGCATTGGATGGGCCTCGCTCTTCCTCGGACTGGCTTGCCTAACCCGATATGAGGCTTGGGTGATTACGGCGGCAGCAGGACTTTACTACGCAAGAGAAAAGCTGGCCTCGCGCTCCAGCCGCAGCCACTCGCGTGTGCTGGGGCAAACGATGGTTTTGTTTGGCTGGGCGCCACTGCTTTGGATTCTGCTGCATCGCGGTGTAAGCCCGCAAGGCACCTACGTTCTGGAGGGACTTGCCACTTGGACACGACTTTGGAGAATTCCTTATGTCACGGCGATGGCTTTGTATCATGTCGGACCCATTGTCGGCTTGCTGGCGAGCCTTGGTCTTGTGACATTCTGGAAGAAGTCCCTATGGACCAAGCCGGGCATCCAGATGGTTCTCACAGCAGCGACTCTGTTGATGCTATCGCTGGTTTTCTCCGCGCATGGCGTGGAGCCAGACCCGCAACGCTACGTCACCGACCGTGAAGCTCACTGGTTCGTATTGTTCCCTTTCTGGGCTGCAGCGCTTGGGCTTTCAGGCCTCAAGCAACGCTTGAGTCCCTCAGCCGAAACATCGCACTTCAAACCATTGATTGTTTCTCGGAACCTGCGCATCGTCATTTATTGTTTCGCCTTGATCCTGGCTGTGGTGTGGGGGGCGGTCCAAACGGACCGCTACGTCAAACGGTTGCTGACCGACCAGAATCTCAACCTCGACTATGCAGTGGCCCAACACCTGGAAAAAAATCTACCGCACACGTCGAAGGCATTGGTTTTTGCCAAACCGCTACCTCCTAGTGCAACGCAGGAATATTTTGACAAGGTCTATTCCCAAGGAGGGACCAGGGCTTTGGAGACGGCCCGCCGACAGCTGGCAGAACTCAACTCCGGTCCGCTGGATTATTCCCGTGTCGTTGTAAATACTCGACTTGGAAAGAACCAGGTCTTGGATGCAAGCAAACTGATCGTGTGTGCGCCCGATGCCGAGAGCTTCCTCTCGCTGAATCGCGTGCGCCTGGCAGCGGTCTTCTCAAACTACCCGGCTCAGGAGGTCAGCACTCGTGATCTGCTGGACTACGTGAAGCAGCGAGGAAAGCATCAAGTTACCCTCGAAGATCGTGGCTTGCAGGTTTCCATCTACGAGGTGCTATTTTGAAACGATGGAGATGCTCTTCGGTTTTGCTTGATATAAAGGAAATTACCTCGGCACTAAATCGGTTCTCATCAAATGGGGTAGCTGTTTCCCGGATGAGCTGCGGTTGAAACTGAGATTCGATGGCTACGAAGCGATGAATGGCATCGGTCAGGCTCAGCGCCGTTTCCTCCGCAAACAGCAGCCCGTTCAGTTCCGAAATCACCGTCTCCAATGCGCCTCCTCGCGCCAGGGCAATGACCGGCCGGCCACAGGCATGCGCTTCCACCACCACTATTCCAAAATCTTCTTCACCTGGAAACACCAGCGCACGGCATCGGCTCAAACGGCGGTTTAGCTCCGCATCGGAAATCCTTCCGACAAAACTGATGTTTCTTCCTGCACCTCGCTTGAGTTTGGAGTACTCCGGTCCCTCGCCAACAACGACAAGCGGATACTTCAACTGGTTAAAGACTGCAATGGCCAGATCGAAGCGTTTGTAAGGAACTAATTGCCCCACAACCAAAAAGTAGTCGTCAATCGTTGGAGCCACCGAGAAGCCCGAAATCGCTACGGGTGGGAAAATGACATGGGCTTCGCGTCGATAGTACTTGGCAATTCGATTGGCAACGGTCTGAGAGTTGGCCAGGAAGTAGTCAACCCTGGAGGCTGAAGCCAGATCCCAGGTGCGAACATAGTTCATGAAGAAAGGCACAAGCTTTCGCTTCCATGAACTCTCGATAGCCCGCAGATACGTGTGATAGGCGCTCCAGATGTAGCGCATGGGAGTGTGGCAATAACAGATGTGGCACGTTTCAGGGCGCGTGATGACGCCCTTGCTCACAACCGCATCGGAGCTCACAACCAGGTCGTAGCCGGAGAGATCAAACTGCTCGATCGCGAATGGAAACAAGGGCAGGTAGTGCGAATAGTATTGGCTGGCTCGTGGCAGCTTTTGAATCCAGGAAGTGGTAATGCGGTGTTGCTTGATGGTCTCAGAAATCGCTGCCGGTTCCGAAACCAAGGTATAGACATCAGCGCTCGGGAAAATCCTGCAGAAGGTCTCCAGGACTTTCTCTCCGCCGCGCATGCCAACCAGCCAGTGGTGGACCAAAGCGACTCGCAAATCCTTCAGTGGGACTGTGGACATTCATGACCCATCATCAGAGGAGTCCCCCATAAAAAAGGGGGCAGCGCCAAAGGCGCGGGAATTGTCTGGCGTGGCCGGAAAGCGAAGAGAGTAGCTCCTTGTCTCTGTTAAGCACTAAGTTCTGCCTGTCGCGCCTCCTTAGCTTCGCGCAAGATCTGAACGCCACCACGGAGCACGACGGCGGAAATAACTGCCCCGATGATCAAGTCCGGAAGGGGGCTGCCAAGATACATCACCAGCCCCCCGGAGATGATTACCCCGGCATTAGCGATGACGTCGTTGGTAGAGAAAATCCACGACGCACGCATGTGAATGCCACCCTCACGGTGCTTGGCGATAAGCATCAGGCAGGACACGTTTGCGACGAGCGCGATTGCGCCCACCGCCATCATCAATGTGCTAACGGGTTCGCTACCGTAAAGGAAGCGGCGCACTACCTCAACGAGGACGCCGATCCCGAGGGCGATCTGAAGCACCCCACTTGCCGTTGCGGCATTGGCTTGGAGCCTACGGGACCGGCCCACGGCGTAAAGAGCGATGCCATAGACGGATGCGTCGGCAAGCATGTCCAAGGAGTCGGCAAGGAGGCCAGCCGATTCACCCCACCACCCCGCCATCGCCTCGGCGATGAACATCACGCCGTTGATTGCCGAGAGCGTCCAAAGTGTTCTGCGTTCTAGTTCAGCGGCTTCTTCCAGTTCGCCACCGCAGTTAATCATCGATGTCTCCGTTTTTCGTGGTGCCTAACTCGACGTTTTGCGCCAAGACCAGAGCGACACTCACGAGCAGGCAAAACATCAGAGCATTGGCCGGGATATGCATGTTGAAATCGACCAGGCTGTGGAGCAAAAACGCAACGATGCCGGCTGTCAGGCTGCTCCCCATGGCTGCGACTTCCCAGTCTGCATGCTGGGCAAACTGTGAGAACAGGTGTCGAAGAGTAACTACAAGAGCCCATGCCATCAGGCCGAAACCCACCAAACCGCATTCGGTTAGCAGCTGCAGGTAGTCGTTGTGGGCATAGTTGATAGCCGCAGGTTGAGGAATGCCCGCCACGAAGAAGAAATCCTTTTGCGGGCGATAATTCGAGAGCACGTCTCGGTAGGTTCCAAGACCCGTTCCTAAGAGAGGATAGTCTCGAACAATTCTAGCGCTGTCCTGCCATAACTCGAACCGTTCGGGTGCATCCCGTTGAGCATAGGAAAACCGAGTCAGAATGCGAGGGGCGAGAACGACACCCACGATCGCCGCCAGGAGAGCCAGCACGCCCAACCCCTGCAGAAGTTCTGTTGGCCGGCTTCGTATCTTCCAGAGCAAGACCATTTGAAGGCCTAATGCGATTGCGCACGAAATCAATCCGCCTCGAGACTGTGACAAGATCAATGCAACAGCCATCAGCCCAATCGTACCCAGAAGAAGGGCCAAGCTAGCAGGCAGGCGTCGAAAGAGTTGAGCAGTGACTGTGACTTTTTTCCAGGTGGAGCGCCCGTCCTCCGCAAAGGTGTACGATCTGCCCGCAACGAATCGCGCAAATCGGACGACGAATACACCAATCGCTAGTAGAAGGAGCGGTCCGAGCAATCCGGCAAAGTGATTGTGATTGATATAGGTGCCTGTGACTTCCTCAAGATAGTAGATTTTCTGATACCAGAAAATGTGCTGTCGTCCGCTCCAGTATTCTACCAAGCCATAGAGTGCCTCCAGACATCCCAGAGTCAGCAGAACTGTCAACGTGATCTTGACCCATCTCCTGTTTCGAAAGGTATTCAGCAATACGAAGCAAAAAGCCAGACAGGCTGCAAGGAACAACGCGCCGGCTGCGGTCTTGCCGGGGTTCGCTGTCAAGCGCCCCCAGTCAGCTGAGTGCGCCGGCGCTGTGACGTGAGACAGCCGGGCTGGAGAAAGGAAAGCTCTCAGCGCTCTTGGCAGGGGAAGGAGTTGCAGAGCGATGAGAACCAGAAATAGAATCGCTGCGGGGAAAAAAGGAGGGAACGAAAGCCTGGGTCTTTCCAGCGAAACAAACCTCCACAGCCACACACAAACCATCAGCCCGATGGAAAGCAGGATGACAATCTGTGCCCAGGGTTCCACGGCTCCATAAGCAAGGGGCGCGAAGACAATCAGAAAAAGAGTAATCGAGAGGATCGCCCGCTCGCATAGTTCGGAATGCAACGAATTAGACTCCTGTGTGCCGAGGGAAGGGCGGACTCATGTAGCGCAGACCGCGCTGTGTGCAGTCTGCGGCTTCCATCAACCAACAAACCGTCGCCTTCCTGGAGTGTTCATCCTGCTGAGCCGGCAACAAGACTAACAGCGTAACTTTCGTTCTCGTCGTCCTATTCGGCATTCGTCGAGGACGAACACGAGGACGACTACGAGAATGATTCTGCTCCCGGTCAAATGGTCTGCGTGGCCAACGAATCATCATCCTGGTAGAGGTCGATGCCTCTGAGCTTGAGAAGCAGGAAAACGAGTGCTGGAATGAGTCCAAGGCCGACAAACAGGAAGTCATTTCGCACATCAGATCCGCTCGGCAACACTTGAGAAATCACGGTGCCCGTGAGCGCTCCGATGCCAATTTGAAAACTTGGATCCCCGGTTCCATTCTCAATCTTGCTGGCCCAGGCGTGGATCGGCTGATTGGAGGTGATCCGCAGGAAGCCGTTCTGGCCGGTTACTGCCCCTCCCGAATTGAGAAGATCCCTGACGACCCCGTTTATTTGAGTCATCCCATTGCCAGCAACCGAGAAGGAAATCGTTGAACCAACCTGGGTGCCGGCATTGTTAAAGAACGCCACGGTCACGTTGGCGCTGGAGCCACTGACGGTGTTCACTCCAATATTGGTGCGGAAAGTTCCCGGACTTCCTCCTTCACCCGTGTCAATGACCTCTGTAATGTAGCCTTGCATCCAGGCGAGCGCAGGGTTCACACCTGGGAAGAACCCTCCTGGACCCTGGACGCTGGAGACTTCAGACACCGCACTCAGCTTCTTGCCGTTGGTTGATTCCACCGTGATGGGTCCAGACTCCGGAATCCCGGCTCCCATTTGTCCCAGGATGTCGTTGCTCCGAAACCTCCCACCGACTGAGAGAACGGTTGTGATGGGATTCCCAATCACGCTTCCATCGTTCCGTCGAGCGGTAATCGTTATCGCGTTGTCCTGACTGTCGAGATTGATGACCGCTAGGAACGATGTGAATGACCCCGTCCGAGCGGAAGAAGGGATCAACATTTTTGTCGCCGCATCAAGCCTTTCCTGCTGGGCGAATCCTTCGGACGCGCCGAAGACTAAGAGAGAGACGACGACCGAAAAACCAGTGGATCGTTTCACGGAATGCTCCTTTCATTTAGGCCGCCTCAGGTGAAGCAGGAACCCTTTCAATGCCTTCCTGAGCCAGGCAGTTCTTCAGAGTAAATTGAATTGCTTCGGCAAACTTCTCACGCGAATCGTGGCGTGAGATTCTCTCCTGCGCACTGCGTCCCAGCGCTTTACGGGTGTCTGGGTCGTGGATCAGTTTCAGCATGGTAGCAGCGAGTTTGTTCGGTTCGTTCACTTCTGCAAACAGTCCTGTTTTTCCGTCTTCAAGAATCTCAACAATACCCCCTGCGGCTGAAGCAATGACAGCCTTGCCCATTGACATGGCTTCGATGATCGTTTGCGGCAGCGCTTCCGGACCTTGTGAGGCCACGACCACGACGTCCATCATGGCAAGATATTTCTCAACTTCACTTTGATGCTCGATGAAGAAGACCAGGTTCTTTATTCCCGATTGCTCCACCGTGAGTCGTAGCTGGCTGTAATATTTCTGGTCGGCCTTGTTGGTCGCAGGGCTGCCAATGACGAAAAATCGAGCCCCATCGGTTTGCTGAAGAACCAGCTGAGCGGCCCGCAGAAATTGCAACTGACCTTTGAACGGTGTGACACGTCCGAAAATGCCGACGCAGACTTGTTCCGGCTGCACAGCAAAGTCTTTTCGCAGCTGATCCACCTCGCCAGGAGCTGGCTGCTTCAAGCGCGGAACAGGGTTGTAGATGAGCCTGACCTTTGATTGAAGGCTGGGCCTTCTTTCCAGCAGAGGCTGCGCGGCAGCTCGGGAACAAACCAAGATTGTATGCACCCAGCGGGAGAACAGCGTCAGGAGAGAGAGTTCGACACCCTCTGGCAGCACATTGTGCAGATGCCAGATCACCGGTCGATGGGTGAGGTAGCCGGCGAGGGTTACGCAGATGAACGTCCTGGGACCGTTGGCAAACAACAGATTGGGCCGATGGCGAAAGACCCAGCGGGTCAGCACGAGCGCACAATAGAATGAGCGGAAGAAGAAACGAGCCATGTCCAGCAGCGTCTTTTTCCCAGAGTGATAGTTGCCCAGAGGCAAATCCATCACAGGGATACCGTCATCCAGCAGCCTTTCTTTGAAATCTCCGTCCGTGCCGAGCGCCACCGTCGTCTGATATTGTGCACGGTCGAGCGAGTTCAACGTCTCTAACAACACGCGCTGTCCCCCGCCCAGGGTTCCGAATTGATCGAGAAAGAGAAGCTTGTACGACATCGCAGTTCGAGGAACTCAGCCTTCGGTGATGGGCTCTTCAGGAACCTCTTGCACTAGTGCCAGCGCAGCAAAGAACAACACCAGGTTGCGCCAATAAGTGAACAGGTCTCCGGTAACCATCTGAACCATCTCGCCGCACCAGAATGCGAACATGAACGCAGCGCAAACTGCGCGTACCGAACCCCGTCGTTGGCTGGCTCTATACATGGAACGGAACACTGCTTGGTTCAGCCACAGAAAGGCGGCCAGTCCGATAATTCCAGCTTCAAATGTCAAACTCAGGAATCCGTTGTCGGCAATGAGGGGCCTGCCAAAGAGATGGGTATAGGGCAGGGTTTTGTAGCCTATTCCGAATATCAAGTACCAGGGGTGATCGGCGAAGAACGTGATCAAGTGCCCCCAGCTCTCCCACCGGCCGCTGGTCGCCAGATTCGGATCACTCCAAAATTCCAGCAGTGTTCCCATTCTCCAATTGAAGAAGTTAAGCACCACGAGGGGCGAAACTTGATAGACCAGAAACACGAACCCCGCGACAAGAAGGATGGAAGCTGCCGCGAGCTGCAACCGGAGTTTTCTTTGCAGTATCAGGAAAACCGTCACCGTGACAAGCAGGTTGGCCCAGGAGCCGCGTGAGTAGGACAAAAAAAGCGCGGTCGTAAAAATGCCAGCCATCAGATAGAGCGTCGCTTTGTAAGCGATCGACAGCTTTCTCCACCATGACAACAAAACCGCCAGGGTCAGGCTGAGAAAAAAAGCCGACAGGTTGCCAAAGCTGCTGGCTTCATAGAGCATCCCTTGGGCACGGCGAATCATTCTGCCGTCGAGATAGATGTACTGGTCAGCGAACGGATGAGGGATTGGAATGGGGTTATAGAAATCAACGATGCCGTAAATTGCGGCCACAACTCCCGCTCCGAGCAGAAACTTTCCCGCAAAGATCAAGGATTCCTCCCGTTGCCCCAGCCGAAAGCCACGCAGCCAGTAGTAAATCAAGAAGGGATGCAGTAGCAGGAAGAAGCGCAGACAACTGCCAACACCCTCTGAAGTTCCTGAAAGCCAGAAGCCGAAGGGTATTGAAACGGCCAACGCTAACAGGAAACCCGCAGCGGCCTTCCCGATGGGATCCCAGCCGGTTCGAAACTCTGCTTGTCGAGCCAGAACCACGAAACAGCCGGCCACGAAGAGAAGGTTTGCGACATAAACGGGTGTCTCCCCACCTAGTACTGAAGGGTAAAGAGGGGGAACGACCAAGGCGGCTGCAACGAAAAGGTGAGGCCAAGTTCGCAGGCATGCGGCCGACAGGGCGTAACCGGCCAGCAGCACTCCTGCAGCCAGCAGTAGCAAAAGAAGGGACGATTCCAGCCGAACGGTCAGCAAACTCGTTAGCAGTGCCGCAACCAGGAAGAGGACATACTCATACCGCGGTAACAAGACGCGTTGGGTTCTGAAAGTATGCGGTTGAGCAGTCATAAACAGTCCACCCGCTTGCGAAAGCTTGCTGTGAAGATGACCAGTTGAAATCCTTCTTAACAACGGGGAAACACTCGGGAGGGCGAGGCTCCTGCCTAGCCGCGCAGCCGCAAGCTCCTGATCCAGAAAGGCTCGGCGGGAGCCTCGCCCTCCCGTGACAACGATCAGCACAATTTTTTGACAGCTTCACGCGGCAAGCGGTTTCGCAGGAACCGCGCGGGGTTGTCGTACCTCCAGCGTATCAAGCTGCCACGACAACCCCTAGGCCTGCGGCCTTTGCCCCCTTTATCAAGGAGACTTGGGGACCCACTCTCGGGCCCCGGCCCGCCATTCACTAAACACCCTTGCCCTGCCGTCGAACCTCGACGATCTTTTCCTCGATGGGAAATCCCACTTCTTTCACAACCCTGGAGGTCTCGAGGTTGTGCAGCAGAAACGACAAGCCGACCGAGAGCAGCAAGCCAAATCCGCCTGCCAGAATGATGTTGAGCAAGATGCGCGGCTTGAAGGGCCGTTCGGGGACGATGGCCGGAGTAATCATCTTGAGGTCCGTGGAACGGGCGCCCACATTGAGGGAAGCGTCCTGATACTTCTTGCTCAGGGTGGAGTAGCTCTCACGCGCGAGATCGTATTCATCGAGAAGTTGTTGCAGCTTACTCTCTTTGCGAGCTTTCTCTTTTTCCAGCCGGGCCAACGTTGGCTTGTGGGTCTCCAGCAATTTGTGCCGGGCCTCCATGGTCGCCTGGATGCCCGCAGTTTCAGACTGCATCTCCACAACCCGGTACTGCACTGCAGACTCGGGATCATTGGAACTTCTCGAGCTCGTTACGAGGCTGTCTCTCTTCGCAGCATTGCGCGTCAGCTCCAGGTTGAGGGCTGCCAGTTCGGTTTCGTTTTCGGACTTCGCTGCCAACAGGCTGCGCACGGATTCCCGCAACCCTTCGATTGTGGAACTCTGGTTGAATTCCAACAGTCTATTTCGGGCAACCTCCATGTTCTGGCCGGACCGGTCCAGTTGTTCCTTCAAAAACAGCCGAGCTTTTTCGGCATCCCGAGAATTGAGTTCTTCGTTGAACGCAACAGCTTGATTGACGAAATAATTGCAGATCTCCGCGGCCAGTTGTGCGTTCGGGAACTCCACCGTCACCTCAAGCAGTCGTGTATTCTTGGAGAGTTCAACCCGGAGAATTCCACGTCGTCTAAAACTGTCCACGCTGAGTCCGTAAGGAGCTTCTTGAAGGTCGAGCTTCTGGATGGTTTTCGAAACCAGATAATCGTTGTTAATCAGCGTTTCGTAGGAACGAAGAAGTTCATAGTAAACAAAGTTGGTCGTTTTCGAATCGACATCGGCGAGCTTGGATTCGGCGAGGAGCAGGTGGGTCGTTGCTCGATAGAGTTTGGGTTGCCAAAAGCTCAAGACACCAGCACTCAATGCCGCCGCCAGCGTGCCCAGAACGATCAACCGCATGCGTTTCCGCAACGGCAACCATCTCTTCCCCGAGAAAAGTCTCCTGTCCTCTGGTTCCATGGATCGTTACCTGCTATTCGATGCACTCTTGACCCGGTTCGATGAGGGACTATGAACCCGTGTTCCTGCAGGTTTTCCAATAACGGTGAGGCATAGGATCTTCAGATCGAACCAGAGCGTCCAGTGCTGCAAATAGTAAAGGTCGTGTTCAACCCGCTTGCGAATCGAAGTGTCACCCCTCCAGCCGCAAACCTGCGCCCACCCGGTGATACCCGGTTTCAAGGCGTGTCGCTTCTTGTAGCCAGGAACATTTCTTGTAAAAATCTCAACGAAGTGAGGCCGCTCGGGCCGTGGTCCAATGAGGCTCATGTCTCCGCACAACACATTGATGAGCTGAGGGAGTTCGTCCAACCCAGTCGGCCGAAGAATTCGGCCCAAACGGGTCACCCTTTCATCCTGAGACGTTGTCCATCGTGTGTCGCTCGTGTCCGCGCTGGAGGTTGACATGGTCGTGAATTTATAGATCCAGAATTTTCTGCCAGATTGACCCACGCGCTGCTGTTTGAACAGAACCGGAGCAGAGGAACTCAACTTGAGGGCAACCGCAATAAGTGCCAGGAGAGGCGCTAGTAGAAGGAGCGCCAGCGCCGAGACCCCAAGATCCAGCAGGCGCTTCCAGAAGCGATAAGTGAATCGTTCAGTCAGGCAGTTTCGAAGGTTAGTCAATGGGTATTCGTACTCGTGTCGCAAGAATTATCCGCTTTCGCGAGCTCAGAATCAACGAAGCGGACAGGTCGCTGGGACGTTGGATTCCTTTGTCACAGGCAGCTGGATTCTCAACTGAAAGGAGAAATAGAACGCCAACGAAGCTGCAATCCCCAGCAGCGCAATGGCGACAAGCAAAGATGAGAATCCGAAATGCGCAATCGCGAATCCGGAAACCAGCACGGCCAAGGCTTGAACTGCGAACAGTGTCATGTAGCGAAGAGAGGCAACCGTGTTCCGTTCTTCCGGAAGAACAGATTCCATGATGAAGCTCTCCAGTGCAGGCTCCGCCATCACCTGAAGGCTCAGATAAGTCAGATAGATCAGGCCAGCCAGTTGAACATTGCTAACGACGATCAAGACCGGAAGCACGAGTGCAGAGGCAAACTGCGCTGAAGAAATGGCTCGGACTCGCCCCAGCCTCAGGACCAGCCATGGCATGCAAAAAACGGCTGAAAGTTGGCAGAGCTGGGAAACTGAAAAGATGATCCCGATGCCATCGAGTGGCTGGTTGAATTGCTTATGAAAGTAGACATTGAAAAAAGGAGGAAAACTTCCGACGAAGAAACTCCAGAGCATGAGCACCATGAGCAACTGAACAACGAAGCGACGACTCTTGATCAGAACCACTCTGCTGTTCACGAATGGAAGGGCCGTCTGCGCAGCATTTACGGATAGAGTCCCGCTCTCTCTTAGAAAGAGTAATCCGAAGAACCCGAGTAGAACTGAAGCAGAGCTCGCCAGCAGCACACCCTGCTTGGCTGAAAAGCCCGTGAGCTCATGCACCCAGGCCCATGTTGATAAATCACGAGAAACGAAACCGACGATCAATCCGGCCAACGCGCCGGTCCCGATGGAAGAGCCGTAGCTAAGGCTGAACGCCCAGGTTCGCCCTTCTGGGTCGGTGTTTCGGGTCAGGAAAGGGGGAGCCGAAACCATCCATCCGCCGATGGAAGCGCCATTGAGAAAGGCCGCAACCAGCATCCACCACAGAGCAGTTGTCACCGTCCTCAACGGCAGAAGCATCGCAGTCGCTAGTACACAGAACTGAATGATCCGGTTCTCTCCGTAGCGATTGAGGAGCCATCCCGTCAGCAACGTTACAGCCAGGCTCCCTAGCGTAAAAGCCGATGCAATTCTTCCGATTACCGCTTCATTGAATCCCAGTTCCAACAGATGAAGGTTGTACACCAGAAAAAAGCTCATCAAGCCCAACGACCAAAAAAAACCTGAGATCAGATATATCCAGAGATTCCTAGAGAGCTGGCGCATGTTTCCTAAAATTAAAGTTTTCCCATTCTGGGTGAGTCTCTGCAAAACCAGAGGTACGGTCAAGCAGCCGAAGCCTCTCCCGTCACCAGCAACTCTTGAATCGTCGAATTCAAGGATCGAACTGGCCAAGAACAAAGTGGATTAGGGTGTCGTTTGTCTATTCCAATCTTGACGGGCTCTTGCTCGCAGCCCTGACTGCCAACAACTTTGGAGGGAGAGAATTGGTGTGAATTGCTGGCGGCCCATACCAGCCGGCGTTCGTGAGCGCTGTTGACCTGCATCGTTTTGCCCTAGTCCAGCCTGAGGGTCATACTGAAGGACTAAATTCTACTAAAGTCTGATCGCATTCTGCCGATGTAAATACAAAAATGGAAAAATTCTTTCGTAACTAAAGATTTATGTTGACAAGTAGGAAAAGCTGGATTATAAGTACAAATGTAGTTTGATTCTAACTTATTTATAAATGTTGTTATAAACTTGCAAGATCGACCTTCTAATGGCCAAGATCAATGTCGAAATTGATGATGAAGATCACATCGAACTTAAGCTGAGTTCGACCCGTCACCGTACCTCTATTAAGAAGATCGTCAATCGATTGATCAAAAGCTATCTGAAGGACGAAAGATTGATTCGCGAGGCAAAGGAAGGTTCAAAGGAAGCCAAGCCAAGCGCCGAGGGGAAGGCGACTACGCCCGACAAAGTTGAGTTGGAGGATGCCTCCGGGGCAAGCAAGAAGAAAGAGGTCACCTCATAAACGATTTCGTGACTGTGGATTCCCCAAGCTCCTGTTCCTGAGAAACTTACGAGGCGTAACAAGTTCGAACTTTCTTTGCTTTCTATCCTTAAAAAAAGGAGGTTAAAAATGGCCACAGCTAAGAAAGCAGCGAAGAAGCCAGCCAAAAAAGCGGCAAAGAAGAAGTAGTTGTAACCCAAACCCCCCAAAATTTAGCCTGCCTTGTCACGAATTTAGCATCGGCAAGGCAGGTATTTTTTTGCCCGATTGAAGTTCAGGCCTTCAGCATCTCCTGGAACAAGCCCTCATAGTACCGCTGGCGATGGTCCTCCACTCGGTAGTAGATGATCGAATAAGCCAGCGAAAGAGTGCAGAACACCGGGAGGTAGCCAGCCCAGCCCAGCGCGTTCCGCACCTTCTTGACCGCTGACCATTCCCGGTGGACCTCATTGCGGAAAGCGATATCTCTAAAGTAGGCGAGATAAACGCCCATCGCATCATTGAAAATATGGGTAAACCTTCCACCCTTCCCTGAAACTCTCACTTTGCCCGCCCTCAGGCTGTCCAGGAAATCCCTGCGATTCCTGCCCTCGCAAAGGGTGTAGCAGGAGCCCAGGCGCAGTAACGTATGAGCGTCACTGCCAGCGACAATGGTCTTCGTAGGAAGTCTCTGGATGACTTCAGCGACCAATCGGTTCTGCTGCGCTCCGATACACCCATTGAGCCCTTCGAAAATATCGAATGATTCGATCATCTTTTCGACGAACCGCTGACCGTGTTCCCGCCGCGGAAATCCGTGAAAAAGGTGGTTTAGCACGTGAATGATGCCTTCCGAGCGCAGGTACGGCAGCAAATCATCAAAGTTTTTCTTCAGGCGGGTGATCTCTCGGTGCTGGGCTTCATTGATGCCGTAAACGGCGATGTGAACCTTGCTGGAAAACGCGGGAAGATGGGCCGTAACTTCTTCTCCAATAATGAAATCTTCCTCATGCTTTTCCGGATGCTGGTTCAGAAAGTGCAGACAACCGTCAATCGAATCGTGGTCGGTGATGGTGACAATATCCATGCCACGCGCTTTGGCCAGCCGGTACACCCGTTCCGGTGACGAATAGCAATCCATGGGCTCGAGCGCCGTAACATGCTCCGTCTTCCCACTGAAATAGGAGTGGCAATGGAGATCAGCTTTCAAATAGGGCTTACCGTCGATGACAGTCGGGGGAGTGAACATGAAACGGAACCGGTTCCTTGACGATGCGAACTCGATGGCGGTGCGATCGACTTTGAGTATAGCCTGTTGCCGGACTGTTTTGAACTTTTGACCTTGCCAGCCACCAAACCTGCACCTTATAATCGCTTGTTTTTCAGCACCGGGATCCGGTGTACTTCAGTTAAGGACTGGTCCATGAAAGAGAAAATTCATCCCAAATACGTCGAAGTGAATGTTGTGTGCGCGTGTGGCGAGAATTTCAAGACGCGTTCCACCAAGGGCAGCGAAATCCGTCTGGAGATTTGCTCGAAGTGCCACCCCTTCTTCACCGGCAAGCAGAAACTGATCGACACAGCGGGACGTGTTGAACGTTTCAACCGCAAGTACAACAAAAGCAAAGAGCCTGTCGCGAACTAAGCTTTCCTGTCGCAAATCGAAGGAATTGCCGATATCAAATTCGCGAGGAGGCAACTCTTATGATGACTTCCTGGGGTTGGAACCTGAAGCTGTGGATCGCCAATCTCACCGTTTTTCTGTTGAAAGCAGGCGAAGAAGTGCTCGTGGGAGGACAGGCGGTTTTTGAGGGCGTGATGATGCGCTCTCCGAAGTCCTATTGCATCGCCGTGCGAAAGCCCGACGGGACGATTGTGGTCAAGAAGGACTATCTCCCCCGCCCAGCCGACCGGCGGGCCTTGTGGGGATATCCCTTGCTCCGTGGCATCGCCACTCTTGGACAGGCTTTCACGCTGGGTGTGCGCGCATTGCGGTTTTCGACAGACCAGGTTCTGAGCAGCCTGGCCGGAAACCAGGGCCAGAACAAGGGCTCCCAGGCGGCTCCCAAAGAGGTGTCCACTGGCATGATGGCCATGAACATTGTGGTTGCCCTCAGTGTTTTCGTACTGCTATTCAAGCTCCTGCCGCTGGTCCTGGCAACATGGCTTCAAAATCACTTCACGCTCATCCAGGATCCGCTGCTCTTCAGCCTGGCCGACGGAGTTATTCGACTGGGTATTTTTATCCTCTACATCGTTCTGGTATCGCAGATTCGCGACATTCGCCGTATCTTCGAGTATCACGGGGCCGAGCACAAAGTGGTCTTCACCTATGAGGCTCAGGAAGGCTTGACGGTCGACAATGCGCGCAAACACTCGACGTTCCACCCCCGCTGCGGCACCAGCTTTCTTATGGTGGTCATGCTGATCAGCGCGGTGGTTTACGCCTTCATTCCGTTTGAATCGCTCGCCATGAAGCTGCTTTCCAGAATCATTCTCATTCCCGTGATTGCAGGTATTTCTTACGAGATTATCCGCTTCGCGGCCCTGCGGAAAACTACGGTGCTGCAATGGATCACTCTTCCGGGACTTTGGCTGCAGCGCGTCACGACGAAGCAGCCCGACGACGCTCAGCTGGAAATCGCGATTCGCGCGCTCGACGAAGCCCTGGTCTTGGAGAACGCTGCAGTGCCGCAACCGGTGGCGGTTTGAAATGCTTGAAAGGCTCGAACACCTGGAAGCGAAGTACGAAGACATCACGCGGCTGATCAGTGATCCGGAGATCCTGGCCGACCCGGCGAAATACCAGAAACATGCCAAGACGCACAGCGATCTGACACCGGTTGTCGAAAAATTTCGCGAATACAAACAGGTCAAGACGGGCATTGCCGACGCCCGGCAGATGATCCTCGACAGCGGTTCCGAAGACGACCTCAAGAAACTGGCGCAGGAAGAGCTGGTGCACTTGGAAAGCCGGCTGGCCGTCGTCGAAGCGGACCTTAAAGTTCTACTGATCCCGAAAGATCCCAACGACGAAAAAAACGTGCTGCTGGAAATCCGGGCGGGGACCGGCGGCGACGAAGCCACGTTGTTTGCCCAGGAACTCTTCCGCATGTATTCGCGCTATGCCGAATCGCAGGGTTGCCGAATTGAAATCATCTCCTCCAGCGCTTCCGGAGTGGGCGGCCTCAAGGAGGTCATCGCGATGATCGAAGGCAAGAGCGTGTACAGCAGACTCAAATATGAAAGCGGCGTGCACCGCGTTCAGCGCGTTCCAGCGACCGAAGGGAGCGGACGGGTCCACACTTCTGCCGTCACTGTGGCTGTGCTGCCCGAAGCCGACGAGGTCGAAATCCAGATTAACGAGAAAGACCTGCGCATCGACACTTTCTGCTCCTCCGGTCCGGGCGGACAGTCGGTCAACACCACCTATTCAGCCGTACGCATCACACACCTGCCAACCAACCTGGTGGTCTCTTGCCAGGACGAGAAATCGCAGATCAAGAACAAAGCCAAAGCCTTGCGGGTGCTGCGTTCCCGGCTTTACGACATCGCGCTCGCAGAACAGCGCAACGCCATCGCGCAAGACCGGAAGTCGCAAGTCGGAAGCGGCGATCGCAGCGAAAAAATCCGCACGTACAATTTCCCTCAGAATCGCCTCACCGATCATCGCATCGGTCTCACCCTGCACCAACTCGACCGCATCATGGAAGGCAACATCGCCGATGTCATCGACGGCCTCGTAACGCATTTTCAGGCAGAGAAACTGAAGAACGAAGTTGCCGTGGGCAGCTAAACCTGGCGCGCGGAGCACAACCTGAAGGCACACCCTTGAGTGGCGTTGGCTCCAGCGCGACGCTGATGTTCCTCTGGAAATAGCTTGATGAATGTGGGAGGCGCTGTCCCAGCGGCGACGCGGAAGGTCTGATCACCGAAGGAAGGTCGCCGCGCGAGTGTCAGCGGACACGCGCGCACCTCCCACATTTTCATCCGTCGCGGCATGAGAAACGACTTCTGAGTTCCATCAGCGGAACTTCTACGCCTCACCGGCTTCATCGCTAGAATTCAACTTCCGCAGGGGCTGGTCTCTCCGTCTGCGTCCCCTCTTGACATCTTCGGGGTTCGATCGTTTCCTGGGTTCAGCCGCGTTCAGGTTCGGCTATACTCGGCGAGTCAAATCAGCTGGATCGGAGTCATCGATGCGCATTGCCACATGGAATGTCAACGGGCTTCGGGCGCGCTTCGACTTTCTGCTTCATTGGTTGCGCACCCGCCAGCCAGATATCTTGGGACTGCAGGAGCTGAAACTGACGGATGAGACCTTTCCCTATGCTGAGCTCGCGGCGGAAGGCTACCACGCTGTCGCTCATACCCAGAAAGCGTGGAACGGTGTGGCGATTCTGAGCCGCGAGCGGGCTCTGGTTCGTCAACAGGGGCTGCCCGGTGAAGAAGATCTCGGAGCGCGGCTGATCACCGCCACGGCCGGCGGCCTTCTGTTTGCCACCGTCTACTGTCCGAACGGCAAACACTTGGGGCACCCGGACTTTGCCAAGAAGCTAAAATGGCTGGACACACTGGCAAGATTCCTCAGAGATCAGCACGATGCCCATGAACCTGTCGTCTTGTGCGGCGACCTGAATCTCTGCCCCACTGCGCTCGATACCTGGAACGAAGCGGCGCTGCGTGGCGAAATTTTTCACACTGACGAGGAACGGTCTCGATTTCAGAGTCTCATCGATTGGGGGCTTCGCGACCTCTATCGCGAACTCATGCCAGAGGGTCGAATGTTTTCCTGGTGGGACTACCGGGCCGGGGCGTTCCACAAAAACCAGGGATTACGCATCGACTTCCTTCTGGGCACTCGAAGCGTACTGGAGCGAGTGCGGGCCGTCGAGATCGACCGGGAATATCGAAAGAAGAAAGATGACCTGGTTCCCTCGGACCACGCGCCGGTTTTCGCGGATATGGGCTAGGCCGATAGTTGAGTTGCTGGCAAGCGGTCTGCAGGATGAGCGACGACATCATAAAGCACTACACTGAAGCATTCGACGAAGCAAACAGACTGGATGTTCGCATCGGTCCCTTCGAGTATGAGCGAACTATCGAACTCATTGCGAGGTACCTTGGCCGCGAGCAACTGATCGTTATCGATGCCGGAGGTGGCAGTGGCGCTTACGCCCTATGGCTTGCCGAGCAAGGGCACCTTGTTCACTTCGTCGATCTCGTTCCCCGCCATGTTGGAATGGTTACGACAAAAGCACGAGATCGGTCGCTCACTCTAGGTTCAGCCGGACTCGCCGATGCACGCTCCCTACCGTTTGGCGACGAGTTCGCAGACCTAGTCCTGTTGATGGGACCTCTCTACCATCTCACCGACCTAAACGATCGGTTGCAGGCGCTTCGCGAGTGCTTGCGAGTAGTGAAAAAAAGGGGCCGCGTATTGTGCACCGCAATCTCTCGATTTGCGTCAATGCTGGCTGGTTTCCGATTCAATCGATTCGATGACCCTGAATTCGAGTCCATGGTTGACAGAGACCTGCTTGACGGTCAACACCGGAACCCAATCCGGGGAAGTAAGCATTTGGGTACAGCCTTCTTCCACACCGCGAACGAACTTCGGCAGGAAATCGGAAGTTCCGGCTTCGCATGCGAGAAGATACTTGGCATTGAAAGCCCGGTTGGGGTGTTGACACAGCTCGAAGATTGGGTCCGTGAGAAGGGTCGGATGTATGAGCTGGCGATGAAGTATGCGCGCCGAGTTGAGGAAGAAGAGGACCTGATCGGAGCCAGCTTCCACTTGCTAGGCATCGGAAGACGGCCCTAGTCTTGCGAGCGATTTCAGTCCCAGAGAGAGGACCTGATCTATGGACTCATTGCCCGCCGAGTGGCGGCGCCCTACAGCCGGTCCAGTGGCCTTACCTTTTTACTACGGGTGGGTGAACCTCGCCGTGGCGGCGATGGCCATGGTCGGTACGCTCCCAGGGCGCACGCAGGGCCTGGGCTTGATTACAGAGCCATTGCTCGCAGACCTGCAAATGGAGCGCGTTCTCTTTGCCCGCGTCAACTTCTGTGCCACTCTTTTGGGCGGTCTGTTCTGCCTCGGGGTTGGACGAATGATCGACCGCTTCGGCAGCCGCATCGTGCTCACTGTCGTGGCAATCGGTCTCGGCGCTGTTGTACTGATGATGAGCGCGGCGAAGGAAGTCGCCACGCTGGCAGTACTGATCACACTCACACGCGGTTTGGGTCAGAGTGCCCTTTCGGTCACCAGCATCACCATCGTCGGCCAGTGGTTTGTGCGACGACTGAGCGTGGCCATGGGCGTCTACGCGATCGTGCTGAGTGTCGGTTTCATGCTGGCCTTTCCGCTCGTGGGTTCAATGGTAGTCCGGTCTGGCTGGCGCGCGGCGTGGACAGGGGTAGGCTTGGCTTTGCTGGTAGGCTTGGCGCCTCTCGGCTGGCTTCTCGTGCGGTCCACACCTGAAAGGGGTCTAGCCTCAACGGAAATCGAAATCGGAAGCGAGAACCGCCTCGCGACCGGCAGCACCTCGGGCTACACGTTGTGGCACGCCCTTTCAACCCCCGCCTTCTGGGTTTTCGGATTGGCCAGTTCGGTATATGGGTTGACAGCGTCTGGTATCGCCTTGTTCAACGAATCGATCCTGGCTGAGCGGGGATTCGACGCGTCGACCTATCACCTCAGCCTGGTGATCGTTGCTCTGACCGCCCTGGTCGGCAACTTCTTAGGCGGCTGGCTGGCCTCTGGTTCGTCCATGAACCGCCTCTTGGCACTATCCATGGGCCTTCTGGCGGTTTCGCTGGCAGCGTTACCTCACCTCAGAACTCAGTCGCACGTCCTAGCCTACGCCGTCGTCATGGGACTGGCCGGTGGTTTCGTCACAGTCATATTTTTCACCTTCTGGAGCCGCGCTTATGGTCGCGCGCACCTGGGCAAGATTCAAGGCGCAGCGCAAGGACTTACGGTGTTGGCGTCGGCAGTCGGGCCGCTGCTGCTGGCCGAATGTGTGAGCCGGACAGGTTCCTACGCCGCGATGTTCTACACGCTGGCGGCAATAGTGGCAGGGCTGGGGCTGGCCGGATGGTTCGTTAACCTCCCTCGGAACACCTCCCTCGGACACCCTTGACAACAGTAGCCTCACCCACTCAATGAAAATCCACGAAGCGATTGGTCTTGCCACAGACGCCTTGGAAGAATCGGGCATTCCCGGTGCCGGTCTCGACGCCGAGCGGTTGCTGGCTTTTGAGCTCGGGAAGGACCGAAGTCACCTCCTGGCTCACTTTCAAGACTCGGTTCCAGAATCCAGCGCTGAACGATTCTTTACCCGCATTGCAGAGCGCCGCAGAGGGAAGCCCCTTCAGTACTTGTTGGGCTGGCAAGAGTTTCGCGACCTGGAGTTTGAAGTGACTCCCGACGTGCTCATTCCCCGTCCCGAAACTGAGCTGCTCGTAGATGCAGCCGTGGAGCGGTTCTCCGAAGGCAACCCGATTCTGGTGGACGTCGGAACTGGATCGGGTTGCATTGCCGTGGCAACGGCAGTGGCCTTGCCGGGCGCGAGCGTGATCGCCACAGACCTTTCCGAGGACGCGCTGTTGGTGGCTCGACGGAACGCTTCCCGCCACAACGTTTCTGAGCGAATCCAGTTTTTGTCAGGTGATCTTCTGCTGCCCTTGGGCACACTCGGCCTGGAGGAGAAGCTGGATTGCGTCCTTTCCAATCCGCCCTACGTCGCTGAACGAGACCTGCCTGTCCTGCAAAGAGAGGTCAGAGATTGGGAACCGCGTATGGCGCTGGTGGGTGGCCCTAGCGGCCTCGAAATCTACCGGCGATTGCTACCCCAAGCGCTCCGTTTTCTGAAGCCGGGCGGAACACTGATTATGGAAATTGGCTACAGTATGCAGCCAGCGATTGCCCGCTTATTCGATGAGGCCTGGACGCTGGAAGGGATGCGGGAGGATTTCAGCGGAATCCCACGGATTGTGGTCAGTCAGAAACGGTAGTGAGGTGAGCCTTGGATAGGTCCACTGCCGATGTATTCAGTTCGTTGAGGTGTCGATTCTAAGGAGCGTGCCCGATGTCCGATTGTCTGTTCTGCCGGTTCGTTAGGAAAGAAATTCCCACGCGCGTTGTGTTTGAAAATAACTCTTGCCTCGCCTTTGAAGACATCAACCCCAAAGCGCCCGTGCATGTTCTCATCATCCCGAAGAAACACATCGGCGGCATGGGTGACATGACACCGGAGGATGAAGCCACGCTCGGACATCTCGCGCTCGTGGGCCGGCAGATCGCGCAAGAAAAGAAGGTCGACCAATCCGGCTACCGCCTAGTCATCAACACCGGGCCCGACGCCGGGCAGTCCGTCTTCCACATTCACGTCCATCTTCTCGGGGGCCGCCCAATGTCGTGGCCACCGGGATAGTTTTCGAAGTCCGCAGCCGTTGACAAGGGTCAGGCAGGCCAGGTCGACTCGTCTTGATCTGGAAAGTCACGGATCGCTTTTCATTTTGAAACATCTAGCATCCAGGAGCTTCTTGTGAGCCTCGGCGCCAAACTCAGCTTCGCCTTCGCAGGATTGATCGCAGCGGCCGGTCTGGCAGGCTGGATGGTCTATTCGAGCGCGCAGCAGGCATTTGATCAGGTGGACCAGCAGCGCACTAAAGCGGTTCTGGCGCATCTCCATCAACTGTTGGCGGTCAGGAAAGCCGAATTGCACCAACAGATCGACCAGGCTGCCAATTCTGAAGTCATTCTAAAAATCCTGGCCAGCCCGGGTAATGCCTCGTTCACCGCGGAGGCAGCAGCGAAGCAGGCTGAGGCATACCGTTTCGATTTTCTGGAACTGGTTGGCGACGACGGCTCCATTATTTCATGCCCGCATTGGCCGGCACGCATCGGCTCCAAGAACGCGTGGGTCGCACAGTCCGGCGACTGGCAACAGCAGGAGCCCTTTCTGCGTTACGTGGAAGATCCCAAGGGGACTCAGCTTGGACTCCTGGCCGTGCGCATGATCATCACCGGCGAGAGGCAGTTTTGGGTCATCGGCGGGAAGAAGCTCGGCCAGGAGTTTCTGGCCGGTCTTGCTGTGCCAGCGGGAATGCGCGTGCTGCTCTACCTCAACCCTGATTCCTCTTCCAGGACCAACGCACCGATGAGCGCGTTCGGCCCAGTTGAGTCAGCCTCGCCTCTGGAAAGTCTGGTAAGGGAAGTCCGCCGGCAGGGCAAAGAATCCGCCCGCACCATCGTCTGGTCTGGAAGGAGCACCGACGCAGAACGGGTTCACGCTCAGCCCCTGCTGGGCCGCGAAAATGATCTACTGGCGGTGGTGCTGCTGTGCAATTCACAACGCGAGCTGGCGTCGGTGACCGGCATGATCAGCAACCTCGGTCTGGTGGCCTCCCTGCTCGTTCTGCCGCTTGGGTTCTTTGCCAGAGGGTGGGCAAAGCGGCGTCTGACGCGGCCGTTGCAGCGACTGGACGAAGGATTCCGGCAGGTAGGTGCTGGCAACCGGAGTTTTCGCGTTCGTATCCGCTCTTCGGACGAGATGGGGCAGCTCGGTCATGCCTTTGACCGCATGGCCCGCAACCTGGCCGTCCAGAGCGACAAGCTCAAGCAGGCTGAGCGGGTGGCAGCCTGGCGGGAACTGACGCAACAGCTCGCTCTTCACTTGCACAGTCCACTTTCTTCCATGCAGGGGGCCGTCGAACGCCTCACTCACCCGACGGAGCAGAACTCAGAGCACCTCGACAAGGTCCGTGAGGATTTGGCCACGCTGGTGTCGCAATTGACTTCCCTGCAAGCGATGCTGCGCTGTCTGAACGAGTTCTCGAGTATGCCGCCACCCCGGCTGCAACTCGTCGATATCAATGAACTGTTGTGCCGGCTGCTACAAGAGCTCGACCCGCAGCTAAGGGCCGCGGCGACTCCGATACGGCCCGAGGTGTTGCTCGAACGTGACGTGCCGAAGGTCATGGCCGATTCTGAACTACTCCAGAGCGTATTGCAGGGTCTCGTTCTCAATGCGCTGGACGCCTTGCCTGAAGGCGGAGTGCTAAAGGTTCACACCCAGCGAACCAAGAATGGCGCTGCACTAATCAGCATTTCAGACAACGGCCGCGGCTGGTCTCGGGAGGAGATGAAGGAACTGTTCGTTGACGGCAACCTGACTGAGCCGGAAGGTGCTGGTTGGGGAATCGCGATCGTTCAAGCGGTGGTTAGCGATATTGACGGTCACGTTTCGGTTGAGAGTTCTCCCGGCAAAGGAACCCAGGTTCGCATCGAACTGCCCAAAGCCGGATCGAGTTCCTGAAGAATCACTCAAGACCGGCCCCTTCGGTACTGCCGCATGAATACATTTCCTCCGCCGTCCCATCAAATCAGCGAGTTGGTCTCCACTAACAAGAATCGATCCGGCCTGCAGACCGGCTGAGTTCAGTGCGACATGAACCCGATTGACATTACTTCGCTCGCTCGTCCACAATCTTGGACGATCCTTGCACGCGGAGATTTGCCATGCCACTTGCCTTGAAACCTCACGCCACGTCCATCGAAAGGGCCTTTTCGATTCTGGAGATGCTCGATGGAACCCGGCGAGGTTGGAACATTTCAGAAATCAGCCGCAAACAGAAGATCCCAAAGAGCAGCGCCCATGTCATTGTTCTGGCGCTGGAACGGATGGGCTATCTGAAGCGGGAGAACGGGACGCGGCGCTACAAGCTGGGTCTCAAGATCTGCAGCCTGGGCCGAGGCTTGATGAACGACCTGGCTCTTCCCGAAATTGCTTTGCCCCACATGCGCTGGCTGGTGGAACAGACTCGACTAACGGCTCATTTGGGAGTTTTGGAAAAGGGGCACATCGTCTTTATTCAAAAGATTGATGGGCCAGGCATGGTTAAGTTCGACACCTACGTCGGCAAGCGCGCCGAAGTGCATTGCACAGGGCTGGGTAAAGTCCTCCTGGCCTTCAGCAATGAGCAGATCATTCGCGACTGCCTCTCAGTGGGATCGTTTGCGAAGTACACCGAAGCGACCATCACCGTTCCAGCAAACTTTCGAAAAGAGCTGATTCGGGTGAAGCAGAAGGGATACTCCATTGACGATGAGGAAGAAGAAGCGGGCGTGCGCTGCGTCGCGGCGCCCGTCTTCAATCCCCTTGGCGAACTGGTTACGGCGCTGAGTGTCACTGGGACAACCGCCCAGATTTCATCAGAAAGCTTCGAGAAGCTTTCTGCCATCGTGAAGGAATCTTCAGCGAGAATCTCCAGGGCTTTAAAGGAGCTCTGAGGTTGTAGGTGATTTCATCCTGATTTATGAATGTGGGAGCGGAGAAGCCTCCCAAGCCAGCATCCGGAATCGGTCGGCTCATTCCGACTTTCGCCGGGGTCCACGTGGATTCCCTCTTTCGCCGGAATGACGGGGAAGGCGCAGACCACAGGTACTTTTCTTAGAACTCGCTCGTGGATCTCAGCCATTCCGGCAAAAGGCAGTCCAGTTTCAATGAACCCTTAAGCACTCCCAGCGTCCTTCAACACGTTGCTCATGCACCGAATCACCAGCTCCAACTTCGCTTTCACGGATTGCGGCATCTCGGTCAGCAATTTCTCCGCTCGTGCCTTGATGCCTGTCAACTCTGAAGCGTACACGGCACGCTGCTCCGCCGACAATCGTTTGGTCAAATAGATGGGTGGCCCGGGCTTGTCGCTGACCAGCGGCTCCATAGAAATGGTGCCGCTCATGCGCGGCAAATGACGGAAGTAAGCCTCCTCGGCATCAAGAAAGATCTGAGCCAGCGCGTCTCGAGTCGCCTTCTTTCGAGTTTGATAGATCTCCTCCACTGAATCCTCCAGATGTTTCTCCCACGACTGGGTTGGGTCAGACAAAACTTTGCCCGCCAGCCAGAATGAGAGTTCGTCGGCCGGATTGGCGAGGATGTGGAAGAAGTACTCGCAGGCCCTGCCTCCTTCCGCGGCAAGTTCTTGCAAATGCACTGCGACGTTCTTGAGTGTAGGGAGAAACCAGCGGTCCCGCTCCCAATGCTGCGGCGGCTCAACCTGAGGCCCACCCAGCGTGCCGAAGTCGCAGCTCAAGGAGTCGATGATTTTCTTGCGATATCCTAGATCCAGCTTCCGGCTGGTGTCGTGAACATCGATCAGGTAATCCACCTTCTCGCTGATTGTTTTCAGAGAAGGCAGCGTCTCGGGTTCTTCGAACTTCATTCCCCAACTATTCACGCCGATGGTTTTTCTAGGCCAGCGGCTGCGAATGTACTCGCTAACCCGGACGTTGAGCAGCGCATGATACTCAGCGTCGCTAAATGCCTTGCATTGGTCGCAGCGGCAGCGGCCCTGGTCGGCGGACTGGAGGCTGACGCCGTCAATCTCGAACCGGTGAAAGACGAAGTCTACTACCTGCTGCATCCAGCGCCAGGACTCCCCTTCGCTGGCACACATCGCGTTGGCGTTTCCACGACTGAGTTTGGGATGAGCCCGGATGATGTCGTCGAACCCCCAACTGTAAACGCCGAGCCCCGAATAGACGCGAACACCATGACGGTGTGCGGCGTCAATGAGCTTTTCGACAAGCGCGCCGCGCTCGCGCGTGACGGAGCTTGAGATGTCCACGGGCCAGGCACGGGAAACATAGAGTCCCCATACGGAGATCTCGTTGAACCCGAGCCGTTGCATCGTTGCAAAGCTCTCCTGGTAGTCCTTCAAGAGCTGCGCATCCAGGCGCATGGAAGGCCAGGCTGCCGAGCGATCCGGATCAGAGGCAAGATCCGTGAGCCAACCCAGATAACCGCGATGATTGAACTTGGCTGCTACCGATTTGGGTTTCGCATCTGTGGCGGCTAGCGCGTCCTGTCCGGCGAATGAGAGAGCTCCAATACCAAGGGCGCTTCTAGCGATCATGGCACGGCGGGTAATTTGATGAGTCATAAGTCTAGGTGTGAGGTGGCAAGTTACAGGTAGCGTGTGTCGGATGAACTGACACCTGAAACCCGACACCTATTGCTACCATTTCGCGAATTCGTCAACGAATTCAACGATCTCGCGTACGAATCCATCCACGAACTTCTGGCCCTTCTCCGGCGTGGCCATCTCCGGGCGGCCAATACCGCCATGCTCCGAGATATCGTTGAACTCATGAACAAAATAGACCGGAGGGGCATACTGGGAGTCGAGACGCTTGTACTTGTTGGTTGTGCCGAAAGGGCCACCCGTCCTGGCTTTAGCCATCTCAACCGAATCGGGCCGAAGGTTCAGCATCATTGAAGTTTCCATCTCACAAGCATGTCCCACTCCGCCCAAGGGAGATTCACGAATGGCTGAAACCGTGTCTCGTCCCAAGGCCCAGTAGGAAGCAAACCCGATCTGCAACTCCGGACGGCCTTCATACTTGGTCTTCACATCCCGCATCGCAGCTTTGGTCACGATCTCGTTCCCGCCGTGGCCGTTGAGAAACAGGATCTTGTGAAAGCCCGTACGAATCAGAGAGTCGCAGAGGCCCTTGATCACTTCCATATAAGGTTGAATCTCCAGGCTTAGCGACGCCAGATTCCGATGATGCGGCGAATGCCCCAGCCAGAGCGTTGGCAGCAAGACCACCGTTTGAGGCCTGCCAGCTTCCACGCGTTCGGATAATTCGGTGATGAGATCCGTGTCCACCGAGAGGGGCAGGTGCAGACTGTGCTGCTCAATCGAACCCAGCGGAGCGATCGCGATCAGTTTGGCGAAGTCGAGTGCCTTCACTTCGGGCCACTTTAGTCTTTTGAAGTGCATATTGGTTTCTTCATAATCGTCCTCGTCGTCGTACTCGTCCTCGACCGAAAGCCACACAGCCTCTCGGCGATGTCGATCCTCTCTTCGAAATCCCCATTGTTAAAAGGGGGGAAGAAGGCGAAGGTGAAATCTTGAGAAGATTTCACGCGGTCGCAGAGGCTTCAGGAGGTTGTCTGGATGGAGGGGCGGAAAGCCGAACGGACAACCCCCTGGCGCTGCGCGCCGCCCCCTTTGTTAAGGGGGAATTTTTTCAGCGAACCTGGCACCTCACAGCCTTGCGGCATTAGACTCGAACGTCCTGAGCGATCACATACAGCGTCAGCCCTTTCTTGATCTGGGCTGCAAAGTGAAGCATCACGACAACGCCTGAGCGATGAGCCTGGATCTCCAGGGGCTCGGAGGCATGATCGGAAAAGTCGTGCAAGCGGCCCAGCAACTCCCCGGCGCGAACGTCGACGCCTAGGTCAACCAGCGACTCCCAGATACCATCCTTTGGACACGGAATGTAATCTGCGAGATTCACCGCCTGCACAAAGCGAGGCGCCTCCGGTCTCGCTGGATCGATCTTCACGATGTCTCCCGGCAGGAGGCCATAGTGCCGCAACACGTTCTTAATTCCTTCGTAGGCGTGCAGCGTCCCTTTTCGGTGAGTGGACTCGGCGTATCCAAACTCGCCGCCAATCGTGATCTTGCCCATGGCCTCCGCCTCGTCGGTCAACAAGCCCGAGTGCAGCTGGCTCGAGTAGAGCGTGATGAACGGCGTATCGAACAGTTGAGCGACCCGGGCGATCTCCGCTCGCTGTTGTGGATCTGGAATCGGATGAAACGAAGCACACAACGGAAAGATGGCTTCGTTCCCGCCTGAATGGATATCGAGCACCGCATGAACCTGCGGGAAGATCTGAGTCTTCACGAAATTTGAAATCCGATAAGAAATCGTCCCACGTGGGTTTCCAGGAAAGGCCCGATTCATGTTAACGCCGTCCAGCGGCGACTCGCGGCGATTGGCCACGCAGGAGCTTTGGCTCAACTGCGGAATCAGAATTACCCGGCCGCGCATCGTCGCAGGATCAAGATCGTGGCACAGTCGCTTGACCGAAACCTGGCCTTCATATTCGTTGCCGTGGGTGCCGCCGAACGCCACCACGTTTTTCTCTGCGGGCCCATTCAATCCATTGATGACTGTGAGCGGAATCAGAGAAGATCCCCAGTTCGAGTCCATTTGAAAAGCGATTTGATAGTGATGCTTTCCCGGCTTTGCGAAATCAATGTCCGCGGGGTTGTAGACGACTTGAGTCATTTCTTTGTTCCTCTGGAAATGGACCGTGTAGCGCAGACCGCTGCTTTTCAGGGAGGTCTGCGGCTTGCGGCCAGTGCGGAGACAAAAAACCGCAGACCGCAAACAGCACGGTCTGCGCTACATGATTTTCACCTGTCGTGGCGCCGCAATGCGGCATGAAGGACTCCCCTTGAAAGTCCTCTTCGGTCGGCGCAGCACAGCGGCATGAAGGCTTATAATGGATTCTTGCGGCGCCGAAACTGCGTCCAGAATACTGGACAGGAATTCTCTTTAAGGGGATCGCAGTCTATACTGTCCTGTTGAAGTGTCAAGGCGATTCTGTTAGCGTTGCCCCGCCTCCGTCCAGAGTGCTGGACAGTTGCGTCTTCCGCAGCGGGTTCGTTAGCAACAGACTCGCGGTTAAGCTTTCCCCCGTGCTCCCCGTGGTCCTTTCTGGTTTGGCTTGTCCAGGTTAGGAGTCAATGCCATGCTTGTTGATGTTCATACACATTTCTTCAAATATCCCGAGCATTTCACCGACGATTTTCGCAACCAGGCACGTCGGGCCAGAACGGGCGTGGAGGTAGACCTCACGGTACGGTGGGATGAGTATCACGCCACGGGAAAGCAATGCGACAAGACCATTATATTTGGCGGAAAAGCCAAACTGTCAGGCCTCTGGGTGCCTGACACCGATGTTGCCGCTTATGCACGCCAGCATCCCGACAAGCTGATTCCCTTCCTGTCGGTGGATCCAACGCAGCCGGGATGGCAGGAAGAACTCATCCAAGGTCATCAAGACTTGAAGATGAAAGGGATCAAGCTGCTATCGATGTACGCCGGGTTTAAGCCGAACCAGCCTGAACTCGACTATCTCTGGCAGTACGCAGCCAAGCACCACTTGCCGGTGCTGCTTCACACCGGAACGACGTTCATCGACAAAGCGCCCCTTGAATGCACATTGCCCAGGTTGCTGGATGATGTGGCGATTCGCCACCCCGATGTCAAAATCATCCTCGCGCACCTGTCTCATCCGTATGAAGGCGAGTGTGTCGTCACCATCCGCAAGCACCCGAACGTCTATACCGACTGCTCTGCTTTGCACTATCGGCCCTTTCAGCTTTACCACTCACTGATGCTAGTTCAGGAGTATGGCGTTTGGGACAAGGTTCTGTTTGGAACCGACTACCCATTCACCACGGTGGATGCAAGCCTGGATGGGATGCGCAAGTTGAACGACATGCTGGCTGGTACGGCGCTTCCTCGCCTCAACATGGAGGCCATGGAGAACATGTTCTACCGCGATACCCTGCAGATCCTCGAGATTGAAGCGTAAAGGTGGGGTGGTTGCGAGAAATTCCCGCTTAAAAAAGGGGGACGCGCCAAAGGCGCGGGGGTTGTCCGCCAAGAGTGGAGGGTGGCGCTGTCCGAGGCACGATCCACCGAGGTGAAGCCTTCTCCGATTCTTAAGACAACCCCTCGGCGACTACGCGACCGCGTTCGCTGCTCCATGGAGGACGACAGAGGGTTCTTTGGGGCAGCTGCTCCCAAAGACTGATTCAACGACGCTGGCCCGATGATTACCCCTCAAGTCCCCCCTTGGAAAAAGGGGAACGATCTGAAACCCAAGGCTTGTTGCGTTGCCACCACAAGTTTTGTGCAGCTCCCCTTGACCTTCACGCACCAGGAGGTAACCCTTGGACAATCTGTTGATCAGCAGCGTTCTTTCGATCGGCGCCATTGGTTTGGCTATGCTTGTTAAGACACCGCCACCTCTCCCCGAAAGAATCACGCCTTACCCAGTCGTCGCGAACATCGATTTTGCCGAAGGCCCGATCTTCGACAGTCACGGCAATCTCTATTTCGTAAACTACCTGCGCAATGGAACCCTGGGGAAGATGACTCCTCAGGGAACCGTCGGGGTATGGTGCGAGACCGGCGGGCAGGTGAACGGATTGAAGGTTGATTCGGCTGGATACGTGATTGGAGCGGATGCTGGCGCCAAACGAATCATCCGGGTTCATCCGAGTGGGAACCCGATCGAGGTTTTGACGGACAAGTTCGAAGGGAAACCCTATCTCAGCCCCAACGATGTGTGTCTGGACCTGGCCGGCAACATCTATTTCAGCGACCCCTCCAACGAAACCCCGGAAGCGCCCATTGGTTCTGTCTATCGGATTGACCCGACGAAGAAGGTCACACGGCTCGCAACCGGTCTGAAGTATCCCAACGGTCTAGCAGTGACTCCCGACCAGAAAAGCCTTATCGTTGCTGAGACGATGACCAATCGGATTCTCAGTTTCGACTTCCAAGCTGACGGATCGCTGGCACCGTCCAAAACGCTTTACCAATTTCCCAATTCCTCAGTCGATGGAATCATGTTTGATGAATACGACCGGCTCTGGGTGGCACGCTGGCTGAACGCGACGGTTGACGTCATCACGCTTGACGGCAAGCTCGTCGCGGAAATCCCCGCCGGTGGCTCGAATGTGACGAACCTCTGTTTCTGGGGAAAGAGTGCCTACGTCACGGTCGCCGAACGTCACGCCATCCATCGCCTCGATGTAGGGGTCGCGGGCAAAGCGTACACGAAGTGAGATCCGACGGAGCGATTCGCTCACAATCAGAACTCGGAGGCCGTTCGGCTAAGACGGTTCCTCCTGATAATGTCTTTCTCATGAGCCTGACTTAGAACGTTCCGCAAAGTCCTACCGAGACAATTCTTCAGAGTTAACTCCTCTTATCCTCTTAATTGAAGCCTGATATCGTATAATCAGGACTTACAATCGTCAGGAGGCGAATCATGCCAAAGTTTGATTCGTGATTCGGCTTTCTGATCAATTTGAGAAGTCGCCCCAAAACTGAAACAAGTTCTTTATTTCGATTTCAGCGCACTCTTCGAGGTTTTCAGCATGAGATCTCACCTATTGGGATTCGTAGTTTTGTTCTGTGGCCCCTTCGGGCAGTTCCTGCAGGCTCAAACATCAGCACCCGCCGCCCCATCGGTTGATTTTCAACGTGTGGTGCGGCCCATCTTGTCTGAAAACTGTTTCCACTGCCATGGCCCGGACGCCAACACGCGCATGGCTGACCTTCGGCTGGATACGCGGGAGGGTGTGTTTTCAAAGCGGGAGAATGGCGCGCCGGTGGTGCCGGGAAACCTGCAAGCAAGCCTCATCTATCAGCGAATTACGCAGGCCGATCCAGCCTTGCTGATGCCGCCTGAAAGCTCGCACAAGGTGTTGACGGCTGCACAGAAGGACATCCTGAAACGATGGATTGGCGACGGCGCAGCCTGGCAGGAACACTGGTCATTTGTCCCGCCTTCGCGCGCTTCACTGCCGGTGGTAAAGAAGAAAGATTGGGGGCGAAATTCTGTCGATGCCTTTGTCCTCGCGAAACTGGAGGCGGCCGGGCTGGAGCCCGCGCCCGAAGCCGAGCGAATGGCTTTGGTTCGCCGTCTTTCCCTGGATCTTACCGGACTGCCGCCCGCGCCCGCGGAAGTCGAGCAGTTCGTCAACGATTCCTCTCCGCAAGCCTACGAAAAACTGGTCGACCGGATGATGGCTTCGAAGCATTGGGGAGAGCATCGCGGCCGCTATTGGCTGGATGCGGCTCGCTATGCGGATACGCATGGCATCCACATCGACAACTATCGCGAGATGTGGCCGTACCGCGACTGGGTCATCAATGCCTTCAATCGCAATCTGCCGTTCGATCGCTTCACGATCGAGCAGTTGGCCGGAGATCTTCTGCCGAACCGCACGGCCGACCAGCAGATTGCCTCCGGCTTTCACCGCTGCAACGTCACCACGAATGAGGGGGGCGCGATTCCCGAAGAGTTTGAAGCGATCTATGCCAAAGACCGCGTCGACACCACGGGCACAGTCTGGCTGGGATTGACCGTCGGCTGCGCGACTTGTCACGATCACAAATTCGATCCCATCTCCACCAAGGACTTTTATTCCATGGCGGCGTTCTTCCGCAATACGACTCAGAACGCCATGGACGGCAATATTCCTGACACGCCGCCGATTCTTGTCGTACCCAAGGGACCGGACGTTGAGCAATGGGACCAGCTGAATCGTGACGAACGGGCGTTGCTGGAACGCATGGGACAGGCACGGAAGCAGCCAGGCAAGGCCTTCGGAAAGTGGTTACGTTCGAAGAATCGCGCAGATCTGGCCGCGCCGGTTGATCCAGCTTCGCAGCTCGCGATCTTGTCCCTCGGGTCCGCGGCATCGCTGGAGTACCGAGGTCAAGCCGAGACAGTTTCGCTCAAGGATGGATTAGCACTGGGAGACGGCCCGCGACCGAATTCGAAGGCCATCCATTTCGGGGCGAAGGCGCAGGTTGAAGTTCCGGGTCTGGACGAGTTCAGCTCCGAGAAGGGGTTTTCGGTCGCCACCTGGATCTTGTCTCCCCAGAACGACGACAACTTCGTGATCGCAAGCCAGATGAATCCAGAGGACAAAGAACGCGGTTGGCTGATCGAACTGGGTGCGCGTGTGCCGATGTTGAAGCTGACGGGCGACGAGGGGAAGGCCATCTCCGCCCGGGGCGAGCATTTGCGGCAGCTGAAGCCAGGAACATGGAACCATCTGGTGGTGACTTACGATGGCAGTCGCGAGCAGGCGGGTATGAGGCTTTACCTGAATGGCAACTCGGTGCCAGCGCTGGGAAACGCCGCGGCTGTAGATCTGAGGGGTGAGATTCGCACGAGCAAGCCACTGCGTTTGGGTAGTGACGGCAAACGTTTCTTTGACGGAGGGGCGATTGCCGAGTTTCGCATTTTCAATCGCGCGCTCACTCAGGACGAAGCACAGCTTACTTTTGCCTGGTCGGAGCTGCAGCCAGCTCTCAGAAAGCCGGCCGTTCAGCTGACTGAAGCCGAGCGCGAGAATTTTCATCTCTTCTTTCTGAACAATCAGGACAAGAACTACCGTGGGCTCGTCGCCAACCGGCAACAGGTGGACGTCCAGCAACGCGACATCCGCAGGCGCAGTGCCGTGACGCATGTCATGCAGGAGCGCGGCGACAGCCAGCCGATGGCTCACATTCTGTTCCGTGGGCAGTACGATCAGCCGCGTCAGCCAGTCCAGCCCAATGTCCCAGCAGCTCTGCCGCCCATGCCGGCGTCCTTTCCGCGCAACCGGTTGGGGTTGGCTCAGTGGCTGGTCGATCCGTCCAACCCGCTGACGGCGCGCGTTACCGTGAACCGTTTCTGGCAGGAACTCTTCGGCACCGGCCTGGTCAAGTCGAGCGAGGACTTCGGCTCTCAGGGCCAGGCCCCGTCTCATCCGGAGCTGCTCGATTGGCTGGCCGTCGAGTTCCGCGAATCCGGATGGGACGTCAAGAAGTTCTTCAAGCTCGTGGTGACGTCGGCCTCATACCGGCAGTCCGCTCAAGCGAGCGAAACAAAGTTGAAGGCAGATCCCGAGAACCGTTTGCTATCGCGCGGTCCGCGCTTCCGCATGGATGGCGAGATGGTGCGCGATTACGCGCTTTCGTCCAGCGGCCTGCTAGTGCCAACCGTTGGCGGGCCCAGCGTGAAGCCTTACCAACCAGAAGGCATTTGGGAGACTGTCGCAATGAGCGGCAGCAACACCCAGTTTTACAAACCAGACACGGGTGACAAGCTTTACCGGCGAAGCCTCTACACCTTCTGGAAGCGCAGCGCTCCGCCCGCCTCTATGGAGATTTTCGGAGCGCCTACACGGGAGACTTGCACCGTGCGCCGCGAGCGAACCGACACTCCGCTGCAGGCTTTGGTGGTGATGAACGATCCACAGTTTGTTGAAGCCGCCCGCGCTCTGGCGCAGCGCGCCCTGAAATCCGCCGGAGGAGATATCGATGGCAAGATTGATTTTGTTACGACCCACCTGCTGGGTCGGGCGTTCGACGCGAACGAAAGAGATATCACCCGAAAAGCCTACCAGGATTACCTCCAGCACTTCGTCGCTCATCCCGACGAGGCGAAGAAGCTTCTGTCAGTAGGAGAATCCGAGCCTGACGAACAGCTGGCCGTCCCGGAGTCGGCTGCCTTGACGATGGTCGCCAATCAGGTGATGAATCTCGACGAAGGATTGAACAAGTAAGAAAATTCCCCCTTAACAAAGGGGGAAGCGCCAGAGGCGTGGGGGTTGTCTTACGAGGCCGGAAGGCCAAAGCAGCGAGTGGAGATAAGACGATGCGCTGAGGCTGGTGCGAGACAGCGAGCATCGGCTCCCCTCGCCCCAGCCTGGGAGAGGGGTTGGGGGTGAGGGGGATACCTCCCTGGTGAATCAACTCCCGAAACTCGGATCTGAATTCTCAATAACCGGGAAGTCTTTCGCCGCTTCAAAGTTTTTTCTAGGAGACACACACCATGCATCCGTTTGACGAAACGGTTTTACTGGAAACGCGCCGCCAGTTTTTTGGGCAGGCCGCGCGAGGTCTGGGAGTCTCTGCTCTGGCAACCATGCTTGGCGACAAGAGCCTGCTCGCCGACACGGCTCCAAATGCAAAGACCGTGGGCGGGCTTCCGACACTGCCCCATTTCGCTCCGAAGGCGAAACGAGCTATCTACCTCCACATGGTGGGAGCTCCGCCTCAGATCGACCTGTTCGACTACAAGCCCACCATGAAGGATTGGTATGACAAAGATCTGCCGGAGTCCGTCCGTCAGGGTCAACGGTTGACGACGATGACCGCCGCTCAAAGCCGGTTCCCCATCGCACCTTCGATCTTCAAATTCCAGCAACATGGCCAAAATGGCGCGTGGATCTCGGAGTTGTTGCCTTACACGGCCAAGATGGTGGACGACCTGGCGATCATTCGCACGGCGCACACCGAAGCCATCAACCATGAACCCGCCATCACCTTCATTCAGACCGGAAACATGATCGCAGGCAAACCCTGCCTGGGCGCCTGGATCGCTTATGGCCTGGGAACCATGAATCAGGATCTGCCAACCTTTGTGGTGCTCAACGCCACGCACTCACACCCGAAAGCCGGTGTGCAGGCGATTTCGGCGCGGCTGTGGAGCGCTGGATTTCTCTCGGCCCAATACTCAGGAGTCTCATTGCGTTCTGGCGGGGATCCGGTCCTCTATATCAACAATCCGGATGGCGTTTCATCGTCACTCAGGCGGCGAATGCTGGACGCAGCGGCTCAGATCAACCAGATCCAGTACCAGAAGATGAGCGATCCCGAAACCCTCACGCGTGTGGCTCAGTATGAGATGGCTTTCCGGATGCAGACTTCCGTTCCGGAACTCACCGATGTGACGAAGGAGCCGGAGAGTACCTACAAAATGTACGGCGACGACGCCCGCAAGGGAGGCACGTTTGCCCACAGTTGCCTGATGGCCCGCAGGCTGGTAGAGCGCGGAGTGCGTTTTGTGCAGGTTTATCATCGCGGCTGGGATGTGCACAACACCCTTCCGGAAGTACTCGCCAGCCAGTGCAAGGACGTCGATCAAGGGTGCTGGGCTCTGGTGCAGGATCTCAAAGCGCGCGGCCTTCTCGAAGATACCGTTGTTGTCTGGAGCGGCGAGTTTGGCCGTACGATTTACTCACAGGGCAAACTCACGCAAACGGATTATGGACGCGACCACCATCCTCGCTGCTTCACCTTGTGGATGGCCGGCGGCGGAGTGAAGGGAGGAACCGTCTATGGGGAAACCGACGAGTTCTCCTACAACATCATCAAAGACCCCGTTCATGTCCGCGACTTCCAAGCCACGCTGCTTCACCTGTTCGGGATCGATCACGAGAAATTTACCTACAAGTATCAGGGCCTTGATCAGCGCCTCACGGGCGTCGAGCCCGCCAGCCCGGTGAAGTCAATTATTAGCTGACTTTCAGTTCACTTTGCGAGATCACCCCTTTTGTTAGTCTTGCGGGGCATCTCGAGCGTCCTCCAGCATTGCGTTCCAGGTTTTGATTCACTCCATCGGAATCCCCCTCACCCCCAACCCCTGGAGCTGTGAAAAACTTCAATGATAGGGACGCGCTGCTGCGCGTCCGCGACGCTAAACCCAACACGGACGCGGAGCACCGCGTCCCTACCGGACCGGTTCAATACGCCCAACCGAATTTTTTCACAGCTTCCCTGTCCAGGGTTGGAGCGAGGGAAGCCGATTATCGAGGTAGGGTGCGCTGTATTTCAAGCGTACCGCAATCGGTTACCGGTGGAATGCTTTCACTTCGTTGAATGCCACAACAAACTGACATGACCCACAAATCCTTGGTCGGGCGGAATTTCATGAGGAACGCAGGTGTCGCCCTCACCACTTCCTTTTTCCCAGTCCATCTTAAAGAGGTCAACAAACGCCCGACCGGTGCGTTCATCGGCGTCGGCATGATGGGGACCGAGAACTTAAAGGTTGCGCTGGAGCTGGGTGCGGAAGTCAAGACAGTCTGCGATGTGTATCGGCCCCATCGCGAAAGAGCTGCAACCATCGTGGGCACCGCCAGACAAAAGGCAAAGCAGGTTCAGGATTTTCGTGAAGTCCTGGCCGACCCGTCGATCGACTTCGTGTGCATCTCGACTCCCGACCATTGGCACCCATACATGACGATCGAAGCGTGCAAGGCCGGCAAGGACGTCTATGTTGAAAAGCCGGTTTGTGTCGCCATCGATGAGGGTCTGAAGATGGTCGAAGCGGCGCGCAAGTACCGTCGTGTGGTCCAGGCCGGCACATGGCAGCGCTCGGGAAAGCACTTTCAGAAGGCATGCGAGATTGTCCGCGGCGGTCAGTTGGGACAGGTGGTCTTCGCGCGCACATGGATCTATTCGAACGAACCGCGCCAGGGAATCGGTAATCCGCCTGACGGCCCCACCCCTGACGGACTTGATTGGGACCTGTGGCTGGGCCCGGCGCCGGAACGTCCGTTTAATCCGAATCGATTCGGAGTCTATCCCGATGCCTACTCCTACTTCCGCTGGTTCTGGGACTATGCCGGAGGTCACATTACCGATTCAGGCGTGCACATGATCGACATCTTGCAGATGGCGTTCGGCGAGGCCATGCCGAACGCCATCACGGCACTGGGTGGCAAGCTGTGGTTCAAAGACAATCGCGAGACTCCCGACACGATGCAGGTGACTTACGAATATCCCGGGTTCACAGGTTCGTGGGAACACCGCTGCAACAATGCCGACGCTGGGCTCGCACGGCCTATGGGTGTCTCATTCTACGGGACCCGCGGGACACTTTACGTGGATCGAAGTCTCTATAGGTTGACTCCCGAGAAGGGATCTGACCTGCCAGCGAGCGAGATGAAACGCGGGGCTGATCCTCACCCGCTGCACTGGGCAAATTTCTTGGAGTGCCTCAAAACACGACAGCAACCCAACAGCGACATAGAGAAGTGCTTTCGCTCCTCGGCAACATGCCTGCTAGGGAACCTGGCTTATCGAAGCCGGTCGCGCGTCGATTGGGACGATCAACGGAAGACAGTCTTGCAGCCAGACCTGGAAAAGCAGCTCCATTACGAATACCGCAAGCCCTGGAAACTGGAGGTTTAGGTGGCAAGGTCTTTATTGACGCATCTGTCGCGACGCCAGTTTTTGATGGCAGTGGGTGCTTCTTTGGCACCGGGTGCGAGGCCGAAGTTTTCGGGCACATTCGGTCTCGAGATCTACAGCCTGCGGCGAGAAGCGGAGAAGGATTTGCCAGCGACGTTGGCAATGATTCGCAAATTTGGGATTACCGACGTTGAAATGGGGGATTTGTACGGGCGCAGCGCCCCGGATTTTCGGCGCCTGTTGGACAAGGCAGGACTGAAAGCAAGCTCGATGATGGCGGCCCACGCACGGCTTGCCGGAGAGATCCAGGCAGTAGCTCGCGACGCGCGTGAGATCGGCGCCGACTACGTGGTCTGCTCAACGATTCCGCATCATAAGCACATCACCGCCCAGGATTGCCATCGAGCCATCGAAGACTTCAATCGCTGGGGCAAGGTTCTGGCAGAGTCCAAGCTGCGCCTCTGCTACCACACGCACGGTGTTGAATTCGTGCCTTCTCCGGAGGGTACGCTGTTCGACACCCTGGTGAAGAGCACCGATCCAAAATTTGTCAATTACGAGATGGATATCTTTTGGATTGTCTTTGCGCATCACGATCCCGTGAAGTGGCTGCACAAGTATCCCGGTCGCTTCCCGCTGATGCACGTAAAGGATATCCGCAAAGACACACCTTTGGGTGGCTCGCCGGGCGACGTGCTGGAGGAAGCCAGCGTGATTCTCGGCCAGGGCCTGGTCGATATTCCCGCGGCTTTGCGCGCCGCCGAGGCAACCGGCGTGCGCCACTACTATATTGAAGACGAAGCGGTCGACGCTGCCCAACAGATACCCCAAAGCCTGCGCTATCTGAAAAGCATTCGGTAGAGCAGTCATAGGGCAGAAATTCCCCCTTAAAAAAGGGGGAACGCCGAAGGCGTGGGGTTTGTCTCGCGAGGCCGGAGGGCCAAGGGAAAGTGGTGGCCCACTTGAGACACGACGCGCTGAGGTGAGGTTTTCCCCGGCTCACAAGACAACCTCCAGGCGGCGAATCGACCGCGTGAACTCTTCTCAAGACTTCACCTTCGCCTCCACCCCCTTGGACTAAGGGGGAATTTAGATCCTCCATAGCTTCAGGGGAGACCCTCACGGCAGACCGAAACACAGGATGTTGGATCCCACGGCCAGCGTGATGAACTGCTTTCCGTCGATCGAGTACGTGATGGGAGCAGTCTTGATCGTCTCGTTGGTCGCAAAATGCCACAACGGCTTCCCATCGACTTCGTTGACGGCGACGAGGTCTCCGCTGGGATCTCCATAGAACAGGAGACCACCGGCGGTAGCCAGCACGCCTGCATTTCTCTTGCCTTCGGTTACCCCGACTAACGGATTCTCCCAAACGATTTTTCCCGTCTCAATATCGAGCGCCCGCACAAATTTCTTTCCGGGATCTTCCTGGGGACGTGTTCCCCGGTTGGCGGATGAAAGCTTAACAACGCATTTGTCATAAGCCATAACGTAATAGAGTCGCGTCACCGGACTGAACGCCGTCGCATTCCAGTTGGTTGCGTCTTCCGGGCAACGCATCTGGTTTTCGGGCAACAACTGCGGACGTCCGTCAGCTCCAATTCCGCTGGCCCAAGTCAGCCGGCTAACGAACTTCTCCGCTAGCAGGAGTTTTCCGTTCGTGCGATCGAAGACGTAGAAGAACCCATTTCGATCGGCATGCAACAAGAGTTTGCGGGGTTCGCCTCGGTACTGCGTGTCGACCAGAACAGGCGGCTCAGTGGCATCCCAGTCAAATGTGTCGTGAGGCGTGAATTGGTAGTGCCATTTCAGCTTTCCGGTATTGGGATCGAGAGCCAGGATGCAGTTGGTGAAGAGATTGTCACCCGGGCGGTCGCGGTCGTCGGAATTTGGAAACGGATTTCCCGTGGGCCAAAACAACGTGTCTGTTGCCGGATCGTAAGTGCCGGTCAGCCACGTTGAGCCACCACCGACGACAGGCTCCTTTCCCTTCCAGGTTTCGGAACCCGGTTCGTCCTTGCGCGGGATGGTCCAGAAACGCCACAGACGCTCGCCGGTCGAAGCCTTGTAGGCATCGACGAATCCGCGAATACCCCAGTCAGCGCCCGAGACACCGGCAATGATCATGTCCTTGACGGCCAACGGTGCCACAGTCGAGCCGTAGTGTTGAGGTTCGTCTGGCATGACGACCTCCCACACCGGACGTCCCGTAATGCGGTTCAAAGCAATCAGGTGGGCGTTGTCGGTCACCGTGAAGACTTTGTCTTCGAGGAGTGCCACACCGCGATTTGTACCCAGGGATGCATCGCTCACGATTCCCGTAGTCCGTGGTCGTGAATAAGTCCAGATCGCCCGGCCGGTCAACGCATCCAGCGCTGAAACCTGCTGGGGTCCCGTCACGTACATGATGCCGTCGGCGACCAGCGGAGTCGACTCCAGGCCGAAGTAGCGCATGTTCTCAGCATAATAGGGCGTATTCGGAAGCAGCTGCCTCCACAGGGGGACCGAGAAGCTCCACTTCACGACCAGCTTCTTCACGTTCGTTGTGTTGATTTGCGCCAACTCACTATAGCGGTTCCCGTTCAACTTGCCGTTATAGGTCAACCACTCGCCGGGCCGGGGATTTAGAATCCTCGAAAACTCCAGCCCACCGGATCGCGGGCCGTGGTTAACCGCTGGTGCTCCAGGCTTCACGCCAGTCAGGCGGCTGAGATAGGAGATCAGACCTTGAAACTCTTCCGGGCTTGCTTTCACCGGCTGCATCAGAGATTGGGTTTCGTCCTGGATCGCCGAAATCTGGTCTTCCTGAAGGAGGTGGAATTTTCCCTCAACGTCCTGCAGCCGGATATCAATATTGCTCCGACTTCGCGCGAAGCCGCGCAGGGCGCGTCCATCGCGCAACTGGACAGTGACCCGTTCGTAGCCGGGCGTGATGCGCCCGCTAGGCTGGAACAAAGCCTCTCGGATTTGACCAACGGTCATGTCGCTCCCAACATTTGACAAGTCCGGGCCGATCGGCTGCCCCTTGCCGTAAACCATGTGGCAGGAAGCGCATTGGCCCTGCCCAAAGAAATACTGTTCCCCAGCCGCGGGATCACCTGATGCCACACTTTCAGCGGCCGGCCCGTTCAACGAGCGGACCAAGGCGGCCAGCGCATCCAGTTCCGGCGCCGGCAGATCAAAGGCCGGCATGCCCGTCCCGGGGATTCCTTTTTGGATGACGTCACGCAACTGCTCAACAGATCGGGCCCGCAGCCGGCGGACCTCGGCGAGCGCCGGGCCGCGGTCGCTGCCACGCGCATCGGCGCCATGACAGCCGCCGCAACGAGCGACGAAAATCTGATTGCCTTCTGGATCTCCGATCAGGCCGGCTGGGCGATTCTGTGCCCACAGGAGTGCCCGGCTCGAAAGAACCGCCACGAGGCAAGCGCCGGCTAGTAAACCAAAGGAACTCATCGTTGCGAATCTTCGCCTGAATCGACCATTAGTTTTCAGCTTCGTCATGCACCCGCCAACAAGCCCACCACGATGTCAAGGGACCCAAGAGAGTGTTCGTCCCGTGGAGCATGGTACGGGTTTTATCAAACCGATCTGTCTTTGCCAATAGCTTAGGCTTCGCCCTTGATAACCCCAAGGTGGAAGCGGCGTCTCGCCGCTTGTCAAGCGCCGGGACGGCGCTTCCACTTTTTCGCTTCCCCTTTTGCATTCAGCCCGTGGCTGACGAAACAAGGATACGGTTCTCGCTTCGCCGTGAATAACGCTCGACAGACGCAGCGTCCCAAAAGCGACGACTCTGGTCTTGCTGCACTCAAGTCACGGTTCCCATTCTCGGCCGGCGCAGGCAGCGACATCCAAAGACTATTTCAGCTCCGCCGCGGCTGTGTTCACTCTTCTCCAGAGAAAATCATAGATCTCCGGATCAAGGCGGCGCTTCAGGTCAAAGATGAAGTTCTTCTCTGCTCCATACTCGCCGTTTGTTCTTTCCATGCTACTCAGTCTCAACTGAAAAGGTCCGGTGCTGCCAATCGATGCAAGGTGCTCGTAGCGCCAGATTCGGGAGTCAGACGAATGCGAGGTCCTGTAAACCACCTCCTGTTCGCCAATTTCCAAGTTGCCCTGGCAGCCGCCCAGAGCGTGCTGGTGCTTGACGGGAAGCTGGAATCTGGCTGCAGGTAATTCGGGAATGACGGCCGAGACGAGAGGCTTCGTCAAGCGGCGTTGCAGAGCCTCGGCCAATGAGGGTGGAATACGGCCTTCCGTCAGTTCAAAATCAAAGATCTTGTCTTTGCCGAACTGCAGCTTCCTGTCTTCGTAGGTTACCACTGAGATCCTCTTGTCACCCATCAGCCCGAGCTGTTGAATGTCCAGATAGTTCCAGGTTCGCGCATCCTTCTTGTGTGACGTCAAGTACTCTACTCCATCGTCCCGGAACACCAACTCACCGCGACAACTCCCGATGCCGTGATCATGTTTTACCTGAAACCGCATTTCCTCAGCGAGGATCGGGAACAGAGTGGGGCCGAGAGCGAATAGTGCCAAGAACAGTCCCCTGCGCATAAGACCTCCTAATCTCAGAGAATCCCCTCTCGGGAGAGGTGGCTGGCACAGCGACGGCGGTCGCATAGCGACAGCAGTCGCAGAGCAACAACGGTCGCAGAGCAACAACGGTCGCACAGCCAGACGGGGTGGGTCGTCGCTTCCGAACTCGCCACCCACCCCAGGGCCTGACGGCCCTTTCCCCTCCCAAGGGGATTCTGCTGCTCCTTCTCGCCTGACACTGCGCAACCCAGTAGTGTTGGGTACTCTTGATGACTTCTCTATTTTCCCATCTGCCGGGCAACGCTCGTTCTTGCTTCAACCAGGTTAATTAACCGTCCACCATGCTCCTGCTGGTAGGCGCGCGCGTTCGGGAGATTCGCAAAGGCTACCAGGCTGGGCAGGCAGCGGTCGTAGTGCGCTTCACAGATCATTCCGCTGTCGGCACGCATCGTCGTACTCGCGCAGCATTGCATCAAATCAGATCCTTCCAGGTAAGATGCAGTTTCCGCAGCAATGAGCTTCCCGTTGCTGAAGTCGGTGGCCCGGGATGGCATCTGGCCCGACTCGATGGCAAAACGCAGTCCACATCTGGGGCAACAGGCCCGGCGTTCGCGGCCATTTTCTGAGACCACGATGAACGTCTGGCTGGGGTGCAAAGGGCGCTGGCAAACAAAGCAGACAGGGTTGCCCGTCGCGATCCGACCGCTCTGGACAAGGTAAACCAACCACACACCGATTCCCACCGCCGCCATCCCGATCATCAAGGAGAGGATTCTGCTTCTTTTTGGCTGCCAGGATTGGTTCTCCATGATCTGTTTCTTCCTCGCTGGACTCAATGGGCCTTGATCTCAAGCGACGGCCCGAATGTCTGATTCTTCACTTCGGCGTGCCACTTCCAAAGGAGGTAGATGCTGGGATAAACCAGCAGCTCCAAAATAAACGAAGTGGCAAGTCCACCAACCATGGGAGCGACAACACGCTTCATCATGTCGGACCCGGTTCCGATGGACCACATGATGGGCATCAGTCCCATAAAAGCAGCGCTGACGGTCATCATCTTGGGGCGAACCCGTTTCACCGCGCCGTGAATGATAGCTTCAATCAGCTCCAGCTTGTTCTTCAAAAGTCCCTTGCGTTTTGCTTCTTCGTAGGACAAATCGAGAAACAACAGCATGAAGACGCCGGTTTCCGCGTCCAGTCCCATCAGCGCAATCATCCCCACCCAAGCGGCAATGGAGATGTTGTAATTCAGCAGGTACATCAGCCACACGGCGCCGATCAGCGAAAACGGAACCGCCAGCATCACGATCGAAGCTTTGGTCATAGACTTGGTGTTCATGTAAAGCAGCGCAAAGATCAGGACCAGCGTGACGGGAACCACGATCTTGAGTCGTTCGCGCACTCGCAGCATGTTTTCGTATTGGCCGCTCCATACCAGCGAATAGCCGGCAGGAAGTTTCAGCTTCTCGCGAACGAGATTCTTGGCGCGCTCAACGTAGCCGCCAATGTCACTGGTCGCAAGGTCCACGAAGACGTACCCGGCCAGCATTCCGTTTTCGTCTCGAATCATGGAAGGTCCGTTGACCCGTTTCAGGTCGGCGATTTGGACGATCGGGATCTGAGCGCCAGTGGGCGTTGGGACCAGCACCTGGCCAAGGCGTTCCAGATTGTCTCTGAGCTCGCGCGCATAGCGAACGTTGACAGGATAACGCGCACGGCCCTCGACGGTGGTGGTGACATTTTCGCCGCCGATGGCCGACATGACCACGTTTTGCGCATCAGCCACCGAGAGGCCGTAACGCGCGAGTTGGTCGCGCTTGAGGTCAAAATCGACAAAGTAACCACCCGCCACTCGCTCTGCAAACACCGAACGCGTCTCCGGCAGCTGGGCTAGCAGGGTTTCCAGGTGTGCGCCGATCTTTTGAATTTCCGTGAGATCCGCGCCAAAAACCTTAATGCCAATCGGTGTGCGCACGCCCGTGGTCAGCATGTCGATGCGCGCCTTGATGGGCATCGTCCAGGCATTGGTGACTCCGGGAATCCTCACCTTTTGATCCATCTCGGCGATCAAATCCTCCCACGAAATGCGGTCTGGCCAGATGCGGCGCATCACGAGGTTCTGCAGCCATTCTGGCGCCCAGCTGGAGTACCACTGTTTCTTGTGACGCCATTCCGATTGCGGCTTCAGGGTGACCGTAGTCTCCATCATGGAAAAAGGCGCCGAATCCGTGGAGGTATCGGCACGACCGGCCTTGCCAAACACCCGCTCGACTTCGGGAAAGGCTTTAAGCATTTCATCCTGGTGCTGCAGGATGACCTGGGCCTGAGCCACAGAGATTCCGGGAAGGGTGGTCGGCATGTACAGGATCGTACCTTCGTTCAACGGCGGCATGAATTCGCTGCCCAGGCGGAGGTAAACGGGAACGGTGGTCGCAACCAGCAGCAAGGCAATGGCGATGGTGGTCTTGGGATGCTTCAAAACAAGCCGGGCCGGCGGCTCATAGATCTTGAACAGGAAGCGGCTGATGGGGTGTCGCTCTTCCTTGTAATACCTGCCCACCAGCACTTGATTCGTGATCCAGGCGAGCCAGCGTGGCCGGAAAGTAAAGAAATCCATCCGCGCAAACATCATCCGCATCGCCGGGTCCAGCGTTACGGCCAGAATTGCGGCAATCGCCATGGCAAAGTTCTTGGTGAATGCCAGAGGCTTGAAGAGGCGGCCTTCCTGGTCTACGAGGGTAAACACGGGCAAGAAGGCCACCGCGATCACCAGCAGCGAAAAAAAGACGGAAGGTCCCACTTCCTTGAGGGCTTGCAACCTCACCTCGTGAAAATCTCCGACACGGCCCCCTTCAATCCAGAGCTCTAGTTTCTTGTAGGCATTCTCGACCTCAACGATCGCGCCATCCACCAGCACGCCAATGGAGATGGCAATTCCCGCCAAAGACATGATGTTGGAGTTCAGCCCCATCCAATACATGGGGATGAAGGCCAGCAGCACCGAGACAGGAATCGTCACAATGGGAATGATGGCTGAAGGGATGTGCCAGAGAAACAGCAGAATGACGAGGCTGACAATGATGACTTCGACGACGAGCTCGTGCTTGAGGGTGTCGATCGAGCTCTCGATCAGCTCGGAGCGGTCGTAAGTGATAACGACCTTGACACCTGCCGGAAGCGAAGGCTCCAGCTCTTTCAGTTTCTCCTTCACACGGCGGATGACTCTGTCCGCATTTTCATTGTGGCGCATCACCACGATCCCACCGACCACATCGCCCCGGCCGTCCAGGTCCGCGATCCCGCGACGGAGTTCCGGCCCTCTTTCAACGCGCGCCACGTCCCGCACCAGCACCGGTGTGCCGCGCTCATCGGTTTTGAGCACCGCCTGCTCGAGGTCTTCCACTTTCTTCACATATCCGTGGCCGCGAACCATGTATTCCCTACCGGAAAACTCGATGAGCCTGCCGCCCACCTCCACGTTCGAATTGCGCACCGCCTCGGCCACCATCATGATGGGAATGTTGTAGGAGGCCAGCCGGTTGCGGTCTACAGTGATTTGATATTGGTTCTGGAAACCGCCCACGCTGGCAACCTCAGCCACGCCGGGAACCGACTGCAAGGCATAGCGCAGGTTCCAATCCTGAAAGGAACGGAGGTCTGCCAAGGAATGTTTGCCGCTTTCATCGACCAGAGCGTACTGAAAGATCCAACCCACCCCGGTGGCGTCGGGGCCAATCTCCGTCTTCACTCCGAGTGGGAGCGATGGAGTGACCTTGCTCAAATATTCGAGAACCCGACTGCGTGCCCAATAAATGTCGGTGCCGTCCTCGAAGATGATATAGACGTAAGAGAACCCGAAGTCAGAAAACCCGCGAATGCCCTTGACCTTTGGCGCTCCGAGCAAGGCGGTGGTGATGGGATAGGTGACCTGGTCTTCGATCACGTCAGGCGAGCGGTCCCACTTGGAATAAATGATGACTTGAGTGTCCGACAGGTCGGGGATCGCATCGATCGGCTGATTGTACAGGGTCCAAATCCCGAGCACGACGAAGGCCGCCGTAATCATCAGCACGATGTACTTTTCTCGGGCACAGATTTCGATGAGTCTTTCAACCATAGTTCACTCCGCTCGCGGATGTCCCTAGCGGCTGCAGCCTGTCGAGTACGGTTGTAACGCAGACCCGCGTCATGTGTGGGTCTGCAACTTTTCGTAGCCGCCTGGTAAACACATCGTTAAAGTCCGGCCAGTGGCAACCGGAACCTTTACTGCCGCTCAGCCTGGGGGTGCGGCTGTAACGCCCAGACCCGCGTCGTCAGTGCGTCTGCGGCCTTTCGTAGCCCGCTGGTAAACACATCGTCAAGAAGGCCGACCAGTGGCGGACGGAACCTCTACTGCCGCAGACCGGCAGAAAGCGCCGGTCTGCGCTGCATGGCTCGGCAGTCCACAACGAGATTTCTGTCCATGCTGGGTCCTTCTCACTTCCCAGAAATTGCAGCTTTCAACTTCGATTCGGAGTCGAGCAGAAAATTGGCCCCGGTGGCCACTTTCTCGCCTGCTGACAAACCGCTCTTGATCTCGTAATAATTCCTGACCTTCATGCCCGTCGTAACCTCGCGCGGTTCAAAAACTCCTTCACCTTTCGCTACAAAAACCAACGCCCGTTCTCCCGTGGAGAGCACCGCGCTTTCTGGAACAGCCAGAGCCTTGCCCAAGCTGCCCTTGAACTCGACATCGGCGTACATCTCAGGCTTTAGAGCGCCGTCGGAGTTGGGAAATTCGAGACGCACCTTGACCGTCCGGGTCTTCTCCTCCACGGTCGGGTAAAGGTAGGTGACACGCCCTTTCCAAACTTTGCCGGGCTGATAGCTAAGCCTCACTTCCGCCGGCTGACCCATTCTCACGAATGGAAGATTGGACTCATAAACGTCAGCCAGCACCCAGATCGTGGAGAGGTCGATGATGTCGTACAGGCTGTCGGCTGGCATGACCCGCATCCCTTGCACTGCGGTCTTGGCGGTGACAAATCCAGTGACCAGCGAGTAGATGGTCAAGGCCTTGGCCGGTTGACCGCTCTTCTCGAGCTGGGCGATTTGATCCGCCGAAATGTCCCACAATGAAAGCCGCTGCCTGGCCGATCCAAGCAGATCGATGCCAGCCAGTGCTGGACTGGAACCGAGCGGTCCGAATTGGTCCTGGGCCCGCAGCGCCAGCAGGTATTCTTTCTGCGTCGCTACGAGTTCAGGAGAATAGATCGAGAAAAGGGGCTGACCTCTCCTGACGAATTTGCCCACATAGTCCACGAACAGCTCTTCAATAAAGCCTTCGAACTTGGTGTGTACCTGATGCGAGCGGGTTTCGTCGGGGACGATCCGGCCCACCGTCCGAATGCTGTCCTCCAGGTTCATGAGTTTGGCTTCTTCTACAGTGACTCCCATCATCTGTTGCCGGTCTCGACTGATTTTGACGGGGGCATAGCCTGGCACTCCGGTCGTGTCCTCCGTCGCAGCTTCATCGGAATAGACGGGCACCAGGTCCATTCCGTCCGGCGCTTTGCCGGCCGTGTCCGACCTGTTGTTGGGATTCATGGGATCGACATAGTAGAGGACACGTCTTTTTCCCGAGGTCTGTGGCTGCGCCGGTTCGTGCAGCGCATGTGGGTTCTTCGTATCCGCGTTCTCCACAGGGACAAGACGCATGTTGCAAATTGGACAATCTCCAGGCTTGTCAGAAACGTAGGTAGGGTGCATGGGACAGTAGTATTTCTGTGTCTGCGCAGTCTGTGTCAGCACGGAATGAAACGGCTTTCGTAAGAGCAACCAGACGCCACCACCTATCAGGATTGCAGCCACAAGGAATCCGAGAATGAAGTTCTTCATGGTTGTTTCTCCCCCTCGTTCAGCCCGGTTGCAGCGCCTAACGTGTCCAGCGGCTGAGCCACAAGCTCCTCAAGACTGGACAGGGCCTTGAGATACTCCGCCTGCTGTTCGTAGTAACTCGTCTCGTATTCGAGAATTGTGTTGAAGTTAGAAAACACCGTCAGGAAGTCCACAGCGCCCGTTTCGTAACTCGCCAAGGACGACTCGAGAGCAAACTGGGACTGTGGAACGATTCGCTTGGAATACAACTCCATGAGCTTCCGTGAGGCATCAGCGATTTGGAAGCGATCGCGAATCCGAAAGGCCAGCATTTGTTCGGTAGAGCGATAGGTGCGCTGGGCCTCGACGAGGCGAAGCGTGGACTCCTCCAACCCGTATCGCTGTTTGCGCCAGAAATAGACTGGGACATTCACCTGAACCTTCATTTCCCACATGTCTTTCATCCGGCCCATGTTGTAATAGCCCGCCATGACGTCGAAGTCCGGGTAGTACTCTTTCCGGGCCATCTGCACACCCAGCTGTTTGCTATCGATGAGCGCCCGCTGTGACCGAAGCATCGGCGAGGCTTGCCCGGCTCGCCCCTCCAGCAATTCGAGAGCCGGCAGCTCAGGCACCTTTTGGGCGGACTCGGGACGACCCAGCTTGCTTCCGGGCGGCCGACTCAAGAGCGCAACGATCTCTGCCGTTACGCTGGCTTTTCTTTGTTCCAGCAGGACGAGCCGATTCTCCAGGATCGAGATCTCGACTTGAGACTTGATGAGATCCTGCTGCATCGCCTTCCCGACTGAATAGCGAGCCTCTGCCACCTTTGCCAGCCTCTGCAGAACGAACTGGCTTCGGCGAAGGATGTCAAGGGCTTCGTAGATAAAACGTAGTTCGTAGAAAGCGCCCTTCAACTGTGCCACCAGGCCCAGCTCTCGGGCGTGAAACATCTGGCCTTCGCTATCGGCCACTTTGCGAGCCATGCCACCTTTCAAGGTACGCTTGCCAGGGTACGGCAACTCCTGTGCGATCTGCATGCCAATGTTGCTGGTGGGTTCAACACCCAACCCAGTTCCAGGAAGAGGGTTGCCGTTACTGCTCCAGCCAGCGGTGATGCGCGGGTCAGGAAGCGCGCTGTCCTGGTAAGGTCGGGTCAGAGCAGCTTCGTGGCGCTTTCTCACAGCCTGTAGTTCTGGATTCTTGGCAAGCAATTCATCCACAAGCGAGTTGAGGGCCACGACACTGTTGTCTTTGGAGTCGTCAGTGGTCTGGGCCTCAAATGATTTGGGAGAAAGGCTCAGCAGTCCAACGATGACCAGCAAGCATCCGGTGAATCGGTTCATGACAATGCCACCCGCTTTCCTCTTGAATTTGACTAAGTACTCTGGTTCATGAATACGCTAACGTATTTCAAGCCCACTTGGAGTGCGGCAGCTTGCTGCCGCTTTCATAGCGCGAAGCTTGCTTCGCGCGCATTCCCAGGGCGCAGCAAGCTGCGCCGAACCAAAGCGCAAGCAAGCTTGCGCACTCCAAATACGTCACCGTATTGATGGAATGGTGTACTAAGCTCCCGAGGGGCCTGGTGCCCCTCGGGATTCACTTGCCGGCACAGTTACTTGACTTTCGCTGCCATGGCTTCATGCTCCTTGGCTAGAGCGGTCAGATGATCTGATGTGGACTTGTAGTCCTTCACCAGCCGCTCGCAATGGTCGATTGTTCCCGGAGCATACGGGGTTTTCTTCACTCCCTCGCCAGCTTTCCGGTACCATCCCGCCATCTCGTCATGCTCGACGGCTTTGGCGCCAGCCTTGGCGGCTTCTGCGTGGTAGTAAGCTGCAATCGCCTTGTGATCGGCGGCAGATTTAGCCCCTGCGATCATTTCCCGCAGGGCAGGCTTGGAGACTTTTTCTTTGGCTTGACCTGTAGAAACATTTCCTGCAATCACCGCAATTCCCATCAGGACAGCTAGAGTAAGACGGACTAGTGAGTTCTTCGATGCTTTGCGTAGATACATACTGATCTCCTTTTAGGTTGACGAACCAATTCAGTTAGTTGGGAGCGCAGTTGGGTCACAGGACAGAGTGATTCTCTAAAGCTGTGAGCCTGCACTTGTCTCACGGACACAGTCGCTCGAACCCAGTGCGTTCAGCCAATGAGCGTTCTTAGACTGCGAGTGAAGGGTATGGGAAGAATTTAGATACGAAAGGAGGACGACTGAAGATAGGAGTCGGAACGATCCAAATGGAAAGCGATCGCTGACACACCCGCGGAACAGAGAGACGTTTGGAGAGGAACAGAAGCCACGTCCAGATCTGAGGCCTGCAGTTGAATGTGCGACCTGAACTCATCGGACGAGCTTCCGGGTAACGCTGGACGGGGTTGATTCGGCAAAGGAAGCGAAATGTGACAGCATCCGGGGAATTTCTTGGCGGACGTTAAGCGCTGGCCCCGATCAACGGGCCGGCAGCAACTCATCGGTGAAAGCAGTGTTGTCTGACTCATCTTGCAATGCTTGGAAGCAGTGCCACCGGTCTCTACTGGGGTGCTACCACAGAGAGCCGCCGGAATTGCACTGTGGGTTCCCAGGAGTAGAATGGTCAGTAAAATTGGAATCGCGCGCTTCATGATATATATATAGGCGCAGACCTTCAAGCACTCTCCTTCCTGTCACACCCTGAAAAGCAAACTGCCTGCCAACCGGAACAGGCACCGAATAGCGATACCCCCCGCTTTAAGTGCAAACAGGTTACAAAGAGTATAGACCACTCGCAAGTCTGGGCCAGTGAAAAATTCAATGCGCGTTTTGCCCCATGTCGGTGGATCTGCCGCAACCGCGGCGAAAAACTCTTTGTGCATAGAATCTGTTCGGTGGCAGCGACAGAGCCTCAAAACGAGTGACGCACTTCCAGTCCAATCGACCAATTTCCTAAAGCGGCAAACATTTCCTCGACTTCCTGCCGACTTGGAACAGAGGCTTGGGCTCCAGGACGAGTGACCGATAGCGCAGCAGCGCAGTTCGCAAAGGAAATGGCGTTCTCCAATGGCTTTCCTTCGGCAAGAGCGGTAACCAACGCCCCGTTAAAGGTGTCGCCAGCAGCCGTGGTGTCCAGGGCCTTAACTTTCAGAGTCGGAAAGTGCTTGCTTTGATTCCGATCAGCCAGCCACGCTCCCCGCTCACCCATCTTCAAGATGACGCAGGACGGCCCGAGACCGAGCAACTTCGCGCAAACCCCGGCGGCTTGATCCAACGGAACGCTATCGCCCCTGGCACCGAGGAGAAGCAGCGCCTCACTCTCGTTGGGAGTTAACACGTCAATGTCGCATAGCAAGGAAGAATTCAAAGGCATCGCCGGGGCCGGATCCAGAATGACAAACATGCCGCAGAGTCGTCCTTGCCTTGCCGCTGCTTCCACTGTCTGAAGCGGTGACTCCAGCTGAAGGAGCAAATAGCGGCCCGATGTGCGTTGCAATTCGGCACAAACATCGTCCGGAGACAACTTCCCATTCGCCCCTGCCGCAACGACGATCTGGTTCTGGCCTCCCGTCTCCACGAGAATCAAGGCCACGCCAGTCGATTCTCCTGGCGTTGCGATCACACTCGCAACATCAACTCCGGCTGAACTCAAGCTGGATCGGAGTCGCTCGCCAAACAGATCATCGCCAACCCGGCCAATCATTCCTGCCTGGCCGCCCAGGCTTCCAACGGCAAAGGCTTGATTTGCCCCTTTGCCACCCGGCAACATCTGGAACTGGAATGCAGGAATCGTCTGCCCGCGCTGTGGCAATTGAGACACCTGAGCCACAAGATCCATGTTGAGACTACCGATGACGACCACTCTTTCCATGGGTTGCATCAAGCGATCATGCGGGAAGGAGTTCCCACTCGCGGCGCATCATTCATTGGCTTTCAACGGGGTTGTTGGAAACCGCAGCGACGCAATCAAAGCTGCGCTGGTCAGGTAGCAGAAGGCCAGAATGATCGCCACAGTTGGATATCCATGCCCCTTCGACAACACATACCCCATGACCGAGGGGCCCACGAATCCACCCAGGTTGCCCACCGAGTTAATGAGGCCAATAGAGGCCGCCGCCGCCGACTCCCCCAAAGTCAGAGTCGGGATTTGCCAGAAAGGCGGGCCCCAGCTAAAGGCCCCAGCTCCGATGAGCGAAAGCCAGACCATCACCAACGGGAAAGGCTGGCCGGGTACAGTCGAGAGAAGCAAGGACAGCGCTGCCCACAGCATCGGGACGCACGCATGAATCCTTCGCTCGCCGGTTCGATCTGAAGACCGGCTGACAATCAAAGCCGTAATCACTGCCAAACTAAACGGAATCGCCGAACAGAGATTAGCCAAGGAAGCTGGCAAGCCCGACGCCCGCTGCACAATTGTCGGCAACCAGAGGATGAAGCCGTAGCCGCTCACGTTCAGCAGAAAGTGTACCAGAGCCAGCAACCACACCTTGGGTTGACGGAGCCCTTCAGCCATCGTGACGTGCCCCGCAATCCGCTTGCTCGCTTTTTCGGCCTCGAGCTTTGTTTCAATCCACTCCCGCTCCTCTGGGTCCAACCAACGAGCCTCTCGCGGGTGGTCAGTCAGCCACCTAAGTGTCAAGAAGCCAAAAATGATGGCGGGCAGTCCTTCCAGAACAAACATCCATCGCCATCCTGGCCAGCCCCACCAATCCAGTTTGAGAATGGCTGCAGAGAGCGGTGCCCCGAGCATCAGTGACAGCGGCGCCGCAATCATGAAACCCGCAGTGGCTCGTCCCCGATCGAATCTGACAAACCAATGCGTCAAATAGACAATAATCCCAGGAAAAAAGCCGGCTTCAGCAGCGCCCAGGAGAAAACGCGCCAGATAAAACTGGTTCGCAGTTTGAACGAAGCCGACGAAGACAGTGCAAGTCCCCCAGGTAAACAGGATTCGAGCAATCCAACGCCGCGCGCTCCACCGTTCCACAATCAGCGCCCCTGGAATTTCCAGCAGGAAATATCCCAGGAAAAATATCCCCGCGCCGAAACCGAACACGGCATCGGAGAAGCCCAGGTCCGCGCTCATCGATGCTTTTCCGAAAGCAACGTTCGCACGGTCCAAATAGGCGATCATGTAGAGGACGAAAATCAGAGGGAGAATACGGAACGCGGTCTTCCTGCGAACCCGATCCTGCAAGGACAGTGTTGGGTGAACACTCTGTATCACGAGATGTGTCTCCGCAGTCGTTCGACCCGATCCTCTACACGTGGCCTGAGATCCCCGTCGGTTTCCATTCCTGTATGCTGCCTTGCACTTCAGGAGCAACTCCTGGAGCAAGCTCACCAGCTGCAATGCACACCTGCGTCAAGGGGCTGATGTGGCGACGCTAGGCGTCCAGGCCGCTGGGGGATCTCCCCTGGAGTTTCCCACCCTCTGTCTGGACGCACCTTGCATGCGACCCTCGACAATGATGTTACGAAACCCAGTGCCTCCAGCCATTCCGCGCCTGTCCACGCCAGAGTTCGCACTCAGTTCATGAAACACGCAGTTGCAGTGAAGGTGCAGCAAGCCGGACAAACAAGCATAGCGAGGCGCCATGCCCGGGATGAAGAGAGGTCAGCCAGCGCCCTTGCTGTGGTCAGCCACAGATGTCAGCGAGCAGCGCGATGAGGGTCGGCGGCTTCAACCTGCAGCAGGACAGGCTCAGAGGAGTGCTCGGTGGGTACAAGGGCTTCCACAATGCCAACGGCATAAATCGTTCTGATTTCTGGCTGCACGAAGGGACGGCATTCCAGCGTGAACGTCCGCTCGGTTTCGTTCTCGGCGATCATGACGCCGTTGAGTCCGACATCGATCGGGCGTACGCCATAGGGAAGATCCTGCAGACGGAACTGGACGCGGCCCTTAAACGCGTTGAAGCGCTCGACAGTCAGAGTCACCTGGGCCTCGCCTTTTGGGGAGATCCGAATTTTATCTTGCTTCACGGAAACCTTGATGTCTGGCTTAGGCATCACGGCGATCACCTTTAAAAGGTCGCCGCCATTCGCCACCCGTTGGACGATTTCATTGCCCAGCCGAGCTTTGCCCGTGATGCGATAGCGAACCCATCGCTCCGCCAGGCTGGCCCCGTGTTTGAGCGACAAAAGCAAGGTGACTGATTTCTCGCGGGCTGGGATCACCCCTTTAGTGGCAACGAGTTGCTCAGGCAAACCATCAAATTCCACTTCGACGGGTCCTTCAAAACCTTCCTGCCTTAAGACGGTGACTTCAACAGGGATCTTCGAACCTTCAGGGATGTTGGGGTTGATCGGCGATGCAGAAATCAGGAAGTCCGGCACAGGCTCGCGGAGGGTGAATCGATAGGCGAAGTCCTCCCCACCTTGATTACGTACGTCGGCAACTCGCGCGTAGTACGTGCCGTCGGCGGGCGCTGTGAAGGCAACCCGCGAATCTTTTCCATAGCCCGGGCCGCCATCGTCGTTCCGAAAATAGAACTGGAACAGCGGCATGCCGTTCGGAGGAAACGAACCTCCCGGGGAATGGAGCTCGACTTTGTAGATGTAATCATCCAAAGCGTGAGCTTCGGGCGTGGTGTCTTCCATGCCAAGACGCTGTCCGCCAAAATTGTCAAAGATGACATCCTCATCCGGTCCGTTGGTGAGTTTCACCACCTTCATCAGATCGTTTCCCGAAACCAGGGTGTCATCTAGTTCGAGCCCCTGGGGTTGGGCGATGCGTAAACCGGGCGATTTCGAATCCCGATCAAACAGGATGATCTGGCTCTTCCACACCGGCCGGGCCGTAAGGCGGGAGACCAGATTCCCTTTTGCATCGAGGACTTCGATCAGCGAGTCCATCGGCGAGCCCAGCCTTCCAGCAGCGATTTCCAGTATCAAGCGTTGCCCCTTCCGTGCGGCAAACCGGAAGTAGTCAGGCTGCGAATTGCCCGAAGCATCGCGGCCAATCCGCCCATTCACAGTGATGGGCACCTGCAGGGCAACTGCTGCCTCAAGCGAATTGTTCCGGAAATCTTCTTCGACTTCGTCGTAGCGTCCGATCGCAATCGGCAGCGCATTCACCACTTCTCCCTTTTCGGCCGACACCGAAAGAGCTCCAACATCCATCACCTTTCCGGCAACCAAACCGAAAGGTTCCGGAGTAGCCGTCGACGTCTTGCCAAGATTGAATCCACGAACCTGAAACGGTCGCTTGGTCCCTGCCTTTAATCCCAGGGGAAAACGGCTCGTGATAAACGGAGTCTCACCAATCGTCAGCCGGTAGAAATGACGCAGGCTTCCACCTTGAAGGTAATCGGAAACCCTTGCGGTGTGCCAGCCATCCCGCGCCACACGGTAGCCAAGGACCGAACGATTCCGCTCCTCGCGATTGCTCGCGAGCATTTTTCCCTCCGCGTCAAAAAGATCGATCAACGGATCCAGGGAAGAGCCGGTGGTGTTGATCTGAAGCACTACTTCCTGTCCGGCGGCCGCTTGAAACCGGTAGTCGTCTCCATCGCCGGCGGCTAAAACCACTCCGTTGACAGTAACGGGTAATGTCAAGTTCTGCGCGCTGGAGAAGGCGTCGTTCGGCTCCAGCTCGTCTTGTTCTGGATACGTTGAAACAACGAGTCGTCCCGGAGTCGAGCTTCCTCGCGGAGTGATAATCCGAAAGAGATGGGTGCCGGCAGCCATCCAAGCGTCTGCTTTGATCTCGACCCGAGCTTGCATCTTCATCGGCTCCTGAAAGTACGACTTGACGGGAGCTGCGACCTCCGTATCGAGAGCCAGCCGCGATTTTGGAACCTCTCCAACTTCCAGAATTCTTCCAGCCAACCCAGGTTCGGAGAACACAATCTCGCTCGCACCTGCAAGGCCAGTCCCTTCTATGAGAAAAATACCCGAGGTTCCGCGCTGCATCCCAGCAGGAGACGTGAAGCTGACCGTCGGCGGTGTGGTCTGGGCGAGCAACTGCCCACAGCTCACTAAGCAGAGTGACAATATCAACGGCATGAAATTGGTGTGCTTAACCATAGGCGACTCCTGGCTGTTTCGGCTCATCCTGCACGTTCTCAATGGGTAGCTTAACTCTGCCCTGGCGGGAAACAACTGTATCAACACCTCGCGATGTGATCGCCCCGACTGCAACTCGTGACCGATTTGGACAGCCCCAACGGGGCTGCGATCTCCAGCCCAGGGTAGCCGCGGAGCGACGCCCGTCGCGCAGCGGCTACCCTGGGTGCGGATGCACGTCAAACAAGCCCCAACCCCAACGGGGTTGCGTCGGATCTAGGGCCACAACCCCGTTGGGGTTGGCATCCTCATGAACAATTCACCCAGGGTAGGCGCTGAGACCGCCGTCCCAGGCGCCAACCCTGGGCTATGCTCCACAGCCCCGTTGGGGCTGACTTAAGACAATTGCGTGTAGTCGAGTCCCCAGATTCGTCCGGTTTGCTGCGCTCCATTCATATTCATTTCTCCCACCTCGCCCATCAGTGATTAAACACAAACTCTTTCCCTGTCAGCACCGCCCACGCAAAGTCTTCAACAGCCTCTCGCTTGGCATTTGAATCCTTGCCCTGGGAGGCAGCTTCCAGCAGCTGAACTGCTTCGCCGAGTTCCGTCGCGGTCGGATAGCGACTATAGGCAGCCAGGTAGAGTGTCTCCACGACTTCCCGGTTGGATAGATTTTGCTTCGAAGCCCTGTTGATCCACCCATCTTCGGCGGCAAGTTTTTGGTTTAGTGTCTCGCCATTGATGACGTGCAGAGCCTGCCGCAAGTTCGGTTGGGTATCGCGCTCGCAGTCGCAGGTCGAAGCGCGTTGGGGACGGCCGAACGCGTCCAGAAAATAGGAATCCACTGAAGTGTCTGGCAGCTGCAACGCCCGCGTTCCTTTGGCAAAGCCACCAAAAAGTGTGGGGACCTGCGTCACTTCAGATACCGCATCCAAGACCACTTCGGCCGGCAGGCGTCTGGCAAGGTAATGGGAGAAATAGCGGTCGTCGTCGATATTCGCAGGAGTTGTTTTCCAGGAGCGCTGATAGGCAGCCGAGGAAAGAATCACCCGGCACAGGTGTTTGATGTCGTATGCGCTCTTGACGAAGTCTTCGACCAGCGCGTTCATCAACGGTTCGTTCGAAGGTGGATTCGTCGAGCGGATATCGTCCACCGGATCGGCCAGGCCACGCCCCATAAAGTTGGCCCAGACCCGATTCACAATGGTGCGGGAGAAAGACTGGTTCTGGGGAGAGGTCAGCCACTCGGCCAGGATTTGACGCCGTTCCTGCAGGGAATCGAGGGGAATTTCCCTTCCGTCCAGAGGCGCCGGAGGCAAGGGCTTGTTGAGCCGAGGATGGTCAATGTTGCCACTCACGGCATTGACAACAACGATCTCGCCGGGAGTATCACCCGCTTTCTGACGCACCCGGGCAAAAAGATTGGCCATCTGGTAGTAGTCAACCTGAGTCCACTTTTCGAGCGGGTGGTTGTGACAGCGTGCGCAGGTCAGGCGCAGGCCCATGAACGCAACCATCGTGTTCTCGGTGAGCCGGATCGGGTCTTTGTGAATTTGATAAAAATTAAGGGCTCCGTTTTCCCGACTGCTGCCGGTCGAGGTCAGCAGCTCTCGCACCATCTTGTCCCAGGGCTTGTTCTGCTGAACGGATCCGCGAATCCAGTTGTAGAAGGAACGCACAGCCGCCGGATTCAGTTTCTTGTTGCCGAAAGTCGCTTTGTTATCGGAAAGCAGAAGCAGATCGGACCATTTGTAGGCCCAGTAGTCGACGTAGGTCTCCGAAGCAAGCAAACGCTCCACCAGCTTATGGCGCTTCTCCTTGTCCCCACTGAGCAAAAACTCTTTCACTTCGCTGACCGATGGCAACGTGCCCGTTGCATCGAGGTAGGCTCGGCGAATGAATTCGCTGTCCGTACACTGTCCGGAAGGCTCGATGTTCAAGGTTTCCAGCTTGCTGAGCACCAGCTCATCGACAAAGTTGATCCGCGGCGCTTGGCGGAAGCGGTCACGCGAGATCTGCTGCGGGAAAGGCACCACCAGCGTTGCCACGGCCACCTTGCTGAGGTACATCGCCGTGATGGAAGCTTCACCACTGCCCTTCAGCTCCACCAACCCGCGATCGTCGACCGAGCCGGTTCCCGCATTGGTCGATTCAAATCGCACCCACTGAGTCACGTCCTCAGTGTAGCCATCCTTGAACATCGCCGTGACGACCATCTGCTGACGGGTGCCTGGCCGCAATTTGACCAGCGCCGGTTCAATGCGAATGCTCTCGATGCGGCGATCGGTTTCGCTGGGAGGTTTGGTTCCCTCGGCGATCCACTGCGCAATGACCTGGTACTCGCGAGAGTCGAGGCCAAAGCGGCGGCCGCCCGCGTGCGGCACAAGCAAGGTTGGCTTGAGGAGAAGCAAACTTCGCCCTGGTTCCTGGGGAGAAACCCGCCGGCCGATGGCTTCGCGGGTCAACACGAGATAGTCGGCTGCGGGATCATAGCCGCGCAACGTCAGTTTGAAGCCATTCTTCCCGGCAGCAGCTCCGTGACACGCTCCCATGTTGCAGCCCGTTTTGGTGAGCACCGGCATGACGTGATTGCGAAAACTCCACTCGGCGAGGCGGTCGATATCCCGGGTGGTAACTTTGCTTTCTGCCTTCAGTGTGCCGATGCTGACTTGGATTGTTGCGGTACCACTCGCCACAGGAAGGGCCCGGCCGCCCTCAATTCGGACCACGGATGGATTGCCGGAGAGAATCTCCGCCTTTGAGGTTAGATCCTCGGAATAGCCATCCGCATAGGTTCCTTGAATCACCAACCGCTGGTTGGCCCGTTGAGAGCCGAGCACGATCTGAGAAGGATACACCGTGAGTTTCTGGAGAGCTGATTTCTGAGTCGTAGAGGTTGGTTTGTTCGAGGAGGCTTCACCGCTTAGGCCGGACGCAGAGGTCAACAACAGCAAGGAAACAAATGTGCCACAGCGGACGCGCCTGATGATAGAGGCAAGCATCGGAGTGTGCGTGAAGGTCAATGCTGATAAACGCCAACGACGTTGGGTTCCCACGGCTGTGCTCCTATGAAACTTCCCTCCAAAGCGGGAAGCTGCGAAGAAATGGCTTGAGCCTTGCTAGACATTCCCCCTTACAAAAGGGGGCAGCGCCTTTAGGCGCCCTTTGAGTAAGTAGTGAGTTTCATAAATACGGTCGCGTGTTTCAAGCCCATTTGGAGTGCGGCAGCTTGCTAGCAAGCTGCCGCTTTCATAGCGCGAGGCTTGCTTCGCGCACATTCCCTTGGCACAGCAAGCTGCGCCGAACCATAGCGCAAGCAAGCTTGCGCACTGGAGATTGGACATTTGTGAAGCGGGGGAAGGCCGCTTCTTCATATTAGAGCCCCAGGGGGGCGTCAGACGGTAGCCCAGGGCTGGACCAGCGGCAGGAGCTGCTGGTCCAGCCCTGGGTCAGCGTTCCCATCATTTGTTCCCTCTCCCCCAACACGTCTTTTGTGTTGGGGGAGAGGGTTAGGGTGAGGGGGCAACACCTTGCCGATTCGCGAAACTCACGCTTCGTGCCAGCGAGACTGACAATGACGACCAAACGCGCGGCTTGCCACTCTGCAACCAGTGGCCCCCCTCTCCCGACCTCTCCCCCCGAATCGCCCAAAGGCGGGCGATTCGGGGGGAGAGGAGAAGAATTGGTCGGAACCCTGACCCAGGGCGGCGCGAGGGGGGACGGCGGTCCCGAGCTCCTGCCCTCGCTGGCCCTGGGCTACATTCTCACGCCCCTACAGGGCTTTCAAGATGAAGCAGCGGCATCCATGCCGGTGCACTTCTCAAAAAACGTCCAATCTCCAAAGCGCAAGCAAGCTTGCGCACTCAAAATACAGCACCGTATTTATGGAATGGCGTACTAAGGGGGAATCCTGGGTCACCACAATAAGTCTCGTCACCCGAATAACCTCACGCCAGCAGTTCATGCACCGGCCTGGCATTGCCATCCACCAAAGGAACAATTCGGCCAAGTTGAGCGGGTAAGAACGTTTCCAAGTCCAAGCCCATGAGGTGGTAAATCGTCGCGGCAACTTCAGCGGGACTTACCGGACGATCCTTAGGAAACCCGCCTATGGAATCGGAAGCTCCTACCACTTGTCCTCCCCGAACGCCGCCACCCGCAAAGATGCCGGTCCAGCATCCGGGCCAATGGTCTCTCCCGCCGGCGGGGTTCACCTTGGGGGTGCGCCCGAATTCGCCCGTCGCCATCACCAGCGTGTTCTGCAGCAAGCCCCGCTGGTTGAGATCTTCAATCAGTGAACTGAAAGCATGGTCGAACATCGGCCCAACCAGGTCGCGGTAGCAGCTTATCGGACTAAAGGGCCGGGAACCATGAATGTCCCAGGTGATCTCATCAAACACGGTCTCGAACATGTTGACCGTCACATAGCGTACGCCCGCTTCAATCAAGCGGCGGGCCAACAGACAGCTCTGGCCAAAACGGTTTCTGCCGTAAGAATCGCGAACCTTGTCCGGCTCTTTCTCCAGTTCAAACGCCTCGCGCGCCCTGGTTGAGGTCATCAGCCCATATGCTTGGTGAAACGTGGAGTCGTACAAGCGAGCGTCTGGAACCGACTCCAACTCCTTGATGGACTTTTCAACTACCGCACGCCAATCGCGTCTTCGATCTGTTCGCATCGCCGCCAGATGCGCGGGAGGCAACATGTCTGGCACTTTGAAGTTGGCGTCGGACGGATCCGCATTCAGCACGAAGGGATCGAAGGTCTTGCCCAGAAATCCGGCGTCCTGCCCATGCGGCAGGCCGCCACCCGTGTTCCCGATGGGTTTCGGCAGCAACACATGCGCCGGCACCGCACCCCGGCCACCTTTCTTGTAGCCCATGACACAACCGAAGTGAGGCGAGACCACGCCACCCTGAAACAGCCTTCCAGTCTGCATGATCTGGTGCCCAATGTCGTGTACCGCGGCAGAGGTATGGTAAAGGCTGCGGACAAGCGCGTACTTATCCGCATGCTGCGCCATGCGCGGAAAGATCTCGCTGATCTCAATTCCCGAAACATTGGTTTTGATCGGCTTGTAGGGACCGCGGATTTCGAGAGGCGCGTCGGGTTTCATGTCCCAGGTGTCAAGCTGACTGGGACCGCCAACCAGAAACAGCTGGATGACATTGAGATCCTTGTCTTCTGGGACGGCACCTTCCGCCTTTAGCGACAGAAAGTGATTCAGTCCGAATCCCATCAGACCCAGACTGCCAGCGTGCAGGAAATCGCGCCGCGTGTAGCCGTCGCAGAAATGAACTGGCTTGTCAGCATCGAAGCGAAACATGACGGACCTCCAAAAAAAAGCTAGTTGCGGATACTCTCAATCTTCAACGGCTGTCCGGCCACGAAAGCCAGTGCCGCGTCAAACGTGAACACCCCTGCGGTACATCCCAAGGCGCTGGTACAGGAGGCGCCTACCGCGCTGGCAAAGCTCAGGGTTTTTTCCAGAGACCAGTCTTCCAACAGTCCCGTGATAAATCCAGCGGCGAAGGCATCCCCTGCCCCAGACTCGTCTACCGATTGAACGGAGTAGGTACCCGCGCGAATGATCTCTCGGTTGCGGACAGCCAACGCACCGCGCGCTCCCAGCGTAATCACCACATCGCACGCGGGATTCAGATTGGACAGAAAACCCGCCTGCGCGACCGGATCCTTCAGGCCGGTCATCGCCTCGGCTTCGTCGTCATTGGGAAGAAACACGTCCGTATAAGCAAGCATCGATCCAAGCTGGCTGCGCGATATCGCCAGGCCCGGAGGAGTGACGACGTCCAGCACGGTCTTCACCGACCGCTGTTTGGCAGCTCGAAACAGCTGCGTCAGATCCTCGGCCCCAAACTTCGGCATCACCATGTAACCGCCGACGTAAAGCACTCGCGCTGCATCCAAAACAGCACAATCAATATCGGCAAAAGAAAAATCGGCGTTGGCGCCAACGCAGTGGATGTAGCGCCGGTCTTCGCCGGTCACATTGACGATAACGGTGCCGGCGGTTGGATGTGTCTTGCTAAACGCAACGCTTGAACAATCCACGCCCAAGCGTCTCAAATCGTCGAGAACGAAGTCACCAAACAAATCGGTCCCCACTTTGCCAAGCACCTTCGCGGTGCGCCCCAGGCGGCTGAGGCAGGCAGCCGTGTTGCTCGCGCAGCCTCCCGCACCCAAAAGGAATCGATCTGTCAGCCCGAGTTGACCCGGAGCCGGCAATGCGGGCATCGGATTGGCAAAAATATCAGCGACCAAGATGCCTAGGCAGATTACATCCATGAAGCGTTGCCTCTTCGCGGAACATTCGGTTACATGAAATACCGCGACGCGATCCCCACTTTCAGATGAGGAAAGTCGCCTTCGCCTAAGGGCGCGGCTGCAGTGAACCACCCCCGTGCCGCTACGCGACCGCTGTCGCTGCGCGCCACATCCCCTCCTCACTGAGGAGGGGAGCCCGGAGACGACTAATTGTCGTTGCTGAAAATCGAGACCCCCCGCGCTTTGCGCTGCCCCCTTTGTTAAGGGGGAAGTTACCGGCACACTTCCTTCGCCGTCGCGACGATTCTTTCAACCGAAGGCACGTAAAAATTCTCCATGACCGGAGCAAACGGAACGGGCGTATCCGGCGCGGTGACGCGACGAATCGGACCTTGCAGGTACCCAATGCAAGAGTCCGCCACCCGAGCAGCCACCTCGGCACCCCAACCTCCAGTCAATGTGTCCTCGTGCACAATCACCAGCCTGCCCGTTCGCCCCACTGATTCGAACACGGTCTGCCAGTCAAACGGAGCCAGTGTCCGCACATCGACAATCTCCGCTTCGATTCCTTGCTCACTAAGGGTCCGCGCTGCCAGCATGGACTTGTGGACCATCAACAGATTCGCCACGATCGTGATGTCGCGGCCCGGACGCACGACCTTGGCTTCGCCGAAAGGCAGCAAATACTCTCCCTCCGGCACGGAGCCAAAGACTTCGAGCCCACCAGACTCCTTTCTTGAGCCTTTGCTTCCGTAAAGCAGCTTGTGCTCAAAAAACAGGACGGGATCATCCATCCGGATGGCGGTCTTCAGCAGTCCCTTGGCATCGTAGGGATTGGAGGGGCACGCGATCTTCAGGCCCGGAACGTGCATGAAGTAGGACTCCAGCGACTGCGCGTGCTGCGAGCCTCGGGTAGTTGCACCCACCGGCGCTCGCATCACCATGGGGACCTTCAGCTTGCCTCCGGACATGTAGCGCAATTTAGCGGCGTGGTTGGCCAGTTGGTCCATGGCCAGGAAGAGAAAGTCCGCATACTGAACGTCCGCAACAGGCCGCAGTCCGCCGAGCGCAGCTCCAACAGCGATTCCGGTGAATCCCGCTTCCGAGATCGGCGTATCGATCACTCGCTCGGAACCAAATTCATCGCTCAGCCCTAGCGTCACAGTAAAGGCTCCGCCGAATCCACCTTTGATCCCGATGTCTTCCCCGATCAGGATCACACGCTCATCGCGGCGCATCTCTTCCTGGAGCGCTTCTCGAAGAGCCTCTACGATGGACAGCTTGCGGCCTTCCACCTCGGGCTTGGTCACTACATTACTCAACGTAGACATCAGCAAGACACTCCTCGGGCAATGGGCTGGGACTGGCTTCGGCGAACTCAACGGCGTCGTTCAACTCTTGCTCGACACTGGCTCTGTAACTTTCAATGATCTCGTTAGTGAGAAGTCCATCGCTAAGGTAGCGGGTTTCAAACCGCGTGATCGGATCCTTGGCTTTCCATTCGGCAACTTCTTCTTTCGGTCGATAGTGGCCTGGGTCGCTGCGGGAATGCCCGGCAAATCGGTAGGTTTCCAGTTCAAGCAATGTCGGGCCTTGGCCTGATCGCGCCCGTTCACCAGCCTCCAGCGTCGCTTCGTACACCGAAACGACATCATTCCCATCGATGGTGCTCCCTGGAATACCATAAGCTGACGCGCGTGCACTGACGGTCTTCACCTTCATTACGGAGTCAATCAGAGTGGAAGCGCCATATTTATTATTTTCGCAGATGAAGAGCACGGGAAGATCCCAGATGGCCGCCATGTTCACCGTCTCGTGAAAAATCCCCTCATTCACGGCGCCGTCGCCGAAGAAACAAACCGCGATATTGGGTTTCTTCAGATACTTGAAGGAAAGCGCATAGCCCGCAGCCAGGGGAATGCCTCCGCCCACGATCGCAATGGCTGGAAGCATTCCAAAATCTGCATCACCCATGTGCATCGAGCCGCCCTTGCCATGACAGCAGCCCGTGATCTTGGCAAACAGCTCGGCCATCAGGAATCTCACCGGGATGCCACGCGCGACGGCGTGCTCGTGAGGGCGATGCGTGCTGGTCAGCATGTCGCCGTCCCTGAGCGCCTCGCAGACACCGACTGCACAGGCTTCCTGTCCTTGCGCCTGATGGATGGTTCCCGGCATTCGGCCCTGCAGAAACAGCGAGTTCACACGATCTTCAAACATCCGGCAGAGCAGCATCTTGCGATAGATGCCCAACTTCCGTTCCTTCGTTAAGAGAGACGGCGTCATAATGAATTCAAGTGGAACTGCATCCTTTCTAGAAACTGTGCCACGGCGATTCCGTCAACCACGCGATGGTCCGCCGACACCGTAACCGTGCAGACCCTCAAAGCTTCGGCCCGGCCATTTTGCCAAACGACCTGGTCCCGCGCGGCGCCTGCTGCCAAAATTGCGTTACAACCCGGAGGAATGATGGCCGAAAATTCTTTGACTCCAAACATACCCAAGTTGGAAATCGCCAGCAGCGGTGTGGCTTTCGCTCCCTGAATCTTTCCTTCCTTAGCCGAACTCAGGGCCATCTTGATTCGCTGGAGGAACACATGAACGGGATCGGCGTGCGGGTCTGCAACTGGAACGAGAAGTAAACCCGAATCGACTCCCAAAACCACCAGAACGTCGGCTACGGACTGTTGCTCGCTCTTTCCGCCACTCACCCTTACATTGAGCCTGGGACTGTCGGCCAAAGCAGCGGAACCAGCCCTGACGAGGCAATCGTTGACGGAAGCCTTCAGTTCGGGATGGGCTTGATTCCAGCGCGCTCTCCAGCTTTCAGCCGCAGCCATGTCCAAATCGAGTGTGACATAGAAATGAGGGATCGTCGATTTGCTGCGGGAGGTGAGGGCCGCCATAGCCTCCTGCGCTCTACTCTCTTGAAGCGGGCGCATGGTTGCTTTTGACTCTCCATCTTGCGCACCAAAGTGCTCGACGTCCGCTTTGGTGATCAATCCCTGCAGGCCAGTTCCGCGCACAGCCGACAGCTCAATACCGAGCTGTTTTGCCAGCATGCGCGCTGCGGGCACAGCGGCGATATGTCCCGACACAGAAGCGGAGGTTATCGGTTGCGCCCGCTCCGGGACTGCAACCGGAGCAGCGGACTTGGACTTCGGCTTCACATCTTCGTCGAATTCCTCGTCGAGAGTGTCTGTCAAAATAGCCACAGGATTGGACGCCGAGACCATGTCTCCCTCGTTCGCGAGCTTCTTGCGGAGAAAGCCTCCGACATAAGCTTCCACATCCATGGTCGCTTTGTCGGTTTCAACTTCCAGCAACGGCTCGCCCATAGCCAGCTTGTCGCCAGGCTTTTTCAGCCAGGAGACGATCTTGGCCTCACTGGTGGTTTGGCCGAGGTCAGGCATGATGATGACGTGTTTCATTGGACTATTTTGGTCGCGAGAAATTCCCCCTTAAAAAAGGGGGTAGCGCCGTAGGCGAGGGGGTTATCCGGCCAGCTTTCGCATGCATGTCAGGACAACCCCCACGCGGTTTCTATGAAACCGTTGTTACCCCTTTGCTAAGGGGGACTCAAAGCCGATCTTCAATACAACACCTTCCCATCCTCCGTGACACCTTTCGGCTCACCTTCGGCCTGAAAAAGTGAAGCGCATAATCGTGTACTCAGACTGGATTTCGGGGCCAAGGTGAGCTGTGTTCCCCGCTCGATAGCCTTCTCCAAGCCCATTCCCGGGATGCTGCTGTGCGGTTCAACTCCAGTCACGTAACCCTGGCCCCACCAGGGGTACTGCGAAGTTCCGCAGAATTCCTGCCACAACCAAAGATAGCGAAACACGCTGAGGTCCCAGCGCAAAGCAAAGCCGAGCCGTGTTTTTTCATTCACGAGGCAATACCAGCCATCCTTAAGACCGGTGAGGTATGAGAGATGAGAAAACCCCGCACTGGGCGGCCACATCCGGCTTACGTCGAAATCGTCGCCTGCCTTAGTACGGATATTCGGAAAGTGCTCAAAGCGGGTCTCCGAAGGCAGGAGTTGATGGGCTGGCAGCGGGTGCGCCGTTTCGACACCTGTGGCTGGGGCAAATAAGCGGCAATGTTCATCGAGGAACGGGGCGCCGAATGCCGGGTGATGCCCCCACATGAAGTCCATAGGTTCAGCGCCCTCATTCGTGATCGTCTCTTCAATCTCCAACATCGCCCGATCCGACGTCAATCTCAACGTCTTTTCCACGAGAAAGGGGCAGCGCACGGTTCGCACCCAACACTTCACGGCCACTTGCTGAGGGTCGTTTTCCAATACGGTGAATTCCCAGGGAACTTTGCAAACTTCACCGTGAAACCCCAGTTCGGCGCCCTTGTAGACGCAGTTATTCCCGGCATTGGGAAACAGCTCTTGCCATCCGCCCGGATAAAAATCCATGAAGGGAGCCGCCGCAGCCGGCGTGTCCTGAACATAGGTTTGCGGATTCTTCAACCCCCAGGGAGTCTTGAACAACACGTCTACGTCGCTGGCTTTATCGCGAAATTCGAAAATGTCTGTTCCCTTGCCCGTCAGAACGACGACGCGGAGTTGCTGGTTCTCCAGGGAAAGCCCCGGGACCCCACTGATGTTGAGATTCTTCTCCAGCTGGCAATCACTCATCGGTCTTACTCGAGCTATGTCTCAGACAGTCACAGTCGCGATCAGCTCCTCCCCCAGCGAAGGAGAAGAGTTGGGGGGCTCGGGTTGAAGAGGATAACACCCCCCCCTTAATCTCCCCCTTATGCACTTCGGAAGGGGGAGAACGCTATTGAAGCGGTTGCAACCGCAATTTGAAGGTCTTGATTTCATAGGCTCCCATATCAAACTGAAGCGTGTCATTCGACACAGACAGCTTACGGCCGGCGTCTTCAAGCAGATTGGACTCCTCGGCGGAATTGACCTTGCCACGCAACTTCATTTTGACTGCCGGCGTTGCTTTTCCGGAAGACTCGTAGACTCTGACCACGGTCGAGCCATCACTCGCCGGCTTCAGAACCGTCGCCAGCACATTCACATTCGACATCTCCACCAACCCCCACTGCTTCGGAAGCGGTCCCGTATGAGCCCCCGAAGTCATCGCGATGAGTGGATGATTGAATTCATGCCCGGAGCGGGCAATGCCAGCCTCGCGCCAATCGCCCGAGTGTGGGACCAAGGCGTAATGAAAAGCGAGTTGTTTGCCCACCTCCAGGCCGGAGTCAGAAGACACTCCAGGTTCATAACCGCCGTGGTAGGCATAGGCTTGAATCCGCGCCGAGCGCATCAGCGAAAGCATCAACGTGTCATTGGCGACGTTATTGCCGGGTAGGCCGCGATTCAGCAGAGCTAGTCCCTTGCTGCCGTCTCCGTAGTCGATCCAGTTTTGCGCCGGGAATTCCACTCCGAGCGGGCGCTCAATCGAGCCAAACGGAATCTCTTGAGTGTTCTTTCCATTACGGATGGCGGTTGGAAAAAGCGCTCGATAACGCACAAACTTCTCCTCGTTAAACAGCTGCGTTCGAATGTCCACGCGTCGGATCCCCTGGTACACCCGCACCACCGTGGCAAACTGCCCGCTGCCGAATGGGTGTGACACCGAGTACTCCGAAAAGACGACCCCTTCCCGCTTTCTGCCGCTGCCACCCACCTGCTCGCTGCTGAAAAATGCCTGGCCCGCCCGGGGCGGGAGATGCGGCTTGGTCATCGCAATATTCCGGCCCCCGTGCAGGTTGCCGTACAGCTCCCAGAAATCGCCCCCATCATGTTCGCGAGCGACGACGTTCGCCGGGCCGCTCAGGCTTTCCCATTGAGTTGCCTTGTCGCGCAGGCTCGTCATTTCGCCCGTCCACATGTTGAATGTCACGCGATAGAATTCGTTTTCAATAGAACCGGTGTCATGCTGGGCGACGGAGTCTCCCATGCGCGTGGCGACAGCCTCGCGACCGGTGCGGGCTTCGAGGTTGTCATTGCTCGCGGAGGATTTGGGCAAAACCCGATAAAGGCTGTATCCGAACGCGGGTACGTCGCGAGCAACGAACGTAATCTTAACCCTCCGCAAACCGCCGTCACCATGCTGTTCGGCAGCCGTGATCTGCGATGCAACGCGAACTCCTTGCGGGTCAACCAGGCCCAGCGCAACAACTCCAGGTTCGCTGATTCCAACGTTGACTTCCACCACGTCGGTTCGAGACCAACCCAGCGGATTGAAGACAACGACAGGAATACCTTCTCCCCGCGTATCGATTTTCGAAATGAGTTTTTCGAGCGAAGTATTGACGAGTTCATCGCCCAGCCGCTTGGCAAATTCATAGCCGCGCACGGTGTCGTCGTAGACTTTGTCAACCATGACGCCTGATGCCAAATCATGAGTCTGGTTGAAAGTCATCGGCTCCCAGGCCCGCCAGACTGTTGCCAGATCAAACGGCATGCCCAGCCAATTATTCAGCGATCCCAACTTCTCAGCGACGGTCAACACGTTTTCGAGGGAACGTATCCACTGTTTAACTTCGATCCGGCTGCTATAAATGCCCTGAAAAATGGGATTAAGTTCGCCGGTAATCACCGGGTGGTCGCGTTTTGCGACCGCAGCTTCAAAATCGGAGGGGAGACCGATACGAAGGCGAAAGGGCGAGTCGCTGCGCCGGTTGAATTGTTCCATCAACGCCAGGAAGTGTTCTTCCGGTTCGCTCACATCGGCTCCGGCCAGGCTGACCAGGTCGTTGCCGCGTGCAAACGGCTTGAGACCCTCGAAGACCTGACGGAAGAAGAGATCGAATCCGGGAAGATTGGACGGCGAACCGTAGCCAACGGCATAGCCGTAAGGAAGCCAGAACGCGTTGACCTTGGTTCCATCGATGCCTTGCCAGTGAAACTCTGAAGGAACCTGCAAGTTCGCCACTCCTCGAAAGAACCAGTAGGAGTTCATCCCGGCTAGCTTCAAGATCTGGGGCATTTGTGCGTGATGCCCGAATGAGTCCAGAGCCCAGCCCGTTTTGACGTCCACGCCAAGGCGTTCCCTAAAGAAATTCTTGCCAATCATCACTTGGCGGATGAACGATTCCCCTCCAGGCATATTGATGTCGGGCATGATATTCATCCCACCCACCAACTGAAGGCGCCCCTCGCTCACAAACTTCTTAAAGTTAGCCTCTTCTTCCGGATATCGATCCAGAAACGGTTTCACCAGAGCCGCCTGGTCCAGCGTGAATTTGTAGCCGGGTTGGCGCTTCAGTGTGTTGAGCGCTCGCAGAATGATGGGAAGGCCCATTTCGAGGTACTCTTCGCGTGTCTTGAAAACGGCGCCTTCCCAATGAGTGTGCGGCACGTACCACAGCGTCGCCTTGTTTGCATCAGCAGCACTGGGCGCTTGGCCCTGTGCAAGGCCCCCTAACAAGAACCAACAGGACAATGAAACTGCAACACTTCTGCACGCTAGCTTCATGCGTTGCTCCTTTGCGACCGTCTCGCTAAGCCGCAGTCTCCGGCTTTCGTGAATGTCTATCGAGTGTATGGGCAAGTTTTAGTAGTTGTGGGCGACTTTATTGGCCGGTATCAAGCTAATTCCAGTTCGCGTCCGAGTTGATGCTAATGGGCGGATGTTCGTTTTGGCAGTCACGATCACCGCGCTTCTTGCGATAGTCCTGGGCCGTCGGCTGCCACTGATTCGGCCAATTCAAAAAACGAATTGACCGTGGCTACCAGATTGTTCGCGATTCGCCTCATGTTGAAGGCGAGATGGACTATGCAACTTCGGGCGCTCGTTTGATCCGAGGATCAGTGAAAACATCCGCCTCGTCTGTGCTCCGCGTGGAGAATTCCGAAACAATCGCACCGTCGGGACCTGCTTGGAACCAGTGAAGCGTGTCGGGCACGAGCGTGTACTGCTCACCAGGCTTCAGGCAGATTTCCCGGTAAACCGTGTAATGAGGCTCCGACCCGGCCGGTGGAACGCAGGCGGCAGGAGAGGATGGCGGCCCAGGCACATAGAGGTAAACAGCTCCCCAACGGCAGCGGAATGTTTCCTCCTTCCCGGGAACACCGCCAATCGTGGGATGTTGATGCTCCGGACACGTCTGGCCGGGCGTCATGATGATTTCCTTCGCGCAGCACCGGTCCGTATTCACGTAGGTAATGATTTGAAGTCCCGTCTTCTCTAACTCGTTCAACCCGAAGTCTGCCACTTCAAAATGCTCACGCTCTACGGGTGTAATCGCAAGTCCAGCCTCTCGCAGCATCGCCGAGGCTTTTTCGACGGCCCTCTGGTACTGGAAACGATCAATCATGGAAGGTCTCCTGAGACTGAGGTTCAAACTGCTGACTCTGGCAACCCTACAGATCGGCGAGCCAGCCAATTCTTGAGTCACCAAAAAGACATTGTGGGATCTGCTATCGCGCTGGCGTCCTGATCCAGGTTTCGCTGGCTCTCCGGTCAAGTTTGAGAATCGGTCAAATTCGAAATACATCTCCCTCTCCCGTTTGTGGGGAGAGGGTGGCCGAAGGCCGGGTGAGGGGGCCGCGGACGACGGAGTCGCTACCTTCGGCAGTCTGAGAGTGCTCGCTACTTCCAGTCCAAAGCTAGCCACGCTTCATCACCAGCGACGTGCCACAGATCCCAACTGGTTCGAAGCCCAGCCGCTTGTAGAGTCGCAATGCCGGATTGTCGGGCGAAACACTCAGACACAGGGCCGGATAGCGAGACTCAGTGGTCGCGAGCAAACGGGAAAGCAACCGGGTTCCAACGCCTATGCCTCAACACTCAGGTACAACGGCAACCGTTAGTTCCGGTGTCGCGTCATCAACATATCCATACCCCTGCTGGTCGCCGACGAGGAGCCGTAACCACGCAGCCCCGATAGGCCTTGCGGTTACTGGATCGACCGCTACAAAGCCTGAGTCATGAGGCTGGCCCCAATCCTGCAAATACCTCCGAATCTCTGGATGAAGCAGGACGTCCCGCGAGGGAAGTTCCGCTCCTTGGGTTACATGAATCGCCTGGTACAGCATTTCCCAAAGAAAATGTCTGTCTTCCATCGTGATGGGTCGAATGACACACTTCACAAAGAAATCATCCGGTTTCGCAAGTCTCCAGCGCACTCGGCGGCGCGGGCTTCGGATCTCTCTGGCAGAAGACTAGAGCTTTGTCCCCTTTGGCAAGGGGGCTACAGGGGGTGTGCTACGAACAGACTGCCGCAAAAAAAGCGCAGCGAAGCTTTCTCAAAGCTTCGATTCCCTTGCAAAGGGGGGACAAATGCAGAAACTCCAGTCCGACGCCTTCCGCCTGGCCGGCCCGGGATCTCTGAACCCGACGCCGCTTAACTCAGACGCGTCTCGCAGGCTTCCCGGCAAAACCATACTGCTGAATCAATTCTTTAACCCTCGCCTTGACCGCGTCGCGCCCTGCAACCATGATGTCTTCCGGGCCGCCCATTCCCAAGAATAGATGGGGATTCATCGGTTCACGGTAGGCAGCCATTTTTTCTCTCACCGCCGCCAGGTAAGCCTGCTTGAGAGTGGTTCCAAAGTTAAACTTGGTCACTCCCAGGCGAATCACGTCGGCTGCGCTCTCTGCGGGAAAGCCGGTTCCCCCATGCACTACTAGAGGAACATGCACGACCTCCCGAATTCGCCGCAAGGCGTCCAGGTCGACGGCCGCTTTCCCTTTCGTCATGATATGGACGTTGCCAATGGATACTGACAGCGCCTGGACTTTCGTTTCTTCGACAAATGACTTCGCCACATGGGGATCGGTGATCACTCCAATGCCCTTCACGCCATTCCAGCCGTGGGGCAGTTGCCCGATCTGGCCTTCCACAAACACTCCCCGATCCTTGCCAAATGCCACGACTCTTTTGACGAGCGCCTTGTACTCTTCAAAACCGAGGTGGTGGCTTTCCACCATGACTGCGTTAAAGCCAAGATCAATACCTAATGCAATCTGGGAAAAGTCGTCGCTTTCATTCAAGATCAAAGAAACCGGAACGCTCGCGTTACGAACCGTTGAGGCCATTCCGGCGTAAAACGCCAGGTTTTCAGGTTTCGACCTGGTGGGGTGCATGAGGAAGCCGCCATTGAATCCGACAATGATGGGTGATCGCAGCTCCTCGGCGCCTTCGACGACGGCTTGCAGTGATTCCAGGTTCCACGACTCGCAATAGCAGACCGCATAGCCACCTCGACGGGCATCCGCCAACATCTCATTCATCGCAACGAGTGGCATACCCCTCCTGTCGCGCCTATTAAGGCGTCGAGAAACGACGTTCGGGAGAGAGGCGGCGCGGTCTGGCACATCCAGCCAAAGCCGTGCAGGTCAAACATGAATAACATTCACAATCAGAGATCGAAATCTGAACATTGGTCAAGCGGATGTTGCCTCAAGGCCTGAGGGCTGTCAACTGCTTTTTCATTTGTTGCAAAACAGAACAAAAGAGCTTTGGAGAGAGAAGCTTGCTTTGTTATGCTCGCGGCGCTGAACAAAATTCGAAACGCCGGGTATCCAAACAACTATGGGAAAGAATACATCAGGGCTCTCCGAACCAGAGATTGATTCTCCCCAGGGCCCAAGCGCACAACGTCCTCTGCTGGTGTATCTCCAAGCAATCTTGCCCTCGCTGAATCCCACCGAGAGACAGATTGGCGAGTATATCCTGGAAGATCCAGAACGCGTGCTCTCGTCTTCGATTTCAGATATGCACCGCGGCTCCGGCGCCAGTGTGGGATCCATTGTCGGCTTCTGCCGGACTCTCGGCGTCAAAGGCTTTGCGAGTTTCAAGATCAGCCTGGCCCGCGAACTCGCGCAGGGAGGGTTTTCCGCAGGGCTGCGGGCTGTTGACGGACAATCGCCCAGTTCGCTATACGAGAGCGTCTTTCAGTTTCATGCCCAGTGTTTGCGCGAAACACTGCAGCTCAACCCGGAAGCAACGTTCGAGCGAGCCTCGCGGATCATCGAACTCGCACGACGCATCGAGTTTTTCTCCATCGGCATGTCTTATCCGGTCGCCTACACCGCCTGCAACAAGCTGCGATTGATCGGCATCGCGGCAACTACGCAGTCAGATTCACACCTCCAGTTGATCGCAGCCACGCAGCTTCAAAAGGGAGATGTGGCTTTTGGAATTTCCTGCTCCGGGAGCACCCACGAAACGGTGCAGTGTCTCCAGATTGCCCGTGAGAATAAAGCAACCACGCTGTCCGTGACGAATTGCATGAAGTCTCCCATCACCGAGCATTCAGATTTAGTTCTGTACGCCACCCCCAGCGAGATCAAGTATTTTCAAGCGCCGCTGGCTTCACGAATCACGCAACTCGCATTGGTTGATGCTTTGTTCGTCTCAATCGCCCAGCGCCGCAAGAACAAGACAACGAAGCATCTGCAGCGCGCCGGTGAGAAATTGTTGGAACACCGCTTGAAGAGGCATTGAGCTGGACCCATTCGAAGCGCGCTGGCACTGGCCGGGATCATCCCTCCCGCCCCTCCATTTTCTCCAGCGGACCTGAATTCCAGTTCTGGTGCGCACCGAGGCTTGGTGAACCAACTTCATTCTTCGAGCATTAAACCCCAACCTCCTCAGGTCTGCGTGGCCAAGCGAGCCCTCCTTGGTGACGACTCCGTCGACTTCAAATATTACGTGCCACCTGGTAGACTCACGATCTCACCCTTGTTATCTGCGGCGCCTCAATTGGAAACTCGATAGCAGGCTGGGGTTCAAGGTCTTGGGGGTTCGGTTGCGTGATATTTCCCTTGACTCAAAGTCACCATTGATTATTATTCAATTTGCGTTCATAAAAACTGAATGCACTTCACCTACGCGGATGGCCAAGTTCCGGTCGAGAGTTTCTTCATCCCGAGGTCTCCTGATCACGAGTTGAGGGAAGCAGTCCAACTGCGGGTTTCACTAGTGAACACCGTTCCAGCAGATCCAGTTTGCTGGAGAGTTCTTCTTTTAACCGAAGAGTGTTTCCAGCCCGGATCATTGACGTAAACTAATGGTCTGGGTTGAAGGATTGAGTTTGTCAGATTGATTTTCAATTTCGCTGTTTTCATCTCGAGTTGAATGGCACGCCAAAGCTTCTTCAGGAAGATATCCAAGGACGTCACACAAGTCCTCATAACTCTGGGCCTGCTCTGGGCTGGCTCAGGGATAACAGCAGTGGTGCGCGCGGCGCAATCGGAAGTGGGCGAGGCGGAGTTCTTCAAGACCCGGATTCTTCCCATTTTTGCGGCGCGGTGTCAGTCTTGTCACAACCATACACTGAAGCTTTCAGGGTTAAGCCTGGAGTCTGTTTCCAGCATGAAGGCGGGCGGACTGCATGGGCCGGTGGTCATGGCGGGAAACGCGCAACAAAGCCGGCTGTATCGGCGTGTGGCTCGGATGGAGAAGCCGTTCATGCCGATGGACGGAGAGGCTCTACCCGAGGCTGAGGTGGCGTTGCTGAAGCGCTGGATTGAGCAGGGCGCGGTCTGGCCCGAGGGCATTGGGTTGGGCGCAGAATCGACGCCTCCGCAACCCTCCGCCGCTCGGACGGAAGGGCCGCAGACGTTGTCGGCCAATGCAAAGCTCTTCAAAGAAAAGGTGCATCCCATCCTGTCGGCGCGCTGTGGCAGTTGCCACAACGATGAGCGGAAATATTCCGGGTTCACGATGGAGACGCGCGCCGACAGGATGGGAT